>AGFT01016072.1_pt1 | contig 22499 bp, 14 predicted proteins | sample 305848 | NCBI WGS metagenome assembly AGFT01 (sample SAMN02954282, study PRJNA62043) | ant fungus garden metagenome | biome: terrestrial; feature: Atta colombica fungus garden; material: fungus garden; isolation source: Atta colombica fungus garden bottom | host: Atta colombica | place: Panama...
GTGGGAGAGGGCCGGGGTGAGGGCACCAGACCGCAGCGGCCTTTTTTATTCCCCCGCTAATGCCCGCGGGAACAGCACGTTATTCTCAAGGCTGATGTGTTCCATCAGGTCGTCGATCGTTTCGTTAATTCCGTTGTACATCGCTTTCCACGTGGTGCACGCTTCCGGCGGCGGCGTCACGTTGTTGGTGGTGTGCTTGATCACTTCCAGCAGCTCGCCCGCGTCATCATGTTCGCTCTCCATCACGCTGATAGGCCCCATCGCCTGGCTGCCCATGCCCTGCTTAATCATCGGGAACAGGATCTGCTCCTCTTTCATCATGTGGCTGGAAAGCTCCTCGTGCAGCATGGTCAGGTATTTCGCCAGGCCGCGCGGAACGGAAGGTTTATCGGCGTGAACGCGCTCCACTTTGGTTGCCTGCATTATCAGCTCCGGCAGCTGCTCGCGGTGGCGGTCGTGGTAACGCACGATAATGTGATCGATGATTTCCGCAAGCGGCGCCGCGCGCCAGTCTTTCTCAATCGGCTGTTCGGCCAGCTTTGCCAGCTCGGCTTCAATAGCCTCAACGTCCAGCTCCTTGCGCGAGGCGGCGCGGGCCAGCGTCTGCTTACCGCCGCAGCAGTAGTCCATGTCGTATTTACGGAACAGCGCGGAAGCGCGGGGGATGGAGAGCGCCAGCTCGCCCAGGGGTTGGTCGCGGAAGGCCATAGCAGTTACCTCGTCATCAATAATATAAGATGCATATTAAATGCATCTTTAAGCCGAGGCTATAACCCTTTAGAGGCAAGGGTAAAAATGTTATGCCGATCACAAAAAATCTTATTCATTAACCTGCTGAATGAACGCGGGAAATTCCTTTCGAAAGTTTTTAAAGGCGCAGAGACGGTAAATAACCCGCTTCGCCTGCCGATAGATACAGGTCTGACAATATATCCTGCACATACAAGGCCAAGCATGTTTAAACGTATAAAAGTGATAACCCTTCTGATCTCGGTGCTGCTCGTCCTCGGCGTCATGCAGCTGATCTCCGCCGGTATTTTTATTAATGCGCTCAATAACGATAAGCACAATTTCACGGTGTCCCAGCTTTCCAGCCAGAACGTCGCTGAATTTACCGACGCGTGGATCAGCCTCAACCAGGCGCGCGTGACCCTGAACCGCGGCATGCTGCGCCTGCAAAGCAGCATGGCGAACCAAATTAACGGCGGACAGCTGAACGAGCTGGTCACCACCGCGAAAAACCTGCTGGCCGACGCGCAGGCGCACTACGATAAATACTACGCGCTGCCGGAAACGCCGGGCCTGGACGAGAGCCTCGCGGACCGCCTGGAGGCGGAATACCGCAACTACTCCTCAACGCTGGCACAAATGAACACCCTGCTGGCGCAGGGCAACCTGGAAGATATGTTCAAGCAAAACGCTGAGCAAAAGCAGGTGGCGATGCAGCGCGTCTATGGTGAATGGCGCGAGGCGCAGGCAAAGCTCTCCAACACCGGCATCAAGGATAACGAGAGCGACTACAAACGCATTCTGTGGATCCTTTCCGCCGTCATGATTCTGGTGATTGCCGTCATTATCTCCAGCTGGATCGCGATGCGCCGCGTGCTGCTGCTGCCGCTGCAGGACGTTATCAGCCATATCCGCGCCATTGCCGCAGGGGATTTAACCCGTCCGATTCAGGCAGAAGGTAAAAATGAGATGGCCATCCTTGCGCGCAACGTGCAGGAGATGCAGACGTCGCTGGCGAACACGGTCGGCGTAGTGCGCGAAGGCGCGGATACCATCTACACCGGTGCAGGTGAAATCTCAGCGGGCAGCAACGATCTCTCTTCCCGCACCGAGCAGCAGGCGGCGTCTCTGGAAGAGACGGCGGCCAGCATGGAGCAGCTGACCGCCACCGTGAAGCAAAACGCCGACAACGCCCGTCAGGCATCGCGTCTGGCGCTTGATGCGTCATCTACGGCGAAGAAGGGCGGCAGCGTGGTCGAAGGCGTGGTGCGCACGATGGACGAGATCGCCACCAGCTCCAGCAAAATTGCGCAGATCACCAACGTGATCGACGGCATTGCCTTCCAGACCAACATCCTTGCGCTGAACGCGGCGGTGGAAGCGGCGCGCGCGGGTGAGCAGGGGCGCGGCTTTGCGGTCGTAGCGGGCGAAGTGCGCACGCTGGCCCAGCGCAGCGCGCAGGCGGCGAAAGAGATCAAGGCGCTGATCGATGACTCCGGCGAGCGCGTCAGCGCGGGGTCCCAGCTGGTGAACGAAGCCGGGTCGACCATGGCGGAGATCGTGAATGCGGTCACCCGCGTCACCGACATCATGGGCGAAATTGCGTCGGCCTCCGACGAGCAGAGCCGCGGTATCGATCAGGTGGGTCAGGCGGTTGCCGAGATGGATCGCGTGACGCAGCAGAACGCCTCGCTGGTGGAAGAATCTGCCGCCGCGGCGGCCGCGCTGGAAGATCAGGCGGCGCGCCTGAACGAGGCGGTGGCGGTGTTTAAAATTACCCGCAGTCAGGCGGTGAAAGCCGCGCCGGTGAAAACCTATGCGCCAAAAGCGCAGCCGGTAGCGGCGGCGTCTGAAGCGAACTGGGAAACGTTTTAACAACATGCCGGGTGGCGCTGACGCTTAACCGGCCTACAAACGTGGCTCGTCTGCCGGGTGGCGGCTGCGCCTTACCCGGCCTACATAAACGACAACACCGCGCCCTGTAGGCCCTGCAAGCGAAGCGCCGCTGGGCAATGCTCACACCTCCGAAGCCGGAACCACCGACGGTTTTTCCGGCTTCGCCCGCACCGCAATCACCACGCCCACCACCAGCAGCGCGATCCCGCACGCCGTCAGCAGCGGCGGCACGCTCTGGCGCATCAGGAAGGTATACAGCAGCCCGGCCAGCGTTTCGAAGACGATCAGCGGCCCGAGGATCACCGTCGGCAGCTTCTGGCTGGCGATGTTCCAGCACAGCGCGCCGACCCAGGAGCACAGCACGGCGATGACGATCATCAGCCCGACGAAGACCCACGGGCGCGGCCCCAGCGGCAGGGCAAACTCGGGCTGCTGGCTCCCCAGCCACAGGCAGGCTCCCGCGTAGCCCACCAGCGAGACGGGAAGCGTCACCAGCGCCTGCGCCGTGGCCCACATCATCGGGTGTTTGTCCGGGTTCTCGCGCAGCCAGCGGGCGTTGCGCAGGGCATACCACGCCCAGCACACCACGGAAACGCAGGCCAGCAGAATGCCCGAACCGTAGCGCCACGGGCTAAAATCGGCCAGGCCGTGACTCAGCTCGGCAATATTCACGCACGCCAGCCCGACGGCGATGCACACCAGCGCTGGCACCATCTTTATCCACGCCAGCTTGCCGTCCCGCTGGCTGTACAGCAGGTTGGCGAAGACGGGGATCACCACCGGCAGCGTGCCGATAATCATGGTCGACACCGGCGCGCCCGTGCGCTGAATCGCGCTCGCCAGGCAGAAGTAATAGATCAGGTTGCCCATCATGGTCAGCGCCAGCGCGGTGAACCAGTCCTTGCGGCTCAGCTGGCGCAGCCGCGCGCGGCCAAGCCAGGCCAGAGGAAGGGCAATCAGGCCCAGCGCCAGATAGCGCCCCATGGACTGCAATACCGCCGGGTATTCCGGCACGATCAGAGGGCCGACAAATATCAGCCCCCACATCAGACCTGCAAGCAGGGCATACAACACGCCGCTAATCATCTTTCTGTCCCAATCACTTAACCCGGCATGGAGTGTAGGCAGGAAAAACGCGTCCGTATTGTATGAGGTTGCGCATTAGCGCTGAACGACCTGCTTCTGGTAGCGCACGGGCGTAATGCCGTAGCGGCGGGTGAACGCGCGGGTCAGATGCGACTGATCGGTCAGCCCGGTCGCGGCGGCGACGTCGGCAGCGGGCATGCCGTGGGTGAGAAACGCCTTGGCGCGCCACAGGCGGATGGCCATCAGCATCTGGTGCGGCGTCACGTGGAAATGGGCCTTGAACTGGCGCTGGAAATGGTACGGGCTAAGCGACACCACGTTCGCCAGCTCGTCCAGCGTCAGCGAACGCATATAGTTATCGTGCAGATATTCCCGCACGCGCTCGAAGCGATGCGCCCCTTCCCGAACGACGGGCGCGTGGCGGGCCAGCGGCTGAAACGTCTCGATCAGATCCAGCAGCAGCCCCTTCTGCGCAAGCGGATCGTCCGCATGCCACAGGCCGTAAATCAGTCGGCCAATCTTCACCGAGCGCAGGGGATCGTACCGCGTGACGTCGCTAAACCACCAGTGGCGAAGGCCGGTCACCTCCTCCAGCAGGTCGGGTTCGATGTAAACCATCCGGTAGCGCCAGCCGTCGTCGGTGGCAGACTCACCGGTGTGGATCTCATCCGGGTTCATGGTGACAACGGATTTTTCCGGCGCGAGGTGCTGCGTGCCGCGATAGCGAAAGCGCTCGGCGCCGGTTTCAATGGTGCCGATGCCGAACGCTTCGTGGGTGTGAGGCTCAAAGGCATAGCCGGAGATATGCGCGTGATACAGTTCGATGCCCGGCACCTGCGCCAGGTGGCGAAAGCGCGCGCTGTCTCTCTCATCAATGAACTGGTCCGGTACGCCTTGCACGGTGAGCCTCCTTATGGGTCATCGCTTCATTATCAGAGATGACCCGAGGGGATGCCACAAAAAATAACCAGTTTGTAACATTTACAGGATGGCGTTAATGCTCTCCGCAAGCGGCGTGGTCGGGCGGCCGATCAGCGCGCTCAGGGTGTGGCTGTCGTCGAACAGGCCGCCTTTCGATGCGCCGGTGTCGGAATCTGCCAGCATCTCCGCCAGCCCGGCAGGCAGGCCGACGCCCTTCAGCGCGGCGGCAAAATCGGCCTCGCTCAGGTTCTGGTACGCCACCGGCTTGCCGCTCTGCTTGCTGAGCTCAGCGGCCAGCTCGCTCAGCGTCCACGCGTTATCGCCCGCAAGCTCATAGACCTTGCCCGCGTGGCCATCTTCGGAGATCACCTTCGCGGCCGCCGCGGCGTAGTCCGCACGGGTCGCGGAGGCAATCTTGCCTTCGCCTGCGGCACCGATAAACACGCCGTGTTCCAGGGCTGGCGGCGCGCTCGCCAGGTAGTTTTCGGTGTACCAGCCGTTGCGCAGCAGCGCGTAAGGGATGCCCGATTCCGCCAGCGCTTTCTCGGTTTCGACATGCTCAACGTGCAGACCGAGCGGGGATGTATCCGCGTGCAGCAGGCTGGTGTAGGCAATAAACGTCACGCCAGCCGCCCTGGCCGCGTCAATCACGTTCTGATGCTGCGCGGCGCGCTGGCCCACTTCGCTGGAGGAGATTAAAAGCAGCTTATCCACGCCGCTCAGCGCTTGGGTGAACCCGGCCTGGTCGGCGTAGTCCGCCTGACGAACGATAATCCCTTGCTGGCTTAGCGCCTCGGCCTTTGCCGGGTTACGGACAATCGCCACAATCTGGCCTGCCGGAACGGTTTTCAGCAGTTCTTCAATAACGTGTTGGCCCAGCTGGCCGGTAGCGCCGGTAATCGCGATCATGGTAAATCTCCTTCGTGTTTGTCTGGTGTTGTGGCACACTATCACCATAGCTAACTTTTAGTAAGTACGTACAAAAAGGTAAGTATGAAAACAACGATCCCAACGCTCAGCGAACAAATGCGCGACGGCAACCTGTTTGCCGAGCAGTGCCCCTCGCGCGAGGTGCTCAAGCACGTCACCAGCCGCTGGGGCGTGCTTATCCTGGTGGCGCTGCGCGAAGGCACGCACCGCTTCAGCGATTTGCGCCGCAGGATGGGCGGCGTGAGCGAGAAGATGTTGGCCCAGTCTTTACAGGCGCTGGAGCAGGATGGGTTTGTCGATCGCGTGTCGTATCCGGTTGTGCCGCCGCACGTGGAATATAGCCTGACGCCGCTGGGCGCTGAGGTGAGCGAGAAGGTGGCCGCGCTGGCCGACTGGATTGAGGTGAATACGCCAAAGGTGCTGGCGAATCGGGACGATCGCGCGGCGTAAAAGCCGGGTGGCGGCTTCGCCTTACCCGGCCTACACGATCGCGTAGGTCGGGTAAGCGAAGCGCCACCCGACACAATCATCGCTACTTGCTCAAATCCACCTGATAAATCGCGAACCCGATATCGTCCGTCGCCACCCGGGTCATCGGATACTGCGCCTTGTCTTTAATAAACGCGGCGGCCTTATCGGACGGGGAGGTCTCGAAACGGATATCCAGCTTCGTGTCGCCGTGGATCGGCGCGAGACGCCAGTTGTTATCCACGGCCGGATGAATTTCACCCGCCTTTTTCGACTCCGCGCTAATCCACGCCGCCAGCACCGAGCGGTTCTCGTCCGGTGAGGCAAACGCGATGTGGCCGTCGCCCGTTCCGGCAAACTTGCCGCCGTAGGCGCGGTAGTTATTGGTGACGACCAGGAACGTGGCGTTCGGATCGATCGGCTTATCGTCAAAGGTCAGGTTTTTGATGCGCTCCGCCTGCGGATTTACCGTCTGGCACTCGCCGTCGTACTTCGCGGGCTGCGTCACGTCGATCTGATACTTCACGCCGTCGATCACGTCGAAGTTGTAGGTGCGGAACCCGTCCCAGTTGATCAGCGACTGCGGTTTACTGCTCTTCGGATCGATCTGGTTAAACTGTCCGGCGGAGCACTCGAGCCACTCCTTCACCTCTTTACCCGTCGCTTTTACCACCACCAGCGTGTTCGGGTAGAGGTACAGATCCGCGGCGTTGCGGAAGGTGAGCTGGCCTTTTTCAACCTCAACGTAGCTGGCCGGATCGTTCTTGCGCCCGCCCACCTTGAACGGCGCGGCGGCAGAAAGCACCGGCAGTTTCGCCAGATCCGGATCGCCCTGAATAAAGTGCTCGGCGTAGGCCTTCTGCGCCATGTTGACCACCTGCACGGTCGGGTCATCCTGGACAAGCGCGAGGAAGCTGTACATGTTGTCGGCGGACTGGCCGATCGGCTTGCTGACGAACGCGCGCGTGGCGTCGTGGTCGTGCTTCAGCACCTCGGCCAGCTTTTTATCTTCAGCCGCCAGCGATTTTTTCGCCGCCGCGTCGTAGATTGGCCGCGCTTCGGCTTTAGACTGGGTGACCTTCCAGCTGCCGCTGTCGTTGTTCAACACCAAATCCACCACGCCAAGATGATCGCCCCACATGCCCGGCATCACGGACGGCACGCCGTTCAGCGTCCCCTTTTCGATATCCGCGCCCTTAATGCTGGCGAAATCCTTGCCCGGGAACACCGCGTGGGCGTGGCCAAAGAGGATCGCATCCACGCCCGGCACCTCGCTGAGGTAATACACCGAGTTTTCCGCCATCGCCTGGTAAGGGTCGGCCGACAGGCCAGAGTGAGCGACAACGACAACCAGATCGGCGCCTTTTTCGCGCATCTCCGGCACGTATTTGCGCGCGGTTTCGGTGATGTCGTTAACGGTCACTTTGCCGTCAAGATTCGCCTTATCCCATGTCATGATCTGCGGCGGCACGAAGCCGATGTAGCCGATTTTCAGCGTCTGATTTTTACCGTCCTTATCCACGACCTCGGTCTCTTTAATCAGGTACGGGGTAAAAAGCGGCTTTTGGGTCTTAACGTCGATGATATTGGCGTTAACGTACGGGAATTTTGCACCGGCCAGCGCGTCGTGCAGGTACTTCAGGCCGTAGTTAAACTCGTGGTTGCCGAGGTTGCCCACGGTATAGTCCAGGGTATTCATCGCCTTGTAGACGGGATGGATCTCGCCCTTTTTCAGCCCCTTCGCCGCCATATAGTCGCCGAGCGGGCTGCCCTGAATTAAATCCCCGTTGTCGACCAGCACGCTGTTTTTGACCTCATCGCGCGCGGCGTTAATCAAACTTGCGGTGCGTACCAGTCCGAATTTTTCAGTAGGGGTATCTTTGTAGTAATCGAAGTCCATCATGTTGCTGTGCAGATCGGTCGTTTCCAGTATGCGGAGATCGACCGTCGCCGCCTGAACGCTGGCCGCAACCAGCGTTGCCAGGAGCGTTGCGCTAAACTTAATCATCTGAGGAGTCCTTTTTCCGATCCAGGCCACAAAAGAATATGTATCTACATTGAGTTACTTACAGAACTGTGAATCCTGCCAGAAAAAGGGGCGAGTAAACCGGAATTGCTTCACAGATAGCGGAATTGTTCACAATACGATATAAATAAAACAACGAGTTATACCCACTGCGTTAACCAAGAGGTGGAGAATGCTAGATAAAATTTGTCAGCTCGCACGGGATGCGGGTGATGCCATTATGCAGGTGTACGACGGCGCGAAGCCGATGGACGTGGTCAGCAAGGCGGACGATTCGCCGGTGACGGCGGCGGATATCGCGGCGCACGGCGTGATCCTGAAAGGCCTGCAGGCGCTCACGCCGGATATCCCCGTGCTTTCTGAAGAAGCGCCGCAGGGCTGGGACGAGCGCCAGCACTGGCAGCGCTACTGGCTGGTCGACCCGCTGGACGGCACCAAAGAGTTCATCAAGCGCAACGGCGAGTTCACCGTCAATATCGCCCTAATTGAAAAGGGCAAGGCGGTGCTCGGCGTGGTCTACGCCCCGGTGATGAAGGTGATGTACAGCGCGGCGGACGGCAAAGCCTGGAAGGAAGAGTGCGGCGTGCGCAAGCAGATTCAGGTGCGCGACGCGCGTCCGCCGCTGGTGGTGATCAGCCGCTCGCACAGCGATAGCGAGCTGGAGGAATATCTGCAGCAGCTTGGCGAACACCAGACGACCTCGATCGGCTCCTCGCTCAAGTTCTGCCTGGTGGCGGAAGGGCAGGCGCAGCTCTATCCGCGCTTTGGGCCCACCAACGTCTGGGATACGGCGGCAGGCCACGCGGTGGCTGCGGCAGCCGGTGCGCACGTCCATGACTGGCAGGGCAAGCCGCTGGACTATACCCCGCGCGAGTCATTCCTCAACCCCGGCTTCCGCGTGTCTCTTTACTGAGCCAGCAGCTTGTGCAGCAGGGCAACCACCTGCTGCACCTCATCCTGCGTCAGCGCGCCGTCTTTGACCCACTGCACGCGACCCTCTTTATCGAGCACAATAATCGCAGAGCTCTCCTCTTCCAGCTGCCAGGCCTTGCGCGTCACGCCGTTGCTGTCGACGATAAACTGCGACCACGGGTAGAGCTTTTTATTGCTCTCAAGGCTTGAACGAACGAACATTCCCGAGCCCGGAATGGCGTCGTCGGTATTCACAATCGTGGTGGTCTGGTAGCGGTCATGGGGGAATTTTCCGCTCTTAATCGCCTCCACCAGCGTGGCATTTTTCTCTTTTGCAGATGTACGGCCGGCAATATGTTGTACAACTCTCACTTTCCCCGCGAGCTGCGCGCTATTCCACGGTTTGTAGCTAAACTTATCGTTGTCGAGAATCAATTCTCCCCGGTCTGCAATACCGACAGGGGGCACGCGTTGTCCTTTTTCAATATTGTGCGCGCAAGCCCACAGGGGCAGCAGCAGGAGCGCGGCTGCCAGGATGTTACGTAGGGTCATGGTGTTTCCTTATTGTTAGCAGGTGATCCGACCACTTGGTCATACGCTTTTAATCATAAGTGCGATCAATGTGGTTTTCCCGCAATCCCGATGCCAGTTTGCGGGTTAACGCACATATCCATGAAAAAACGACGGCTTATACTGCCCGAAATGGCGGTTTGCAAAGATTATTCTGAATAATTGTAATCAAACGGTAAATAAACTTATGCATACTGGGTATCAATGGTTTTCTGGTCTATAGTCATGGTGCATTAAATTTGCGCTCAGGACAGTCGGCCCGATTGTGGCGCCGCAAGAGCGTATGATTCGCAGGAGATACAAGAATGAAAATTTTCCAACGCTACAACCCGCTTCAGGTGGCGAAGTACGTGAAGATCCTGTTCCGAGGACGGTTGTACATCAAGGATGTTGGCGCTTTTGAGTTCGATAAGGGCAAAATTCTTATCCCAAAAGTGAAGGACAAACAGCACCTGTCTGTGATGTCCGAAGTCAACCGCCAGGTTATGCGTCTGCAGACTGAGATGGCTTAACCAACGTGCTATGCAGTAAGTAGTAAAAAAAACGGCTCCCGATGGGAGCCGTTGATGTTTGTGGGGCAGGCAGCTTATGCCGACGCCTTCTCTTCCGCGTCCGGCAGTCGTGGCACCAGCACCGTCGGTTTGTTGTCGATGCGCGTCACCAGCAGCTGGTCGATGCGGTAGTTATCAATATCCACCACCTCGAACTTGTAGCCGGAGAACTTCACCGAGTCGGTGCGTTTCGGGATTTTACGCAGCATGAACATCATAAAGCCGCCGATGGTCTCGTAATTGCCGGACTGCGGGAACTCGTCAATATCCAGCACGCGCATCACGTCCTCAATCGGCGTACCGCCGTCGATCAGCCACGAATTTTCGTCACGCTGCACAATCTGCTCTTCCAGCCCCTGGCCGACCAGGTCGCCCATCAGCGTGGTCATCACGTCGTTCAGGGTGATAATGCCCACCACCAGCGCGTACTCATTCATGATCACCGCGAAGTCTTCCCCGGCGGTTTTGAAGCTTTCCAGCGCTTCCGAGAGCGTCAGGGTGTCCGGCACAATCAGCGTATTGCGGATCTGCACGCCGCTGTTCAGCGCCAGGCTCTGGTTCGCCAGCACGCGGTTCAGCAGGTCCTTTGAATCCACGTAGCCAATGATGTGGTCGATATCTTCATTACAGACCAGGAACTTAGAGTGCGGATGCTCGGCCACCTTCTGCTTCAGGCTCTGCTCGTCCTCGTGGAGATCGAACCAAATCACGTTTTCGCGCCCGGTCATGGACGACGGCACGGTGCGGGACTCCAGCTCAAACACGTTCTCAATCAGCTCGTGCTCCTGCTTGCGCAGCACGCCCGCCAGGGCGCCCGCTTCGAACACCGCATAAATGTCATCGGAGGTAATGTCGTCCTTACGCACCATCGGGATCTTAAACAGGCGGAAAATGCTGTTAGCCAGGCCGTTGAAGAACCACACCAGCGGGCGGAACAGGAACAGGCAGAAGCGCATCGGGTTGATGATGCGCAAAGCCACGGCTTCTGGCGCAATCATACCGATGCGTTTCGGGGTCAGGTCAGCGAAGAGGATGAACAGGCCGGTTACCAGCGAGAAGGAGAGGATAAAGCTCAGCTGCTCGGAGAGTTCAGGGGAAAAGTAGCGTGAGAACAGACCGTGAAACACCGGCGAAAACGCCGCATCGCCGACGATACCGCCGAGGATGGCAACCGCGTTCAGGCCAATCTGCACCACGGTGAAGAACATGCCGGGATTTTCCTGCATCTTCAGGATGCGGGAGGCATTGATGTTGCCTTCATCGGCAAGCAGCTTGAGTTTGATTTTACGAGAGGCGGCCAGCGAGATCTCCGATATCGAGAAAAATGCGCTGACGGCAATAAGGCAAAGTATTACTAAAATACTGTTTAACATAGTTTATCTGACTTCTGTCAGATCCTCGGAAGGGAAGTTGATCTTAGTTGTGTGAAGACACATTGAACACCGGCTCGTAGCGTTGAGCCGATTATTTCAGCGGTAGTATAGCGTAAAGACGTGTAAATCTGCCAGAGGTCACGTTTTCGACGATACGCTCGATTTGCCCGGCTGCGGCCCGACGCTCGCTGAGCGCCGAAAAACGGCTGTCCTGACCGTTCGTAGGGGCATTTCACATCGGAGACTGCCGTAAATTAACATTCAAGAGATTAATCTTAATGAGGATCGTTTTAAATGTTAATTCGCTGACATCATCTTAACTTATAGTATTTACCAGCGTTATAAGCCTCTTTTGCGGGTTAATATCCTGATAATGTAAATAATCAGGGCATTCTCGATATTTTTATCGGAGTTAACCGAGACGAGCATGATAAATGCCGCTCGACGGCGTGAAATTGACACTTCTTTGAAAATCTTTGTGTTATATAACCCGTGAAACTAACGCAAAAATGTACATTTCGCATATTACAATAATCCCTTAAATAACAATGCGCTTAACATCACACAAAAAAGGCGCCATTTCTTCCGTTTGTCTAGAAACCACAGGAATTGTCTTATTGTTAACACCTCGTTAACAATGTGGGTATAGTTCTCACCGGTACGTTTTGTTATGCTCAGACAAATCTTAAGTTTTAATAATCCAATTCCTTATTTGAATTGGAGGAATGCCTACATTCAAAAATTCTGGCATTTCGAACTCTGGCCCAGCGAAATAAGGAGGGTAACCATTGCGGTTGTTATTATTACAGATGGCTACAGCCTGTATTTTATTTGCGGGAGTAAACTCAAAGGCCATTTCCAGTAATGGATTACCCGGTGCGGCAACGGTGCAAAAGACCTCGCTGAAGGAGAGCATTTTATTTGCTTTCGATCGCGATCCCTCTATTAACCAACAGGCCGCGCAGCTGGGTATTGGCCAGGCGCGCATCGACGAGGCGCGCAGCGGCTGGATGCCGCAAATCGCCCTGACGGGCAGCACGGGCCATAGCCAGACAACCGACTCCAGCGGCTCGCTGAAAAACTCTGCGGCCTATGGCTTAAGCCTGACCCAGCTGGTGTACGACTTTGGTAAAACCAACAGCGCCATCGACCAGGCTTCCGCCCAGCGCGACAGCTACCGCTATCAGCTGATGGGCACGCTGTCCGACGTCGCCGAGAAAACGGCGCTGAGCTATGTCGAAGTGCTGCGCTACACCGCGCTGACCCAGGCGGCGCAGGAAAACATCGTTGCGCTGCAGAACGTACAGCGGCTGGCGACGCTTCGCTCCCAGGCCGGGCTGAGCTCAACCTCCGACGAGCTGCAGACCGAAACGCGCGTCGCGGGCATGCGGGCAACGGTAGAGCAGTATAAGGCTGCGCTGAACAGCGCCCGCGCGCGCCTGAGCGTGCTGACGGGCATAAACGCCATGACGCTTTCCCCGCTGCCCGCCTCGCTGGAAGTGGAGGACGGCTCGCTGGACAGGATTGATTATTCGCTAATCCCGACGGTGCTGGCCGCGCAAACCATGGAGACGGCAGCGGAGCACGGCGTTTCACAGGCCCGCGCCCAGCACTGGCCGACCGTCAGCCTTCAGGGCGGCAGGACGCGCTATGAATCCACCAACCGCGCCTACTGGGACGACCAGATCCAGCTCAACGTGAACGCGCCGATTTATCAGGGCGGAGCCGTTTCATCCCGCGTTCAGCAGGCCCAGGGCGCGCGCGCGATGGCCGCCTCGCAGGTCGATCAGGCCCGTTTCGACGTGCTGCAGAAAGCGTCCGTCGCCCAGGCCGACTGGGCCGGCGCGCGCGGGCGCATGCAGGCCGGCATACAGCAGCTGAACAATGCCCTGCGCACCCGCGACGTCTATAAAAATGAATACACGCTGAGCAAAAGAAGCATCAACGATTTACTCAGCGTCGAGCAGGACGTTTGGCAGTCAACGCTGTCGAAAATATCAGCAGAATATGACGGCTGGAGCGCGGCAATTACCTATGCTTCCGCCATCGATAATTTAATGCCGATCGCCGGGATTGAAAAAAACGCTGAAGCAAAACTACCTGATTTGAGTTAACTAAAAGCGCGGATTATTCCGCAGAAAATAAAACCGTAACGTATGGGATTATTTCCCAGGGACGACTACATCCGTCGGGCGGAAATATCTGCCTGACGCGTACGCCTGCAAGGAGTCAAAAAAATGAGTCATGCTAAAATTGTCGATGTCATCATTCGTAAAACGGCTGAAAAAACGGTGCTGACGGGGGAAGGAAATCTCTCCGTATCCGTAACCTCACCGAGCGTCATTGAAATTCACGGTTCTGCCCAGGACGTGGCGCGCTATATGCGCCAGGGCAAAGACCTGCTGATTTATATGAAGGATGGCAGCATCATTCGCTGCAATAACTATTTTCTTGACGATCCTGAGGGTAAAAACCACTCCGAGCTGGTGTTCAACGACCAGCAGGAGCTGACGCATATCACCTTCGCGGACACGGGCGAAGCCAGCGGCCTGGCGATGACCGAACTCACCGCGCAGGCGACGCCAATCAGCAGTATTGAACCGCTGCTGGCGCAGGAGGGCGTTCTCGGCGACGCGCCGTGGGGCTGGATTGCCGGTGCGGCGCTCGGCGGCGGCGCGATTGGCGCGCTGCTCGCGCACGGCGGCGACGGCGATACCAAAACCGAAGTGATCGACAACACCAAAGAAGTTGAAAGCGCAAAACCGACCTTCCTCGTGACGGACAAGGCGGGCGACAAGCAGGGCGTGCTGACGGCGAAAGAGATCACCGACGATAACACCCCGACGTTTAGCGGTACCGGGCAGCCGGGCGCGACCATTCAGATCAAAGACGCCAGCGGCAGCACCATCGCCAGCACCATGGTGGGCTCAAACGGCGCGTGGACGGTAAAACTGCCGACCCAGACCGACGGCGAGCACACCTGGTCCGTGGTGCAGATCGACGGCAGCAAAACCACCCAGGCGGGCAGCATTACCGTGACCGTTTCCACCGCCGACGCCACCGTCACGCTGGCGACCACCGCAGGGGATAACGTCATCAACGCCAGCGAGCAGTCGGCGGGCTTTACCCTGTCCGGCGCGAGCAAAAACCTGGCCGCGGGCACCGCTCTGACCGTGACCCTGAACGGCAAAACCTACTCCGCGGAAGTGGGCGCAAACGGCGCGTGGAGCGTGAAGGTGCCAGCCGCCGACGCGGCCGCGCTGGGCGACGGCAGCTGGACCGCCACCGTGAGCGGCAAAGACGCGGCGGGGAACACCGTCACCGGCAGCCAGACCATCGTTGTCGATACCGCCGCGCCGACGCTCTCCGTCGACGCCATTGCCCAGGACAATATCGTTAACGCCGCCGAGCACGGCCAGCCGCTGGCGATCTCCGGGAAAACCAACGCCGAAGCCGGGCAGATCGTCACCGTGACCGTCAACGGCAAAAATCACACCGCCACCGTGGGCAGCGACGGCAAATGGTCCGTCACCCTGAGCGCCAGCGACGTCAAGGCGCTGGCCGACGGCGATCACACCCTGACGGTAAACGTCAGCGACAAGGCGGGGAACGGCACGTCCACCTCCGCCGAGTTCAGCGTGGACACCGCCGCGCCGGTGGTGACCATTAACAGCGTGGCGGGGGACGACATCCTCAACGCCACCGAGCAGGGCCACGCCCAAATCATTACCGGCCACGCCAGCGGCGCGGCGGCGGGCGACGTGGTAACGGTCACGCTGGGCGGCAAAACCTACACCGGCGTCGTGCTGGCCGACGGCAGCTGGAGCGTGGGCGTGCCTGCATCCGCTATCAGCGCCCTGGGTGAAGGCGATCATACGTTCTCGGTGACCGTCACCGATGCGGCGGGCAATACGGGCAGCGCCACGCACGGCGTGACCCTGAGCGGCAATCCGCCGGAATTTACCATCGACGCCCTGAGCCAGGATAACGTGCTGAACGCCCAGGAGGCGATGCAGCCGCTGACCCTGAGCGGCACCAGCAGCCTGCCGGACGGCAGCGCGATTACCGTCACCCTGAACGGCGTCGGCTATCCGGCTACGGTCGCGAACGGCGTCTGGTCGGTCAACGTGCCGGTTACGGACGTGCTGAACCTGGCGAACACGCTCTACACCGTGAGCGTCAGCGGCACCGACAGCATCGGCAATACCGGCTCCGCCGAGGCGAACCTGCTGGTCGATACCGCGCTTCCACAGGTGATTATCAACACCTTCGCGGGCGATAACCTCGTCAACAGCAGCGAAGTGAACGTCGACCAAATCCTGAGCGGGCGCGTCACCGGCGCGGCGGCGGGCGATACCGTCACCATCAGCGCGGGCGGCAAAACCTACACCGCGAAGGTCGGCAGCGATCTGACGTGGAGCGTCACCGTTCCGTCCGCGGATCTGACCCAGTTCGGCGACGGCGATCTGACCTTCACGGCCTCGGTCACCAACGGCCACGGCAACACCGGCACCGGCGAGCGCGATATCAATATCAACGCCAACCAGCCGGGCCTGCGGGTGAACACCATCTCCGGCGATGACGTGATCAACGCCATCGAACAGCAGCAGGATTTGACCGTTACCGGCACCAGCAGCCATCTGGCCGCGGGCGCGCAGGTCACCGTCACCATCAACGGCATTGACTACCCGGCGGTGATTACGGCCAGCGGCAGCTGGCAGATCGGCGTTCCGGCGGCGGATCTGCAGAACTGGGCGGCGGGCGATATCGACGTAAAAATTTACGCCAAAGACACCTGGGGCAACGAAGCCTCCGCCGACCACCACATCGCGCTGGATCTCAACGCCGTGGCGGTGACCGTGGATACGGTGAGCGCGGACGACATGATCAACGCCGCCGAGAAGGGCGCCGACCTGACGCTTTCCGGCAAAACGCAGGGCGTGGAGGCGGGCCAGACCGTGGTGGTGAAATTCGCCGACCAGACCTTTACCGCGCAGGTCCAGCAGGACGGAAGCTGGAGCCTGACCGTTCCCGCGGCCGCGATGGACGGCCTGAGCGACGGTCGCGCGCAGATTAGCGTGAGCGTCACCAACGTCAGCGGCAACAGCGCCGACGCCTCGCGGGTGGTGGTGGTGGATACCCAGCCGCCGTCCATTACCCTCGACAACCTGACGTCCGACAACATCATTAACGCCGCCGAAGCGCAGCAGCCGCTCACGGTGAGCGGAACCACCACTGCCGAAGTGGGCCAGACCGTGACCGTGAGCCTCAACGGCAAGCAGTACACGACGACGGTGCAAAGCGGCGGAACCTGGCAGCTGGACGTGCCGGCGGCCGACGTGGGCGCGCTGATTGACGGCCAGGTAAAGGTGACCGCCAGCGTTAGCGACGTGGCGGGCAACGGCAGCAGCGTCGACCGCATCGGGCTGGTGGACGCCACCGTGCCGCAGGTGACCATCGACGATTTCGTTACCAGCACCAACACCATCAACCACAGCGCGCATTCGCAGGCGCAGATCCTGAGCGGCTCCGTCACCGGCGCGGAGGCGGGCGATCGCGTCACCATTACCATCAACAGCGTGGAATACACCACGGTGGTTGACGCGGCGGGCCGCTGGAGCTTAGGCCTGCCTGCGTCCGTCGTGCAGGGGCTGGCGGACGGCACCTGGCCGGTCAGCGTTTCCGTGACCGATAAATCGGGCAACACCGGCACCGGCGCGCTGGACGTGGTGGTGAACACCTCCACGCCGGTGATTGCTATCGACACGCTGGCCGCGGATGACGTGATCAACGCCAGCGAAAAAGGGGCCGACCTGCGCCTCTCCGGCACCAGCAACCAGCCGCAGGGCACGACCATTACGCTGACCCTGAACGGCATTCACTACACCGCCACGACGGCGGCGGACGGCACCTGGAGCGTCAACGTTCCGGCTTCCGCCGTGGGCGCGCTGGGCGAAGCGAACTATACCGTTACCGCCAGCGTCACGGACAGCGTCGGCAATACCGCCTCTGCCAGCCACGACGTGCTGGTGGACAGCTCCCTGCCGGTAGTGACCATTAACACCCTGGCGGGCGACAACATCGTCAACGCGGCGGAAGTGGCCGCGGGCCAGTCGCTGACCGGGAAGGTTAGCAACGCGGCGGCGGGCGATACGGTCACCGTGACGCTCGGCGGCAAAACCTACACCGCCGTGGTGCAGGACGATCTCACCTGGAGCCTGCCGCTGACCGACGCGCAGCTTACCGCGCTCGGCAACGGCGACCTGACCGTGACGGCGAGCGTCACCAACGCCCACGGCAACACCGGCTCCTCCACGCTGGATATCACCATCGACGCCCAACTGCCGGGCCTGCGCTTCGACACCGTGGCGGGCGATGACGTGATCAACATCATCGAGCACGGCCAGAACCTGATTATCTCCGGCTCAAGCACCGATCTGGCGGCGGGCAGCATCGTCACCGTTAACGTCAACGGCAAAGACTACCCGGCCACCGTGCTGGCAGACGGCACCTGGAAGGCGGCGATCCCGGCGGCGGACGTGGGCCAGTGGGCCGACGGCCAGCTGACGATTACCGCCAGCGCGCAGGACAGCGCCCAGAACCCGGTGAACATCGGTACCATCGTCGACGTCGACCTGGCGCCGGTCGCGATTAGCATTGACGCCATCGCCACCGACGACGTGATCAACGCGGCGGAAAAAGGCCAGAATCTGGTGCTGTCCGGCACCACGGCGAACGTGGATGAAAACCAGACCGTGACCATCACCTTCGGCGGCAAAACCTACACCGCGAAGGTCGACGCGGACGGCAAGTGGACCACCACCGTGCCGTCGGCGGATCTGGCGGGGCTGAAGGACGGCGACGCCAGCGTGCAGGTGAGCGTCACCAACGTGAACGGCAACGGCGCGACGGCGGGCCGCGAGTACAGCGTGGACGCCACCGCGCCAACGGTCACCATTGATACGGTTGCGGCTGATAACATGCTGAACGCCGCGGAGGCCGGGGCCGATCTGACCCTGAGCGGCACCTCCAGCGCGCAGGCGGGGCAAACCGTCACCGTTGCCTTCAACGGCAAACAGTACACCGCGCAGGTGCAGGCGGACGGCAGCTGGACGCTGAACGTTCCGGCGGCGGACATGGCGGGCATTGCCGACGGCAGCGCGGCCATTACCGCCTCCGTTTCTGACAAGGCAGGCAACCCGGCCAGCTCCAGCACCACGGTGCTGGTGGACACTACCGTGCCAAAAATCACCTTCGACACCCTCGCGGGCGACGACGTGATTAACCTCACCGAGCACGGCCAGGCGCTGATCGTCTCCGGCAAGGTGACGGGCGCGCAGGCGGGCGACGTTGTCACCGTCAACCTGAACGGCAAAGAGTACACCGCGATCCTCGACGCGGCGGGCAGCTGGAGCGTGGGCGTTCCGGCCGCGGACGTCGGGGCGCTGGCCAACACCGACTACACCGTGACCGCGTCGGTGACGGATAAGGCGGGCAACAGCGGCAGCGCCACGCACGATCTTGGCGTCGCCCTGACCGCGCCGACGCTGGCCATCAACACCATCGCCGGTGATGACGTGATTAACGCCCTGGAGAAAGGGGCCGACCTGGTGCTTTCCGGCACCAGCAACCAGCCGCAGGGCACCACCGTGACGGTAACCCTGAACGGCATTAACTACACCGCCACCACGGCGGCGGACGGCAGCTGGAAGGTCACCGTTCCGGCCTCCGCCGTCAGCGGCCTCGGCGAAGCAAATTACACCGTAAGCGCCTCCGTGACCGACGCCGCGGGCAACGCCACCAGCGCCGCGCATAGCGTGCAGGTGGACAGCGCCCTGCCGACCGTGACCATCAACGCCATTGCCACCGACGACGTGATTAACGCCCAGGAGCTGGCGGCGGGCCAGACCGTCAGCGGCAGGGTAACTCATGCCGAAGCGGGCAACACCGTAACGGTCACCATTGGCGGCAACACCTACACCACCACGGTGCAGAGCGATCTGACCTGGAAAGTGGACGTCTCTGCGGACGACCTGAAAGCGCTGGGCAACGGCGATCTGACCGTCACCGCGAGCGTCACCAACGGCCACGGCAACGCCGGCAGCGGCGAACGCGATATCTCCATCGACGCCAACCTGCCGGGCCTGCGCGTGGACACGGTGGCGGGCGATGACGTGATCAACAGCATCGAGCACGGGCAGAACCTGATCATTACCGGCAGCAGCGACGGCCTGACGGCAGGCACCGCCCTGACCGTCACCGTCAACGGCAAAACCTACCCGGCCGTGGTGCTGGCGGACGGCACCTGGAGCGCGGCGGTTCCGTCTGCTGACGTGAGCGCGCTGGCGGCGGGCAAGCTGACCATCACCGTTGAAGGCCAGAGCAGCGCCGGGAATCCGGTCTCTATCGGCCACGGCGTCACCGTCGATCTGGCCGACGTTGCCATCAGCGTGAACGCCATCGCCACCGACGACGTGATCAACGCCGCGGAGAAGGGCGCTGACCTGGTGCTGTCCGGCCTCACCACCAACGTGGAAGAAAACCAGACCGTCACCATCACCTTCGGCGGTAAAACCTACACCGCGAAGGTGGATGCGGACGGCAAGTGGACGACGACCGTGCCGTCGGCGGATCTGACCGGCCTGAAGGACGGCGACGCCAGCGTGCAGGTGAGCGTAACGAACGTAAACGGCAACAGCGCCTCGGCGGGCCGCGAGTACAGCGTGGACGCCACCGCGCCGTCGGTGGCGATTGATATCGTCAGCGATAACAACATCGTCAATGCGGCAGAGGCGCAGTCTGCCCTGACCATTCACGGCACCAGCAATGCCGAAGCGGGCCAGACGGTGACCGTCACCCTCGGCACTAAATCCTACACCACTACCGTGGGCGCGGACGGCAGCTGGACGCTGGACGTTCCGGCGGCGGACGTCGGCGCGCTGGCGGACGGCAGCTACACCATCGGGGCATCGGTGGCGGACAAGGCGGGTAACCCGGCCTCCACCGCGCGCGACGTGCTGGTGGACACCACCGTGCCGGAGCTCACCATCAACACCGTTTCCGGCGATGACGTGATCAACAGCGTCGAGCACGGCCAGGCGCTGACCGTCAGCGGCAGCGCCACCGGCGCGGCGGCGGGCGACGTGGTGACCGTGACCATCAACAATAAATCCTACACCGCGACGCTGGACGCGGCGGGCAAGTGGACCATCGGGGTTCCGGCTGCCGACGTGGGCGCGCTGGTCGCCGGGGATTACACCATTACCGCCTCCGTCACCGACAGGGCGGGGAACAGCGACAGCGAAACGCACGACGTTAAGGTAAACCTGACCGCCCCGGTGCTGACCATCGACACCGTCTCCGACGACGACGTGATCAACAGCGTTGAGAAGACGCAGCCTCTGGTGATTAGCGGCACCGCGACCGGCCTTGCGTCGGGCGCCGTCGTCACGGTAATGCTGAACGGCAAAGCCTACAGCGCGACGGTGGACGGCAGCGGTAAATGGACCACCACCGTACCGGCCGACCAGGTTTCCGGCCTGGGCGAAGCGCTCTACGAGATTACCGCCTCGGCCACCAGCGCGGTGGGCAACAGCGGCAGCGCGTCGCATACCGTGACCGTTGAGTCCGTGCTGCCTGGCGTGACCATCAACGCCATCGCCACGGACGACGTGATCAACGCGGGCGAAGTCGGCGCGGGCCAGACCATCAGCGGCAAGGTCATCAACGCCGAAGCGGGCAACACCGTGACGGTGACCGTGGGCGGCAAAACCTACACCACCACGGTGCAGAGCGATCTGACCTGGAAGGTGGACGTCTCCGCGGACGACCTCAAGGCGCTGGGCAACGGCGATCTGACGGTCACCGCGAGCGTCACCAACGGCGTGAACAACACCGGCTCGGCGGATCGTGATATCACCATCGACGCCAACCTGCCGGGCCTGCGTGTGGACACCGTCGCGGGCGACGACGTGATCAACAGCATCGAGCACGGGCAGAACCTGATTATCACCGGCAGCAGCGACGGCCTGACGGCGGGCACGGCGCTGACCGTCACCGTCAACGGCAAAACCTACCCGGCGACCGTGCTGGCGGACGGCACCTGGAGCGCGGCGGTTCCGTCTGCGGACGTGGGCGCGCTGGCGGCGGGCAGCGTGACGATTACCGTGGCGGGCCAGAGCACCGCGGGCAACCCGGTCACCATCAGTCACGACGTGACGGTGGATCTGGCGGCGGTTGCCATCAGCATCGACGCCATCACCTCTGACGACGTGATCAACGCCGCGGAGAAAGGAACCGATCTGGTCCTCTCCGGCACCACCGCGCAGGTGGAAGAAAACCGGATCGTCACCATCGTCTTCGGCGGGAAAACCTACACCGCGAAGGTGGATGCGGACGGCAAGTGGACGACTACCGTGCCGTCGGCGGATCTGACCGGCCTGAAGGACGGCGACGCCAGCGTGCAGGTCAGCGTGAGCAACGTGAACGGCAACGGCGCCTCGGCGGGCCGCGAGTACAGCGTGGACGCCACCGCGCCTTCCGTCACCATTAACACGATCGCCGGGGACGACGTGCTCAACGCGGCGGAAGCGAAAGCCGCGCTGACCGTCAGCGGCACCAGCACGGCCGAAGCGGGCCAGACGGTGACCGTCAGCCTGAACGGCAAGACCTATACCGCGAACGTGGGCGCGGACGGCAGCTGGACGCTGGACGTACCGGCGGCGGACGTCGGCGCGCTGGCGGACGGCACGGCGACGATTACCGCCTCCGTTTCTGACAAGGCGGGCAACCCGGCCTCGGTTAGCCACAACGTCACGGTGGACGTGACCGTTCCGGTCGTGACCATCAACACCATCGCGGGCGACGACGTGATCAACGCCACCGAGCACGACCAGGCGCAGATTATCAGCGGCTCGGCGACCGGCGCGGCGGCGGGCGATAAGGTCACCGTCAGCATCGGCGGCAAGGACTACACCACCGTGCTGGACGCGGCGGGCAACTGGAGCGTCGGCGTACCGGCGAGCGTGATTTCTGCGC
>AGFT01122477.1_pt1 | contig 22413 bp, 12 predicted proteins | sample 305848 | NCBI WGS metagenome assembly AGFT01 (sample SAMN02954282, study PRJNA62043) | ant fungus garden metagenome | biome: terrestrial; feature: Atta colombica fungus garden; material: fungus garden; isolation source: Atta colombica fungus garden bottom | host: Atta colombica | place: Panama...
AGGATGAGGGGAATTTGGATTTTGCGAGGGGGATTCAGGAAATTACGGTAGGTATTTTTTAATTCGCGAAACAACAACACTTTTGCCTGAAAATCACTTCAACTCGCCTCCTCCCGATATCTGTTCATTTGCAAACCTGGCGCTAATGCCGCATCGGTTGCCTCAACACCTTTCTCTCTGACCTCTCAAAAATTCATCAAACCTATAGATTAACGATTTACATCACCCTGATTTTGTTATGTGATCCTGTTACAGGCTTTAGTAACGCCCTGCCCAGCCAACCGTAACAGGACTTCATCGATGGAATTTTATCAGGCCGATCCGACGCTTGAGAACTACTGGCGTGGTGTGATCCTCTTTGGAAGGAACGTCGCATCTTACAAGTTCGCGCTGGCGTCTGCGTTGTATGAAGTGGATAAGACGGGCAGCGATTTGATTACGCTCGACCAGCTTGCCGTGCCGTTCAGCCGCTATCTTTGCGAGCACCTGAAGCATGCGCCAAAACAGATCACCTCCCGCAGCAGTCAGTTTTTGGAAACCTGTCTGAAGTTCAACCGAGGTGAAATCACCCACGCCCAGCTCATTGAAGCGACGGTGCGCCTTGGCTTTAACAACGTGATCGATGCCTTTCATTACGTGAACCAGGGCGAGATCGATAAACGTTTTTTCCTTGATGAGCGCAAAACCAACAACGGGATCCGCCTGACGGATAACTTCTATTTACTGGGCGAACGCCTGCAGTATAAAAACCTCGCCTTTGAAACCAATGCCCGCTGGAACCTGGTAGAACAGGCCTGGTCGATGGGGATTTCACGTAACCTTGTTGGCGTGGAGTTTGACGAAGATAATCAGCTGTTGTTTACGAGAGTAAATGCGCGTCGCGTAGACATCACCAGCTGCCGCGACAGCCTGAATGGATACCAGAAAGGACGATGTTTTTACTGCTTTAAACCCATCAGTCTGGTACCGGGAGACGCAGAACTGGCGGACGTCGACCACTTTATTCCCTGGGCTGCCCGCCAGGAAGTGAGCAATATTAACGGCGTATGGAACTTAGTGCTGGCCTGTCGATGTTGTAACCGTGGCGTTGAAGGCAAATCTGCACGCATTCCCGAGCTCAGGCTCCTGCAGCGGTTACACACCCGCAATGAGTATTTTATTCAGAGCAAACTGCCGTTACATGAGACGATTGTTCTACAGACGGGGCAACGTCCTGAAGCACGAAAAAGCTTTCTTCAGCGCAATTGGCAGGCTGCGCTGGACAAACTTATCCATACCTGGAAACCCAACGCGGAAGGCGAGGCAACGTTTTAATGACTCTTCACTATTATCAGAACCACGCACAGGATTTCTTCGATGGCACGGTCAATGTCGATATGACCCCGCTTTACGAGGCCTTTACCCAGCATCTGCCTCATGGTGTCCGGGTTCTGGATGCGGGCTGCGGCTCAGGCCGGGACGCAAAAGCATTTCATGAGATAGGTTATCAGGTGGATGCTTTTGATGCCTCTTCCGCGATGGTGACGCTGGCAAAGCAACATACCGGGTTACCCGTGCAGCTGATGACGTTTTCAGAGCTCGACGGTAAAGCGCAGTACGATGGGATCTGGTGTTGTGCCTCTTTGCTGCATGTCCCCTCTTCTGAGTTGCCTGAAGTGATGCAGAAGCTTGCGGATGCGCTTAAGCCTGGCGGTGTCTGGTACGTGTCCTTTAAGTATGGCAACGGTGAGCGCGTGCAGGGTGAAAGACGGTTTACGGATCTGGATGAAGAGGGGTTGCGGGATTTGCTGAAGACGGTTCCGGGGATGGAGATCGCTTCGCTGTGGGTGACGCAGGATAACCGCCCGGACAGAGATGAGACATGGCTGAATGGAATATTACGAAAAAACGCCGCTTGATTATCAGGCGGTGCTAATCGATACGGAGTAAATTAACTCAGTCATTTATCACCTTGGTCAGCTCAACTTCACCCGTGGTGGCATTGAAGTACAGATAGAAAATGTCCCCTTTTACCTGATAGGGTTTAGACCAGACCTCCTTTTCCCAGGGTCAGTAAAGTCGGCTGGTAATGCTCACAATATGCAGCCGATTACATGGTGAACGTTACTTCCTGAGTTGATGTACTTGAGCCGCCAGCCAACTAGCAACTGTGACCATTTGAAAATCTTGAGGTTTTTCCTTTCCACCATTTTAACACCATTAAGAGGGCATCAAATAAAGTGTTCTACGTTCGGCTGTGGCTATAGATAACCCACAATTTAGCGTCATGCCCATCCCGCCTAAAGGCTCACAATCGAAAACAGTCCGGTATAGCTAGACCGGAATATTTTTGTCTATCAAAAGAGTAGTGGCAGCTAACTCAGAAATGCTAGGAGATCTTGGTTCTTATTGTTACTGTATAACAAAAAAATGAGGTCACTATGAAAACTACGTTATACAAAGATTTCACCTTTGAAGCCGCACACCGTCTTCCGAATGTTCCGGAAGGCCATAAATGCGGTCGCTTACACGGACATTCCTTTGTCGTGCGACTCGAGATAACCGGTGATGTGGATAAGCACACTGGTTGGATTATTGATTTCGCCGAACTAAAAGCGATTTTTAAACCTACTTTGGATAGGCTGGACCATTACTATCTCAATGACATTCCAGGCCTGGAAAACCCTACCAGCGAAGTGCTTGCTGAATGGATTTGGAATCAGATTAAACCTCAACTCCCGACCCTTAGCGCAGTCGTCGTGAAAGAGACATGCTCTGCAGGCTGCATTTATCGCGGCATAAAATAACTTATCTAGATAGCCAAAATTATATTGGCTATCTATTCTTTTAAAATCCCATTGTTATATGTAAGTACTACAGCAAGAATATTTCATATATTGCAATTGATTAATCACCTAGTTCAGATCAATTTAATGAATCTTAAGTTAAACTCGATACTACTAATACGAAAAATAGTAGTTGGAAATGGGGTTTTACGTATAGAAATCAATCACTACAAAGAAAGCTACTCACTTACTGTGTTATTTGTGAATCTACTAAGAACTTTGATTTTTTTCACTTGAATATGGGATTCATCTCAGTATCCTGTCAGTATCGACTGAACTTTTGCTTCTCAATGTGTGTCGTTCAGGCATGGAAACCCCTTACTTCATCCCATGACTGTTCATTTTTCGCACAAATCATACATGCGAAGATAATTTCAAGGATTGTGATGATGAACATATTACCTATAGGGTCGTTGGTTGCTTCCGAGAGTTTTGACGGTATCGGAAAAGTTATCAGCATTGATATTGACGAAAACAATGCAGCAGTTGCTTTTTTTGAGTCACCTGCACACCCCTATACACGTCAGGTTACAATTAGTCTTGAGAAGTTAACGCCGACGATTCCTCATGAAGAGGCTGTCGTCTACTGCCTTGAACCACAAAGTCAACGCTGGACGCGCGCTCGATTTGGTGGGTCGCGACCTAATGGTGATTATTTGGTCATTTTTCGCGAAGATGACGCAACGACGCTGCCTATCGATAAGATCTTTATACTGAACAAAGCACCCGATAAACCTATTAATCCTGCACATTTTCTGGCTTACCAGGCCAATGACGCCCCCTTCTTCTTTCCTCGCCGACACTCCTTCATCAAGACCTACATCCAACAACGCGCTTCCTGCAGGGGTCTAGCATCCATTTCCAGCAGCGCCGTCGAACTGGAACCGCATCAACTGGCCGTTGTACGGCGAGTATTACAAGATAAAACGCCGAAATATATTCTGGCGGATGAAGTGGGTCTTGGGAAAACCATTGAAGCAGGTATGGTTATCCGTGAACATGCCCTGGAAGAAGCGGGGCATGTCAGTATGCTTATCGCCGTGCCAGGCCAACTCGTCAGCCAGTGGCGGGAAGAATTAGGTGAACGTTTTCAGCTAAAACAGTTGCTCGTTGGTGTCTCGGCGATGCTCTCCTTGTTAAAGCAAGATGGCTCTGCACAGGGGATTGTTATCTGTAGTTATTCTGAGGCATGCCTCCTGCTGAGCAGAGGATTCTCACCATCCCTGATTACCATTGATGAAGTCCATCAAATTGCAGACTGGCCGTGGTCTACGGACGAAGACCAGCGTGATGATTTCAAACTGATATCACAAACATGTCAGAAAGCGCATTACGCATTGCTTCTCACTGGTACGCCGCTGCATGGCCATGAGCGCAACTTCCTGTCGATGCTGCACTGCATCAACCCGGAAGCATTCCAGATTGATGAAAACCACCTGCATGCATTCACCGAACTAGTGAAAAACCGTGAAAGCCTTGGCGGTGTTTTCTCTTCTCTAGTTCCATCTGTGTCTAATATTAGTCTTCGCCGTAACCTTGAAGAGGTTCTGGTGCAATTCCCCGACGACCATCAGTTGGCAACGTTATGCCAAGGACTGTTTCCACTGATCGGGAGATTTTCTCAACCAACACCTGAACGTGAAGCGGGTATTAAAGCGATAAGACTACATCTTGGCGAGAATTACCGCATCCACCACCGTCTGCTGAGAAATCGCCGTCAGGTTGCACTGAGTCAGGATGAAAGCAAAAACCTGAATCTGGATCTTCTCTTCCCTGGTCTAAACGGCGTGAGGGAATCTCACTGGCAAACCGAAGGACTAACCTTGGATGAGTTGCTGGAAGAGTATCGCGCTATGGCCGTACTACCGCAAAACCAGCATTGGTCGTTAAAAGAAGCGAACTACATCGCCTGGATTGACGATCTCTTTTCCAGTCCGATTTGTGTTCTGCAGCGGGCAAAAGCCATTCTCACAGAGTCAACGGGACTGCCCAAGGATGAGCAAGCCTTACTGGAACATATCGTCTCGACGGCTAAAAATGAGCAACAAGCTATCGACAATATGTTGGCCGCATCGCTCAATGATTGGCTAAATCAATTTCCAGATGGCAAAGCGATTGTCTTCTGCGATCGTCCTGAACTAGCGCAGCACCTGTCAGTCAAAATGAGCATTCTGCTGGACTACCCAATAGAACGCTATCAGCCAGGCCAGTCACTACAGTTCACTCAGGCACAAAACCCCGTTCGGGTTCTATTGTGCGATAGAAGCGGCGAGGATGGGTTGAATCTCCACGGAGGACGTCGTCTGGCCGTTCATTATGGTTTGCCGCGATCCTGCAGTCGGATTGAGCAACGTCTGGGTCGTCTCAACCGCTATAGCGCCAACCTGCGTGGTATCAAACCGGTTCAAAGCATGATACTAAAAAACCATGTGACCGATAGCTTACGCAATCAGTGGGCCGACATTCTGGTGAACAGCATTGGCGTATTTAACAATACCATCGCCAGTCTGCAGTTCGTACTAGATGATTATATCAGTGATGCCTGGAACAGACTGTTCATCGAAGGCCCACAAGTGCTGGGAAACCTTACGGCAGAATTCTCTGGTGAAAATGGCGTTTTGGTCAGAGAGACCAACAAAATCAACATGCAGGAAAAATTGCTGGCAATGGATGAAGAAGTCTCGCAAGCGGCACTTTTCGCTCAGCAGCTTAGTAATGACGATCTCATTGCAGCAGAACAGTGTAAAGCACTTACGCCGTGGATCTCTCAAGGATTGCGTTTCCGTTCATCAGGAAATGCTGAAGAAGGGATGCGTTTTAGTTTTGAACTAGCTGAACGCAGTACTGGGACGCTGGTAGATTTTAAAACTTTTCTGTCAACCTGCATGCTCAGCTTCGACAAAGAGGGAGGCAATCCACCGTCTACCCATCTAATGAGTGCAGAACGTATCCCTGCCATTGACGGGACAACGGTTTATCCCTTGCGTTACGGCCAACCTTTCGTCGATGCGATCTGGCAGTTACTGAATCAGGACGCGCGGGGCAGTTCGGTGGCGATGCTACGTATGATTAACGCAGAACTAAATGAACCTCGCTATTTCTTTCAGATGAATTGGCTCATTACTGGCTGCGATCCGCTAAGCCCTTACGCCACTCTTCGTCAATGCGATGAACTGGAGCCGCCACGCATTGTTGAGGAGTGGGTAGCTGCAGACGGTTCCCAGGTGACAAATCCACAACTGCTTGGAATGCTGAACAGCGAGTACAGCAAGACCCCTTCTGCCACAAAAAGTTATGTGGACCTCAATCTGCGAGCCACTAGATGGCAAGAAATTGAAGAGCTGATTTCCGCTGATGCGTGGAAAGAACAGGTTGAGCAGGTATATGATAAAGCGCTGCAAAAACAGCGTGATTTGTCTCAAGCCAACGCTTATATCCAGCTGATGTCGGTAAAAGCGATCATTCTTTGCAGTAGCAATATTTTATCTGGAGTCGCCTGATGACGGAACAATGGTCACGTCTGCAGTTTGCGCTAACCACCTATTTTACCGATGACGTTACCTTCAAAGAGGGGATTGAAAATCCCTTCTTCCTGCGGTTAATGAACATCATCATCGACCCTACTGCAGGCCTGAATGATATTTTTGCCGGCTATGCCGATGCCCTTCGCACTGCACAGGTGAACGGCATCGAAGATCCCTGGCTGCCTTCTCCACCGTCGCTGACGGAGACCCCAGACCCACTTTGGGGGCTGGAAAAATCCGTCGTGGGACAGATATTGTCACTCGCTGCTGAAGCGGACCTGACGAGCACCCGGGCCACTTACCAGAGCCGAACCCGACGTAACTTATTGCAGCCGGAAATGGATCCGGCGCTCAAGAACTTGCTGGTCGACACGCCCCATACGCACTACCGTGGCTTCGGACAGCAGGCGGCAATCCGCACGCTGCTCACCTCCGACGTCAACAGCACTCTGGTGGTGAATCTCCCCACCAGCTGCGGTAAAAGCCTTATCACGCAAATCCAGGCCATCAGTGCGCCGTTCGGTTCGTTAACGCTGGTGATTGTCCCAACGGTCGCCCTCGCCATAGAACAAGCGGATTTTATGCGGGACATGCTGCGGCAGGCTGAGCAGGATCACGGAGGAACCTATGCCTGGGTTGGCGGTCAGGATCACACAACGCGCCAGACGCTGAAAGAGCGGTTGAGAAACGGCTCACAGCGCGTGCTCTTTTGTTCGCCGGAGGCGGCAAAATCGTCGCTGGTTCCGGTACTGTTTGACCTGGCGAAAAATAACCTAATAGGTGCCGTCGTTATCGACGAAGCCCATCTAATAGACCAGTGGGGCGCTGAATTCCGCCCTGATTTTCAGCTGATTGCGCCGCTGATTCGTTCATTAAAAGCCCAGCCCGGATGCCGTTTTCGCACCCTGCTGCTCTCCGCCACCTGGAGCCAGAACACCCGTGATGTGATTGTTGAGCAGTTCCGCTCAGATGACAGCGAACTGATTGAGATTACAGCGAACTTCCTGCGTCCCGAACCCGAATACTTCGTACATGCTGAGCCCACCCCTGGTGCGCATCAGCAGCGCGTGGAGCAGTTGCTAATGACGCTCCCACGCCCGCTCATCCTCTATTGCACCACGAAGGAAGAAGCGGAAAACTGGCATCTCCGACTTCAGCAACAGCAATACCAGCGTGTTGGCCTGTTCCATGGCGACACGGAAACCCTAGCTCGCAAAAAACTGATTTCACAATGGGCAAGCGACCAACTGGACATCATGGTTGCCACCTCGGCGTTTGGGGTAGGAATGAATAAAAGCAACGTCCGTTCGGTCATTCATGCCGCCATTCCGGAAAATATCGATCGCTATTATCAGGAATGTGGACGCGCCGGGCGTGATGGCAAAGCCTGCCAGGCGCATCTGGTCTGGCATAGTGCGCAAATGGAGACGGCAGAAAGCCTTTCGGTTGAAAAACTTATCAGCGTCGAAAAAGGCTACCAGCGTTGGATGGCCATGTTTAAGCGGTACCAGCCCAGCGACATCGCCAGTTACAGCATCTCACTGGATACTAAACCCGATCATATCGACTATCAGGGCGATCGAAATCAAGCCTGGAACCGCAGAACCTTACTATTGATGCAGCGCACCGGGCTGATTGAGCTGGTGTTCGCAGCCCCTGAGCTGCCAGAAAACCTGCGAAAAGATGAAGAAGAAAACGCTCAGGCAGTTCACGACTGGTTTGCCCAGTATTACAACAAAGTGCATATTCGCCACTGCAATGACTCGCACCACTCTGAAGAGTATTGGAACACCTTTGTTGATAGGGCCCGCCAAGAAGAACTAGCTAAGCGCCGCGCGGCATTTACCTTGTTAAAAACGTGGATCCTCGACCCTCGACCTCCCCTGTGCCAGATACTAAGAAAATTTTATATTTATCAGCACCATGCGCCAGAAATCACTTGCGGCGGATGCCCGGGGTGTCGGGCTCAGGGTAAAGGCGCGTTCTCCCCAACAGTTGGGGCCGATGTGGAAATTATACGAGCGACGCCGAAGAAACGAGCGCGCTTCGCTGGTGCCGTCAGGAAAGTGTATTACACCGATGAACTGGAAATGAGGGCTCTTCTATCAGAACTCCGCGTACCGCTTCGTCAGTTGATCGGCTCTGGCGATTACGAGACCATCCGAGCAGATAAGGCCGATTTCAGGCATCTGGAACGCGCCTTGGATTCCATCTCTCGCTTCTGGTGCGTGCAAAAACTTGCTGCACCCACTTCGGACAGTGCGGAAATTGTGATTGTGTCTAACACTGCCACTGCGCTACCGGACCTACCGGCCTCGCGATATGAACGCATCATCATCGCCCCGCAGCACCTGGCCGATCCGCAGCATCCTTACAGAAAATGGTGGGAAAGCGCAGGCAACGCGCAACCCCTGGACACTTTTATCAGGCAACTACAGCATGTCAATCATCAATAACGCAAACCCAGGAAGCAGCCTGGTGCTGATCCCCTTATTTGATCGCATTGTACAAAATGCCCAGGCACCGCTTTCCCCGGAAGCGGTTGTGGCTCGCTATCGGCCCAATAACCTGCCCGCTAACGATAACGCTTGGGGAAAAATCAGAGAGAACCTCGCCTTTTGGTGCCGACTGGGACTCTGGCCTATGGAAGAAGAGAGGATTCTGCCGCAGCCCAATGAGACTCGTCCGCTCTATCAGCGCGTGCTGCAATGCACCATTGATGCCTGCAAAGAAAAAGGTATCGCTGAAGGTAAGGAATGTGAACCATTGTGGCGAGTGCTAACCTGTTTGATGAATCTTCAGCAGCACTCATTAGGCGGCAAGGAACCGCTGGCCCCAAATATCATCACTGAAAAACTGCAAAGATGGCTTCCAACCGAAACCGTTAACTCCAATACCGAAAAGCTGGTCAGGGAATATGGACGCTATTTGGGCTTTCTGGAACTAGCGCCGGACCAGAACTACTATACCGATCCAACCCGGGCGATTCAGTGCTTTTTGCCGCAGATTTTTGGCGAACAAAATAGCCTCTCCATTAAAACCTTCATGGCCAATATGGCTGAAGTGATGCCAATGATGGACGGCGGTGAATTCCGGGTAAAAATGCAGGAGATCATGAGCGAACGCAACTGGTCTGCTCCGGAAGGTAAAAATATCAGCACCAGCACATCACTTGCGCTGCGTCGCTTGGAAATCGACCAGAAAATTCAGCTGATCGTTGGGAGCGATGACGCCGCATCATTATCGCTACAATTGCCCAATGGTGAGATTCGCCCAGTCAGCCAGGTCCGTCTCAGGGAGGCCGCACAATGAGTATCATGAACTACTGGCCGTCACTTGAAAATATCGAGCAGTGCATCCGTAACGAAGCCGAAGAGTTGCAGGATGATGTACTACTAGCGGTACATGAGCCAATGGTGCTTACCCGTCGTGATGTTAACAACAATCAGGTAGCCCTCCGCGACGAAGACATGTTTACACAACTGCTCACCACCGAGCGGGCTATCCCACTCATCGGCCGTTCAGGGATGGGGAAATCACATCTGGTGCGCTGGCTTGACTGTCGTCTAAAAAGCCATCTGCATGCAAACGGCGAACTGGCACAGTGGGAAATTGTCCGTATTCCGAAAAACGCCAGCCTGCGTCAGGTTCTGCTGCTGATCCTGAAAAATCTGCACGGTGGAATTTTTGATGACGCGCGTAAGCGTGTTGATGATGTGGCTGAACAACACTCCGCTAAAGATCTCGCTGATCTGATGCTGACCATGATGTCTCATCAATTAGAAAGCATGTATAACGAAGCGATGAAGATCGGCCAAGATTACGAATCGCAAGGGAAAGAGATCCCGGCAGATCTTCTGAACCGACTCGAAGCCATCATTGAAGAAGTCGAAAACGGCATTGGCAACCTGATTACTGACCCTAACTTTAAGCTGAATCTGCTCAAACAAGATCATTGCCTCTATAAACGCGCCAGTCGAATGAGCGATGGGCTTAAAGAGGAGGATGAGGATCACGATAATTACGAACTGGCACCCGCCGATCTCTTTTTCCAAGACAACATAGATGACCTGTCGTCGCTTGCTCGTGAATATATTCGACACTCGCGTATTGATGAACATGATAATGAAAAAGCCCGCATTCAGGCTGTAAGCGTTCTGAATGAAGCGATGCATGCGGCGTTAAAATCACTATTTGCCAAACTCTTTACATTCAACGGCGGTAACTTCCAGGAGTTGTTCCAGCAGATTCGCCGTGAGTTGCTCGCACAAGATCGCCGCCTTGTGATCTTGGTGGAAGATATGGCAGCTATTTCGGCCATTGAAGATGTACTGATTGACAGTCTGATCGAAGAAGGCATGCGTGATGGAGTGAAAACACTATGCCCGGTGCATTCGGTTATTGCCGTTACCGATAACTATCCGGGCTACAAACGCCGTCAGGAAACGCTGATGACACGAGCGGGCTACGAGTGGATCATTGAGCACACCGACAGAGACAACAACGAAGGGCGTATTGTGTCACTGTGCGGTCGTTATCTGAATGCAGCGCGCCATGGCGCAACGGCGCTGAAGCAGTCGCGGGCGCAAAACCAGGCAAATTGGCCGACTGTCTGGCAAGACGAAGAAAAGCCGGAATGGTTGGCGGACTTTGGTATGACAGACAAACAGCAAGTTCCGCTGTTCCCGTTTAACCGCGAAGCTATCCGTGCGCTGGCTGATAAAAACTGCCGTGACAGCAGCGGCCAACTGACTTTTAACCCACGAATTGTGATTAACCGTATCCTGCTGGATATTTTGCGTGATTGCCGTGTTGAGGCAGAGCGCGGGCTATTTCCACCGCCGAACCTTGCAGGAATTGACGTTGGCACAGAAATACTTCACAACATCAATCAGTTAACCAGAAACAGAGTTACCAGTGCAGCGTCATTGACCGCACTTTGGAGCTATGGCTGCGACTCTTGGGAAAAAGTCTGCAATCAACTGCCGCCGGGAGTAGCAAAAGCTTTTGGTCTCACTGAGTTGGCCGAACGTATTAACGGTAAAATTTCTGCCCCACCAGCAGGAGGCAACGATGATGAAAAACTTAACAAACCAACCGGTATTACAGTTCCTGAACCTAAACCTGAACCGAAATCTGAGCTAGCTTTCATCAAACATCTCAAAGCCTGGGTCGATGAAAAAACCGTTTTACCTCAATTAATTGCCAGTGATCTGCGCGCAGGACTTAACAATTGCTATGAACTCTATGCCCAAGTGGAATTTTCCAGTATGGCAGAGCGACCTTCACTGATTGAGCGTAATCCTTTGATTAGCCTGCCACTGGCGGCTTCAGATCCCTCGAACGCTATTGTGAAATTCTATGAACTCAAAGACCTCAACGATCCGCTACGCAGGATAGAGATCTACAACGTGTCGCTGGCGATTTTGCGTATCCAGCATTACGCCAACTTAAGCGAAGGGCTTAGCTACCCTGAAGCTATGGAAGACTACGCCCACTATGAAAACTTTGCCAGTTGGTGGGTGCCGCAGACCGCGGAGATTGCAATCAACCATGCCCGGGCGCGGAAACTGAAGCCTGCGCTGCGTAATCATTACCAAAAAGCGCTGCTGTTGGGCCTGTTGACTGGCAAAGAAAATCCGACGGAGCTCATTGATGCACTTTGCCTGACGCAGAAAGGCGTCGGTCGAACTGAGGGTAAGAATCAAGGACGAACAATCAAAACAAGCCCATCCGATCTCTGTTTCTACGGACTCGAGGCCAACCAGAAACCACATTCCAGCATAAAAGTGGCTGAAGCCCGGCAGGCAGCACTTCAGGGGTGGGACGACGCCCGCGACGCATGGCTTTCTCTGGTTGCCGTCCCTGAATTAAGTTCCGGGCTCACCTCAGTCCGAGCACTTGAAGCCGAAGTGGTAACCTCCGCGTTGCGAGAGATCCAGAAGGAACCGCTTGGAGCGGATGTGCAGCGTGCGGCAGAGACAGCCCGCAAAGAGATCGCATCAACTATCGAAAATGCACAACTCTTTGAAAATATAAAAAATCAGGATGACTTCATTGCCCTTCTCGATGAGTGGCAGATGTTTATCGAAGCGGTACGCACCCAATATTACCCTTCGGAATCCGAGCAGATCAGAAACTCATCATGGTTGCTGGGTGAAATTGAAGCATTAAGAGTAGACGCAGAGGCCAGCCTGAACACGCTGCTCACGCTTAATTCCCTCGTCAGACAGAAAGATGCCTTCATGCTGTGGCATGACATTTCCCATCTGGATGGTGATTACGTCAGCCGTATCGGTAACCTTCTTGCGCAATGGCAGAATATTCAATCGAAAATCAGCTTTACGCTACAGCAGATAAACAGTAAGGGTGACGCACCGAAACTGAAAAATGCCTGCACGCTAGTAGAAGAGCGACTGAAAAATCTGGCGGCTGATATCAGCGCCTCTGGAGTGAATGAATGAGTACATTACGCCAACAGCTTGCAGAGATGCAGAAGCAACTGGATTTAAGCGTCCAAGCAAGTAAAGCCACGCAGATTATTGAGAAATGCGGCGTAGTGCTCTCAAAAACTGACACCGTCGCTGGGCATTATTGTCGCCTTAAATACCAGTACCCGGCCCTACAACTTCTGCCGCCTGAACTGAGGGTCAGTTGGAGAGAAGATCAACGAAATGAACTCAAAAATGTGGTTAACGGTGTCAATAACTTGCTGTCTCAGTGGAGACGCTGGCTGAATAATCAGACCCAAGTAGCTGCCGATACGCAAGCCTCGGATGAACCGCTGGATGGAGTGGTCGCAACGCAGGAACCTACAGCATATGACATCATTCAGAATGACTCCCTGACCAACTGCGTGAGCCAGGCGCTCAGCCTGCACCGCACTCTGAGCGACCAGCTGAAAAACGCATGGGAAGAGTGGCAACAAATCCTGCATCAGCAGATTCAGGTAGACAGCAAAACCCTCGATGCTCAGCAGAAACTCGAGAAACTGAAAGAGATTGCTGACGAATACCTAAGCCTGCGCGACAAGTTTGACACCTTGATCCAACCTTTGCCTGAGAACGGCGAGAGCGTGACAAAGATCCGGGCAATGGCGGAGCACCTGAACACCCTGCGCGGCATGATGAAAACTGACTGGCCAGAAGCGGTGCAGAACTTCCTTGATCGCATCAATGGCCCGCAGCGAAACAAACCAACGCTGAGCGCATTGACAACAGAAGTGTTTGAGTGGCTTCGAGATGAAGACATGTTGGAAGACTTTGTGATTACAAGGAAATAGTGACATGACTGTTGAGGATATAAGTCGTCTGCATGCGGCGCTGGACGTGCTCGAAGGGCGCGAAGCCGAGTTGCTAGTCTGGGGAGACACGGAAGGTGCCTTTACGGATGCGGATATTCTGTCCCTGTTTGCCCACCATTTTCCTGATGATAATGGCAAAGTGCTGATGCAGGATCTTCAAGACGCCGCGATGTTATTTAGCATCCCCAATACTCAGGGAATGAGGCTTTATCGCACTCGTATGGCGGAATCTGTTCATCTGTTTCGCCATCAGCGCCAGTGGTTTCGCGGCCAGCAGTTGAATCGCACGCGGTCGCTGGTGGCTGACTATCGTTTTATACGCCGCCCGCGCAGTTACCCGGCAAGGATACATCCGGCTGAAGAGGTACTGAATCAATGGTCCGACGTTGAGTGGATGAACGACATTAAACGTCAGGCCCTGCAAACGCTTATCGGTGATTTCTCCATAGCCGGTTTTCAGTCCAAGGCGACGGCGCGCATCCTGAGGGCATGGGATTTTCACAGCCGCCACCCACACGCCAAAGAAGCAACCGCCACCATCGTATGTGCTGGCACTGGCAGCGGTAAAACCCTGGCGTTTTATCTGCCTGCTCTAACGTCACTTATCAACGATCTGCAACGCGATTGCTCGGCGCGGGTTCGCTCACTGGCTCTTTATCCGCGTAAAGAGTTGCTTAAAGATCAGTTTATGGAGACTTGGGTAAAATGCCGTGAAGTGGATACCCAGGCACAGAAACTTTCAGGGCGAAAAATCCGCATTGGCTCATTCTTTGGCGATACGCCGTACAGCATCCAGTACGTTGATAAAGACAAAGATCTTCCTTTTGATCTGCTACGCTGCAGCACTCCAAAATGCCAAGGCGAAATGCGCTGGAAAGCGGAAGATATCCGTCAGGGCAAAGAGATCTTGCGCTGTACGCACTGCACGCACAGCGTGGGTGAAGATGAAGTGGTGCTCACCCGCGTCTCATTGATGAATAACCCACCGGATATTTTGTTTACCACCACTGAAATGCTCAACCAGCATCTAGGCAACAACAAGGCCAGCCATCTGTTCGGCGTCGGCATGAACGTAATTGCACCGCCGGTAGTTTTGCTCGATGAGGTCCATACCTATTCAGGCAACAGCGGCGCGCAAACTGCCTATCTACTTCGCCGCTGGATGCAACTGGCGCGCTGCCGCCCGCATTTTGTTGGCCTCTCGGCAACGTTGAGCGATGCTGAGCGGTTCTTCGCAGACTTGGTAGGAGCCAACAAAAAACATGTCATGCTCATTGAGCCCGCTTTCCAGGAGATGGTAGACGAAGGGGCTGAATATCTGTTGGCATTGCGGGGCGATCCCGTTTCGCAAACGGCTCTGCTCTCAACCACCATCCAAACCAGTATGCTGGCACGCCGAATTATGGATACCCGCAAAGCCGCGTCGCACGGCACCTGGGGTCGCAAAGCCTTCGTCTTTACCGACGATCTTGATATCAATAACCGCCTCTACCACCAGCTTTGCGATGCCGAAGGGTGGCGTACGCGCGGACAACAACTTCTGCCTAACGAAACTCCGCTCGCAGCTCAGCGTAACGAAAACAGTGGTGCTCTCGACGCATTGACCCTTGCCGGTCAAAATTGGCGAATGGTGATCGATATAGGGCATCCTCTTGATGGTCACGATCGTGCCATAGTGGCGCGGACATCCAGCCAGGACGCTGGAGTCAATCCTAAAGCCGACATTGTCGTAGCAACCGCCTCGCTGGAAGTCGGCTTTAACGATCCTTCAGTCGGGGTAGTGATTCAGCATAAAGCACCGCGCAATGTCGCCTCTTATCTGCAACGCAAAGGCCGTGCCGGGCGTTCAAGAACCATGCGCCCCTGGATGGTGGTCGTGCTGTCAGAATTCGGTCGCGATCGCGTGGTGTACCAACGTTATGAGGAGTTGGTGACACCGGAAATCAAGGGCCAGTCGCTTCCTCTAGGCAATATCCATATCCAGAAAATGCAGGCAGCGATGGCAACTCTGGACTGGCTAAGCATGAAGATCCCTGGCAGTAACATCTGGTCATTGTTGAACAATCCGCCCAAAAGCAAAGAGCAGCAAGGGCATCTAGAGCGCATACTCACTTTGATTTCCGCCGTGCTGGAAAAGAATGTCTCTCAGCAGGAACTGGAACAATACTTATTCTACGCGCTCAAAATAACCGAGCCGCAACTTCAGCGCGTTATGTGGTCTCCGCCGCGCTCTATCATGATGGAGATGCTCCCGACCTTGAAGCGCCAATTGACCACCCGGTGGTCGCTGATGGGTATTCCCGGCGCAGACAGATCGATGGGGCGTTCACCACTACCTTCGTTTATTCCAGCAGCCCTCTTCAGTGAGTTGAACTTGCCTGAACTGAGCATCCAGCTTGAACGCCGCTTTGCGAAATATGAAAATCTGCCATTTATTCAAGGCCTGAAGGAGTTTGCACCGGGCCGCATCTCCAAGCGCTACGCCATTTATTCGGATCTGGAAGCCGATTGGCTGGTGCCAAACAATTTTGTGCCGCAACTGAACCAGGTTTCAGACGTCGATTTCGAGATCAACGAGGCATTTGGTGATACCTGGCAGCCGGAGTGTCTGGTAACCCTTGCGGATGCATCGCAGCTAAAAGTCATTCGTCCTCTGCAAATTCTTACCCGAGCTCTTGATTTCAAACAGAATCTGACGGAGAAGAGTAATTCTCAGTTGACGTGGCACACTCACTTTTCCGCAGATGCCCATGCCGAAGCGATGGCGATCCCCGCGGGGCCATGGAGCACAGTGTTGCGGTCCGCCACGTTTTATACACATCAACATATGACCCCCCTTGAGCTGACGCGTTATGCCACCGCCGCCAGCGCTTCGCTGCGGAGTAAAAGCAAACAGCAGGCCTGGGTGAATTTTAGATGGGTCGAAAACGGTCACCCGGTCGCAGTTGGTGCCCGCCAGTGGGTGGATGGCATGAAGTTGAGTTTTACGCTGCCTTCCGCACTGCATCAGCAGGTCATGAATGATACAAAGTTAGCCGGGTCTCTCAGAACGCTCTATTTCCGCCACTGTATTAGCAGTGAAGCTCGTTTTGAATATGACAGTTTCACCGCGGACTGGATCTACGAGTGCTATATAGCGGCGCTGACCAAAGAAATTGTCAGCAGCACAGACCTCGCGGATGCAATTCACGCTCTGCGCACGCCGGAGGGCAGAGAGTCGCTGGCGACAATTGCCGATTCGCTGTTCCAGGCCGAAAATATTTTTGAAAACAACGAAGATGGAGAGGGCTCAGCGGAGCGCCAGGAGCTACAGCAGCAGTTGAGGAGCCTGTTCAACGAGCCGGAACTGCTTGCAATGCTTGATACGCATAGCGCCGTGTTAACTGACGACCTCAGCCAAAATGCCTCTTTTTGCCAGTGGCTCCAGACGTTGTTGATAAGCACCTTCTCAGGTGCCGTAAAACAGACCAGCCATATGTTGCTGCCTGAGGTGGACGACAGAGGATTGCTTGTTGACGCCGTTCTTGATGGGGAGCAACTCGATATCTGGCTCACCGAATCAGAGCCTGGGGGCTGCGGGATTATCACCCGCCTCGAAGAAGCGTTCCACGGCGATCCGGTCGCCCTGCTGAATCTGTTTATTCGTAGCTTTGCCGCCAGCGACTACGAGCAGATCGATGACGATCTCTTCGAACTGCTCTCGCGACTCCCTTCAAACACCACATTGCAGCAGACGCTGAACGATTTACGCTTGGCGGAGAGTCATCATGATCGTCGGGTTGCGAATGTAAACCTACGTACTGAGCTAAAAAAACAAGGATTTGCGCTTTCTCACAGCTTTATGTCTGTGCTGCATACCCGCATCCTTCGCCCTGGCAGCCAGCTTTCTCACGATCGGCGCTTGCTGGACTATCTGCGCGAATGGCGGGCGCTGGAGGCCAAAGCCGGTTATGAAATTAACCTGAACATTTTTGCCCATACTCAGGCAATTCAGGAACTTCCCGGAGCGAACGTCACAAAAATTTTCGAACGTTTTTGCCAGATTCAGGGCATGCTGTGGCAGCGTGGCAATACTATCCGCCAGTCGATACTCAGCTACTACAACCCCTTTGATAACGGGCCAAAACTCACGGAAAGGCTGCTGCTCAGCACCTTGTTCTGGCAACCTGCGACGCAGATTGATTTGACAGACAGCGACTGGCTTTCGCAGATCCACACGGCGATCTCTCGCGAAGGGTTTGCTGAATTACTGATCCCCCGGGAAGCCCGCCAACAGGTGGTACAGACCGTATCCGCGTTACAACTGGTACCTGTCGATTATTTCGGCCTGCACCTCTACCCGAGAATTGGGGCCGTCGACTATCGAGGCGGCAACATCGTGTTGCGAGTCGAACTGGCTGAAGCCCTGCAGTAAGGAGAACGATGAATGGAAGAGCAACGACAAATATTTCTCCATGGACCTCTCGGACAGCGACAACTGAGGGAAGTACTGAGTGCGCAGTTCAGTGGGCTTATCCTGTACCCTGAACTCATCTGGCTGATCTCGCCATGGATGAGCGATTTTGACGTCATTGATAATCGCGGGGGGCAATGGAGTTTTCTTGATCCGTCGTGGGGTGCCAGAATGGTCAGTTTCCAGGAGCTTCTGGCGACGGCAGTGAATAACGGCTGTCCACTCAGGATAGTCACTCGCCCGGACACGCTTAACAAAGTGTTCGTTGAGCGACTGCAGGCAAGACTTTCGCCGAATCATGATATGCAATGCTCCTATTATGAGAACCTACATGCCAAAGGCATGTTAACAAAGCACTTCTTTCTGAAAGGTTCGATGAACTATACCTGGAGCGGTGCGAACCTTAACGATGAGCATTTGCTGTTCTCCAGCAACAAAACCCTCATTTCTGACGCACTGATTGAATTCGGTGGACAATATACCTTCGGTGACAGTGATGAATAATATCCCCTCTTGGATTAGGGCCTTCTTTGGCGAAAGCAATTTGCTCAGCCTTGATAAACTGCTAAGCGACTCCCCCGGTGCTTACGCGCCTGAGCAGAAAAATGCGCTGTTGCCTCTTGTGGAGAGCGCGCTTGACGGTGAATGGCCCATTATTCTGCCTTGGTGCGACCGCCAACACTGGGTTTTCTTCGCGATGGCAGAAGATGAGCGCACCCTGCAGGAACTCACCAAAGTTATCAATGCCCGGCTTGGTTCAGCTGACGTTGAGCCCGACCGCCGAATTTACTTGAGTCCGACTTCTGGCCCGACTTTTACGGCAGAAACCGCATTGCTCGAACATAGCCCAGCAGGGTTTATTCGTATTGAGTTGCTGGAAGGTAAACGTGAGGATAAGCAGGCAAAAACGCGGGTTTTTGCCGCCCTGAAAGAGTTGATTGACCTGTTCCGAAAGCGTCCATCTCTCGTTCGCACCCGCAAGCGCCCGTTTGGTCGTATCCTTAGCGATTTCATGCTGGCAACAAATCAAAAAGAGGTGGAGGCCAGCAATGACTTTCTGCAAGAACTGCGTGATAACGGTCTGCTCTCCAAACGCAATCTACTGCTACTTGAGCTTCAGCAGGCCGGGAAATGGCAAAATTGGGATGCCCTGCTAAACCACCAAGACCTGCCAGATCTGATCAGAGGGCGCATTCCCTCGTCGCTGACCAGAATGCTGCTTGCCGCTTATCAGCACCGCTATCTGGGCCATGATGCCCTTAGCTACACGCAGGAGACGCCATCGGCTTTGCGCCCAGCCTTCCTTGCCCTCCAACCGCTTTTTACGCAGGTTCCACTGCTAGGAAGCGAGGAAGGGGAAATTAACTCTTGGAGAAGTTGGGCGATTGGCGTGGCGCTGGTGGGTGAACAAAACCTGCTCAGCATGATACCTGACACGCTGAAATCAGGATGGCTTCAGGAATTACAGCACTGGGCCGAACTCAAGAGCACCGCGTACGATACTCCAGCCTCATCTCCTGTCTCGTTGTCGCTGCCGCCAACAACACTTGAATCTCTGGCCAGTTATCTACAAACGTCGTTGACAGCCACAGCCGAAACGCTAGGGAGCTATGCTGAGATGCTCAGCAAGATAGATCCACAACTGTATGAGCAAGCTCAGAAAACCCCTCTTCTAAAAACGCTGATTGAGAGCATCAACCGGCTTACTGCCGCGAGCATCACCGGCTGGGACAACTGGTTCTCGCGCCTGCGCGAACCCGATGCCGATAGAAACGCTCTGATGCAAATTGTCGCGCTGGAGAGCGAGCATTGGCCAGTCGCCTCCTTCCAAGAATCGGCTTTTGTTCACCTGCTGGCGCAGGATTTTCCGCCGCATGCCTTTTCAACACTACGCAACGCCATGCCCGCCTTTATCGAGTGGCTGGGGAAAAACCAGCTGCAATTGCAGAGTACAACATGGCTGAAATGGATGGATGTTCTGGCGATGGAACAAAGCGTCAGTCCGGCGGACATCAAACTGGCGACCCTAGCAACCGAATATTTCCTGCAAGGTCCTCTCACCCTGGCTGAATACCAGAATTTTGTTGCTACATTGCAACTCATTATTGAGCGCTGCAGTTCACTTAAAAATCTGACCTCGCTTGAAGAGATGATCGAACTGTTTCTTGATGCACCGGAGCACGATAACGCCACACGAAACGCGCTATGGATGGATATTCAGACTTTTGCCGTTGGTGTATGGCCGCGCCTCGATCACTCAACCCGAGCCATCATGCGTAGTCTGGCCATCAACGTATTGGGCAATGGTGCTGATTCAGCGTTTCCTCCGGAACCGGCACGAAGCGATGATAGCGAGCCTGAAACACTTCCGGATCTCTCGGGCAAACGTGTCGCCATTTATACCCTGACAGAAGGAGCTGCTCGCCGGGCCAAGGGGATGATTGAAGTGTTGTTTCAGGGGATCAGAGTAGATGTGAATCATGACCATAACGCAACGGATAAGCTGGTCAATTTAGCAAAACAGGCTGATTACTTTATTTTTGCCGCTGCGAGCGCAAAACATCAGGCACTGTATGCGATAACGCCTCATCGTCGCGATCTCATTTATCCTGAAGGTAAAGGTGCTGGTTCGATTCTCAATGCCTTTGTTGCACGTCTTCAACAACCCATGAGTATTGACGTATAAAAAATAAGGGGCATTCGCCCCTTATTTTTTAGATGTTTGCGTTTGCCGTCTTTATATAGCTGGTTACAAGATAATCAGTAACCAAAGATATATCTTTTGAAAGATTTTGCAGTTCATTCCATTTACGAACAATAGGCTGACCATCAACATCTGTGCCGAAGTTCCACACGCCACTACTCCATGCACAAAGCGGCTTAATACGGTTTAACTCTTCGACAAAACGAGTATAGGAAGGGATCTCAGTCCAGCCTGGTTCACCTTTATAGTCCTGATGAACCTGATCGATTTCATCCATCAAACTGCCAAGCGCAAGAATACCAACGCCATGTAGCAAGCGGGAATAACGAGGCTTTTTATCCCAGTCATCAGTAAACACAGTTTCCACAGCCGACCAGAAGTTATTCAGCAGTTTCACCATCTTCCCTTCATCCCCCAACCCTGTCGCAGGGTCACGAAAGCGATACAATGCTCCCTCACGAAGACTGGCATCGATCATTTTGATCATCGAGTTGTCAGCAATAACCCCATCAGGGTTGGTCGCCGTTTTGATGCGCCCTGCAAGTGGACCTTCGCCGAAGTTCAGTCGTTGAGTTAGCAGTGAAGGAAACTTACGCATTTGCAGATCGGATGGCAAACGACCGTGGGTATGCGGTGCCAGTTCGTATAACAACGTTTTGGGCAACGGTTTTGTGGAGTTAACCAGCATGAACTGTTCACGCTGTTCTTCTGCATCATTAGCGATAAATGCAGATACCGGCATCATAAACGAGTCTATTTCCGCATCCCGCAAAGCAGCGGTACGTTGTTGACCATCCACTATAAATCCTGGCTTCTCAAAATCCTTATCTTCGGAGAAAGGTATTACCAGATGCCCCATGTCGCCATTATCTGTAAGTGGTTCAAAACGCACACGCTTATCAAAAGCGATAATCACCGGGTTTGGTATCATCGGGTTTGAGCTCTCAATATAGCGCTGAATTTCGCGAATATGGTTACGTACTTCTGGACGCTGATAGCCAACCAAATTCTCTTCGCCGCGACGAATACGCGAAATCGCTGCAATTTTGCTGATCTGTTTACCTTCTATCGCAAGGCTATAGAGTTGCCTCTCCTCACCCTGTCGGATTCGCAGGGCGGGAACACGATATTCACTCATGACAGTTCCTCTGAGCGTAATGACAATGTGTGCTGTAAACGGTTGTACAACACCTGAATATTATGGAAACCGCGGCGACGGTTACGTTCTGCTCCGCGGAAAATGATGACGTTGATACCGATAGCCTGGCAAATATTGCATTGGCACTGTTTCCAAGGACGTTCACCCAGTGTGCGTTCATAATCCGCACGGATTTTATCGGCCTCTTTTTCACCTGAATGCAGGCGTTCATAAGCCAGTACTGCCTCAAGAGTTTTCTCAAGGGACAAAGCCCCTTTATCGTATTCGAACAGGGCATTCATGGCATCCTTTTCCAGATGCCGAGCAATATCCTGATCGATCACACCAGATTTTATTTTGCGGCTTAAACTTGGATTCGCATCAAACTGAGGGACTCGCACAGCGGTATAGGCCGGGCCATCAGGCGTATGATAGTTATTTTTTCGATCTTTAAAGGCCTGCTGAA
>AGFT01119307.1_pt1 | contig 22129 bp, 15 predicted proteins | sample 305848 | NCBI WGS metagenome assembly AGFT01 (sample SAMN02954282, study PRJNA62043) | ant fungus garden metagenome | biome: terrestrial; feature: Atta colombica fungus garden; material: fungus garden; isolation source: Atta colombica fungus garden bottom | host: Atta colombica | place: Panama...
CTCCAGCGAAAACAGCAGCACTTCCGCCTGAATCACCGGGTAGTCGCGCATCTCCACCGAGTCCACCAGCAGTCGCCCCAGCCCCGGCCAGTTGAAGACTTTTTCCACCACGATCGAGCCGCCCAGCAGGAAGCCAAACTGCAGCCCCATCATCGTCACCACCGGGATCATCGCGTTGCGAAAGCCGTGCTTGAGGATCACCCACTTCTCGCTCACCCCTTTCGCCCGCGCGGTACGGATATAGTCCTCGCTCAGCACGTCGACAAACGACGCGCGGGTAAAGCGCGCCATTACCGCCGCCACGGCCGCGCCGAGCGTCAGGGAAGGCAGAAGATAGTGCTTCCAGGTATCGGCCCCCACCGTCGGCAGCCAGCCCAGCTCAACCGAAAAGACCTGCATCAGCAGCATCCCGAGGGCAAAGGCCGGGAAGGAGATGCCGGTGACGGCCAGCGCCATGCCGAGCTTATCCGGCCAGCGGTTGCGCCAGACGGCGGCCACGATGCCCGCCGCGAGGCCGAACAGCACCGCCCAGGCCATGCTCGCAATCGTCAGCCAGAAGGTGGGCATAAAGCGGCTGGCAATCTCTTCCGAAACCGGGCGTCGTGAGACCATCGAGGTGCCGAAATCGCCCTGCAGAACGTTGCCGATATAGTGCAGAAACTGCTTATACAGCGGCTGATCCAGCCCCAGCTGCTTACGCACCAGTTCAATCACCGTGGCGTCCGCCTCGGGGCCGGCAATCAGGCGCGCCGGATCGCCCGGCAGCATATGAACAAACAAAAACACCAGCACCGCCACGATCAGCAGCGTCGGGATCAGCCCCAGCAGGCGTTTACAAACATAATTCAGCATGCCTTTTCCTCTCATCCCGCAGGCCTTCGCCCGCGGGAATGAGTTCTCTTATTTCAGATCCGCGTCGTCGAAGCTAAAGCCCGTGTCCGGCATGATATAGAACCCGGTCAGCGCTTTGTTATGGGCCGAGACCAGCTTTTCGACCACCAGCGGCACCCACGGCGACTCTTTCCAGATGATATCCTGCGCCTCTTTATACAGGCGCGCCTTCTCTTCCGGCTTCGTGGTTTTCAGCGCGTCGGTCAGGTCCTTATCAACCTGCGGATTGCTGTAGAACGCGGTGTTGAACAGCGTCGGCGGCCAGTTCTGCGAGGCGAATAGCGGCGAGAGCGCCCAGTCCGCTTCGCCGGTCGAGGCGGTCCAGCCGGTGTAGAACATTCTCACCCCGCTCTCTTTCTGCCCTTTACCTTCCACCTCGGCCGCGCGCTGCCCGGCGTCCATCGCCGTCACCTGCGCCTTAATGCCCACCTGCGCCAGCTGCTGCTGGGTAAACTGCAGCACCTTCTGCGCGGTGCTGTGGTTGTGCGATGACCACAGCGTGGTGCTAAAGCCGTTCGGGAACCCGGCCTCTTTCAACAGCTCGCGCGCTTTGGCCGGATCGTAAGGCCAAGGCTTGTAGGCCTGGGAATACTCAATCGACGGCGGCAGCACGCCGGTGGCCGGCGTGGCGTATCCCGCAAAGGCCACCTTCACCAGCGCCTGACGGTTAATGGCATATTTGATCGCCTCGCGCACCTTCGGGTTATCAAACGGCTTTTGCGTGACGTTCATGCTGATGTAGCGCTGCATGATCGACGGGCTGGCCACCAGCTCCAGCTTGCTGTTTTTTTCCAGCAGCGCGGCCTGTTCGTAGGGGATCGGGAAGGCGAACTGCGCCTCGCCGGTTTGCAGCATCGCCGCGCGGGTGTTGTTGTCGACCACCGGACGCCAGGTAATGGTGTCCAGCTTCGGCAGCCCCTTCTGCCAGTATCCGGCGAATTTCTTCACCTTCACAAAATCAGTCTGATTCCAGGTCTCCAGCTGATACGGGCCGGTCCCGACCGGATGGAAGCCGATCTCGTTGCCGTATTTCTTCAGCGCGGCAGGAGAAATCATCGCCGTCGCCGGATGCGCCAGGATATTGATAAAGGCCGAGAACGGCTCTTTGAGGGTGATCTTCACCGTCGTCGGATCCACCGCCTCGGTGCTGGCGATATTTTTATACAGGTTATAGCGCTTGAGGCCGCTCGCCGGATCGCTGGCGCGATCGAGGTTTACCTTAACCGCCTGCGCGTTGAAGTCGGTTCCGTCCTGGAACTTAACCCCGGTTTTAAGCTTGATGGTGTAGACCAGCCCGTCGTCCGAGACGCTGTAGCTCTCCGCCAGCACGTTCTTCAGCTTCATCTCTTTATCGAGGCCAAACAGCCCCTGATAGAAGGATTTTGCCACCGCCTGGGAAAGCGTATCGTTGGCGTCATACGGATCCAGCGTCGTGAAGTTTGACCCGACCGCAACCACCACGTCCTTGGCAGCGAACGCGGGGGATGCGGCCAGGGCTGCCGTCACGCTCGCGGCTAAAAGCCATTTACGAGCAACAAAGTTAACCATTGTGTTCTCCTGCCTGGTGAAAGTTAAAGCCGCGAGAATGCATTGTCCTGACGCGGCGGTGCCACAAAATGTCCGGGGCCGACTTCACGCAGCGTCACGCGCTCCATGCTTTCGCCCCGCTTGCGGATATTGCTCGGCATTTCATCCTGCAGCAGCACGCGCTGGGCGTGGCGGTGCGCAGGATCGGCGACCGGAACGGCGGCCATCAGCTTGCGGGTGTACGGATGCTGCGGGTTTTCAAACACCGCCCGCCGCGGGCCCATCTCGACGATTTGCCCCATGTACATCACCGCCACGCGGTGGCTGATGCGCTCCACCACCGCCATGTCGTGGGAAATAAACAGAAACGCGATCCCCATATCCCGCTGGAGATCGAGCAGCAGATTGATGATCTGCGCGCGAATAGAGACGTCGAGCGCCGAAACCGACTCGTCGGCAATCACCACCTTCGGGTTCAGCGCCAGCGCGCGGGCGATGCAGATCCGCTGCCGCTGGCCGCCGGAAAACTCGTGCGGATAGCGCCAGGCGTGTTCAGGCTTAAGCCCCACGCGCTCAAGAAGCCAGGCAACGCGACGCTGCGCCGCCTCGCCGTCGAGGAGGTTATGCACGCGCAGCGGCTCCATAATCGAATAACCGACCGTATGGCGCGGATCGAGCGAGGCGTAGGGGTCCTGGAAGATAAACTGGATATCCCGGCGCACCGCCTGCAGCCTGCGGTGGGGCAGCGTGTCGATGCGCTCGCCGTTGAAGGTGATGCTGCCCTCCTGCGACTCCACCAGCCGCAGCAGCGCCCGTCCGATGGTCGATTTACCGCTTCCCGACTCGCCCACCAGCGCCAGCGTTTCGCCGGGCCACAGGTCAAAGCTGACGTTTTCCACGGCGTGCACTTCCCGCTTAACGCGGTTGAGGATGCCGCCGCGCAGGGGAAAGCGGGTCACCAGATCGCGCACCTCAAGGATTGGCCTGCCTGCGACCACGGTATCCTGCTCGTCTTCCGGCTCCGGGCTTCCGGCTCCGTCAGAGGACATCAGCGGAAAGCGCCGCGGCAGATCGCTGCCGTTCATCGCGCCGAGCTTCGGCACCGCGGCCAGCAGCGCTTTGGTATACGGATGGACCGGCGCGTGAAAAATCTGCTCAACGCTGCCCGTTTCCACCGCATGGCCCTGGTGCATCACCAGCACGCGGTCGGCAATGTCGGCCACCACGCCCATGTCGTGGGTGATAAAAATCACCCCCATCTCCATCTCCTGCTGCAGGACGTTGATCAGCTGCAGGATCTGCGCCTGAATGGTCACGTCCAGTGCGGTGGTCGGTTCATCCGCAATCAGCACCGCCGGGCGGCACGACAGCGCCATGGCGATCATCACGCGCTGGCGCATCCCGCCGGAGAGCTGGTGCGGGTAGCGGCCCAGAATGGCCTGCGCCTCCGGGATGCGCACGCGCTCCAGCATCCGCCGCGCCTCGTTCATCGCCTCATCGCCGCTCAGCCCCTGATGGAGCCGGATGGATTCGGCAATCTGCTCGCCGATCGGAAAGACCGGGTTAAGCGAGGTCATTGGCTCCTGAAAGATCATGGCGACGTCTGCGCCGCGCACGCCCTGCATTTGCGCCGCGCTCAGCTCGTCTAAATCAATGACCTGGCGATTGCGGCGGCGAAGCAGGATCTGCTCGCTGGTCACCTGCACGCCGGACGTTTCCAGCAGGCGCATCAGCGCCAGCGCCGTGACCGACTTGCCGGAACCGGACTCGCCGACGATCGCCAGCGTCTCGCCGCGCTTCAGCGAAAACGATAAATCCTGTACTGCGGGGATGAACTGCCGCTCGTCCTGAAACGCAATATTCAGCCGGCGGACCGCCAGCACTTCCCGGCTGTCCAGCTCTTCACTGTGCGGCACGCGATGCCCCCTTATTCACGATAAATTCCGGTGCTGGGTTCGTCACCGGCGTAGCCCCAGGCGCGGTACATCCCTTCGCTGTTGAACGGCAGCGCGACGTTTCCCTCGCGATCGACGGCGATTAATCCGCCCTCGCCGCCCAGCGCGGGCAGTTTTTCCATCACCACGCGCTCGCAGGCCTCGCTCAGGCTGAGCCCGCCGTAGTCCATCAGCGCGGTAATGTCGTACGCCGCCAGCGCGCGAATAAATACTTCGCCGGTGCCGGTGCACGACACCGCCGCCGTGGCGTTATTGGCATAGCAGCCTGCGCCCGGCAGCGGGCTGTCACCGACCCTGCCCGGCAGCTTATTGGTCATCCCGCCGGTTGAGGTCGCGGCGGCAAGGTTGCCCGCCTTATCCAGCGCGACCGCGCCCACCGTGCCCAACTTGCTGCTTTCGTCCAGCGGCGCGGCGTGGTCGAGCCGGGTCACGCCGGACGAACGCGCCTCCAGCAGCTGCTGGTAGCGTTCAGGCGTTGAAAACGTGTCGGGCGGCACGAGCGCCATTCCCTGCTCAGAAGCAAAGCGTTCCGCTCCGGCGCCCGCCATCAGGACGTGCGGGCTTTGCTCCATCACCAGACGCGCCGCCAGCACCGGATTGCGCAGGCGCGTCACGCCCGCCACCGCCCCGGCCTTGAGGGTCACGCCGTCCATCACGCAGGCATCCAGCTCGTGCGTTTCATCGCGGGTAAAGACCGAACCGAACCCCGCATTGAACAGCGGGCACTCCTCCAGCAGGCGCACCGCTTCGGTGACGACGTCAAGCGCGCTTTCGCCCGCCTCCAGCATCCGCTGGCCGGTTTCCACAATCTCGTACAGCGCGTCGATATAGCGCTTTTCCTGCTCCGGCGTGAGCTGCGACCGTGTAATGGCCCCGGCACCGCCATGAATTGCAATCACTGCCTTACCCATTCCGCCTCACCCGTCAGCCCTGTCTGCCGCTTTTTCTATAAATATCATTATCGTCGATGATTATTCAGATGATTTTTGAATATAGAAAGACGAAGGTGTGATGTAAAGCTCGCGCCTGCAGGTCATACAGTTAGCGGCACTTTTCTGCCATAATGAGCGCTTTCGTTTTTACTCCGCAGGAGCCCCCATGGATTTTACCGCCGGACTGATGCCGCTTGAGGCGGCGCTGACGCAGATGCTTGACCGCATTTCCCCACTGCACGACCGCGAAACGCTGCCGCTGGCGCGCTGCTTTGGCCGCATAGCCGGCCGCGATATCGTTTCGCCGCTGAACGTGCCGGGGTTTGATAACTCGGCCATGGACGGTTACGCGGTGCGCCTGGCGGATGTTCAGGCGGGGCAGCCGCTGCCGGTGGCGGGAAAAGCCTTTGCGGGCCAGCCGTTCAGCGGTGAGTGGCCAGCGGGCACCTGCGTGCGCATTATGACCGGCGCGCCGGTTCCGGCGGGCTGCGACGCGGTGGTGATGCAGGAAGAGACCGAACAAACCGACGGCGGCGTGCGTTTTGCCGCTGAGGTTAAACAGGGCCAGAACATTCGCCGCGTGGGGGAAGATATCACCCTCGGCGCGACCGTCTTTGCCGCCGGGCAGAAGCTGACCGTCGCCGAGCTCCCGGTGCTGGCGTCGCTCGGCATCCCTGAGGTTGACGTTATCCGCCGGGTGCGGGTCGCGGTCTTCTCAACGGGCGATGAACTCCAGCTTCCGGGCCAGCCGCTGAAGGACGGCCAGATTTACGACACCAACCGCCTGGCGGTGCACCTGATGCTTGAGCAGCTGGGCTGCGAGGTGATTAACCTTGGCATTATTCCTGACGATCCGGACAAGCTGCGCGCCGCCTTTATCGAGGCGGACAAATCCGCGGACGTGGTGATCAGTTCCGGCGGCGTCTCGGTGGGCGAAGCGGATTACACCAAAACCATTCTCGACGAGCTGGGCGAAATCGCCTTCTGGAAGCTGGCGATTAAGCCGGGCAAACCGTTCGCCTTCGGCAAGCTGGCCAACAGCTGGTTCTGCGGCCTGCCGGGAAATCCGGTCTCCGCTGCCCTCACCTTCTACCAGCTGGTGCAGCCGCTGCTGGCGACGCTTTCCGGCAACCGCGCCAGCCCGCTTCCCGCCCGCCAGCGCGCGCGCGCGGCCACGCGCCTCAAGAAATCCCCGGGACGCCTTGATTTCCAGCGCGGTATCCTGACGCGCAACGCCGACGGCGAGCTGGAAGTGAGCACCACCGGCCACCAGGGCTCGCACATTTTCAGCTCCTTCAGCCAGGGCAACTGCTTCATCGTGCTGGAGCGCGAGCGCGGCAATGTGGAAGCCGGCGAATGGGTTGAGGTGGAAGCCTTTAACCACCTGTTCGGAGGCTGAGATGACGGTAGAGCTGAGCGACCAGGAGATGATGCGCTATAACCGCCAGATCGTGCTGCGCGGTTTTGACTTCGAAGGCCAGGAAGCGCTGAAGGCGGCGAACGTGCTGGTGGTCGGGCTCGGCGGGCTGGGCTGCGCGGCGGCGCAGTATCTTGCCGCGGCGGGCGTGGGCCGCATGACGCTGCTGGATTTTGATACGGTGTCGGTGTCCAACCTGCAGCGCCAGACGCTGCACAGCGATGCGACCGTCGGCCAGCCGAAGGTTGAATCCGCCCGCGCGGCGCTGGCGCGCATCAATCCCAACGTTCAGCTCACGCTCATAGACGCCCTGCTGGACGACGCAGCGCTCGGCGAGCAGATTGCGCGGCACGATCTGGTGCTGGACTGCACCGATAACGTCGCCATTCGACAGCAGCTTAACGCCGGCTGTTTCGCCCACAAAACGCCGCTGGTTTCCGGCGCCGCCATTCGCATGGAGGGACAGGTCAGCGTATTTACCTACGCTGCGGGCGAACCCTGCTACCGCTGCCTGAGCCGCCTGTTCGGCGAGAATGCATTAACGTGCGTGGAGGCGGGCGTGATGGCGCCCCTGGTCGGCGTGATTGGGTCGCTGCAGGCGATGGAAGCGATCAAGGTGCTGGCGCATTACGGCACGCCCGCCGCGGGGAAAATCGTGATGTACGACGCGATGACCTGCCAGTTCCGCGAGATGAAGCTGATGCGCAATCCGGGGTGCGAGGTGTGCGGAGGTTAAACCGCGTCGCGGCCTGATGCCCTCACCCCAGCCCTCTCACACAGGGAGAGGGAGAAAATCGTAGGCCGGGTAAGCGTCAGCGCCACCCGGCAACAGCGTCAAATCGACGTCCGTCCAAACGCTCCCTGCCAGTCCTGCTCAAACTTCACGATCGCCGCGTCAACGGCGGGTGACGAGATGAACTGCTGCGCCACGTCCAGCGGCAGCGTGATGGACTCGCAGCCTGCCAGCAGGCAGTCCAGCGCCTGGCGCGGGGTTTTGAAGCTGGCGGCCAGCACTTTTGACTGTGGCGCGTGCTGCGTCAGCAGCTGCTGCAATTCCACCACCGTCTGGATCCCGTCTCCGCCCTGCGCATCCACGCGGTTAACGTAAGGGGCAACGTACTCGGCCCCCGCCAGCGCGGAGAGCATCCCCTGCGCCGCGCCGTAAACGGCGGTGCCCAGCGTCGGGATCCCTTCCGCTTTCAGCATTTTAATTGCCGCCAGGCCTTCCGCCGTGACCGGTACTTTAACCACCAGATCGCTGATAATCGCGCGCAGCTTGCGCGCGTCTTCGACCATGCCTTCGGCGCTGCTCGCCATGACCTGCGCAAACAGGCGACCTTTACCGCCGAGCGCGTCATGCAGCTCCGGCAGCAGCACGTCCAGCGGCTTTTTACCCGCCGCCACGATGCTTGGGTTAGTCGTTACGCCAGCCAGCGGGAAGATCCGCGCCAGCTTTTTCACCGCCGCAACGTCAGATGTATCCAGATAAAGTTCCATGATGTGATCCTCAAAATTAGCCTGCGCTAACCCTATCACGGCAAAACCCGCTCAAGAGTTGACCCATATCAAGATAACTTTCATTCGAAAGTAATTTAATCTTCATACGCAACACGAGAGGCGAAATTATGATCTTCAACATTCAGCGTTACTCCACCCACGACGGTCCCGGCATCCGCACCGTAGTCTTCCTGAAAGGCTGCTCGCTGGGCTGCCGCTGGTGTCAGAACCCGGAAAGCCGCTCCCGCACCCGGGACGTGCTGTTTGACGTGCGCCTGTGCCTTGACGGCTGCGACCTGTGCCAGCAGGCCGCACCGGGCGTGGTTGAGCGTGCGCTGAACGGGCTGGTGATCCACCGCGAAAAGCTGAACGACGACGCGCTGAACGCCCTCACCCCCTGCTGCCCGACGCAGGCGCTCACCGTCTGCGGCGAAGAAAAACCCGTTGCCGAGATTATGGCAACCGTGCTGCGCGACAAGCCCTTTTACGACCGCAGCGGCGGCGGGCTGACCCTTTCCGGCGGCGAGCCGTTCATGAACCCCGAGCTGGCGCACGACCTGTTCAAGGCCAGCCATGAACAGGGCATTCATACCGCCGTTGAAACCTGCCTGCACGTGCCGTGGCACTACATCGAGCCGTCATTGCCGTATGTCGATCTGTTCCTCGCCGACCTCAAGCACGTTGATCCTGAGATATTCAAACAGTGGACCGACGGTTCGGCAAAGCGCATCCTGGAAAACCTCAGGCGCCTGGCCGCCGCCGGGAAAAAGATCACCATCCGCGTGCCGCTCATTCAGGGCTTTAACGCCGATGAAGCCTCCGTGACCGCCATTACCAACTTTGCGGCGGACGAACTCAACGTACACGATATTCATTTTCTGCCGTACCACACGCTGGGCATGAACAAATACACCCTGCTCGGCCAACCTTACTCTGCTCCTGATAAACCGCTGGATAGCCCTGAAATACTGGACTTTGCCCAGACGTACGCCTGCCAGAAAGGGCTAACCGCGACCTTACGAGGATAAACTGATGACGACTTTGAATCTCAACACGCTTAGCGAGCGCATTAAAGCGCACAAAATGGCCCTGGTGCACATCGTTAAGCCGCCGGTCTGTACCGAGCGCGCGCAGCACTACACCGAAATGTACCAGCAGCACCTGGACAAGCCGATCCCGGTGCGCCGCGCGCTGGCGCTGGCCCATCACCTGGCAAAGCGCACCATCTGGATCAAACACGACGAGCTGATTATCGGTAACCAGGCGAGCGAAGTGCGCGCCGCGCCGATCTTCCCGGAATACACCGTGTCGTGGATTGAAAAAGAGATCGACGATCTGGCGGATCGCCCGGGCGCAGGCTTTGCCGTAAGCGAAGAGAACAAGCGCGTGCTGCACGACATCTGCCCGTGGTGGCGCGGCCAGACGGTGCAGGACCGCTGCTACGGCATGTTCACCGACGAGCAAAAAGGGCTACTGGAAACCGGCATTATCAAAGCCGAAGGCAACATGACCTCCGGCGATGCGCACCTGGCGGTTAACTTCCCGCTGGTGCTGGAAATGGGCCTCGATGGCCTGCGCGCGAAGGTGGCCGAACGCCGCTCGCGCATCAACCTGACGGTGCTGGAAGACCTGCACGGCGACCAGTTCCTGAAGGCGATCGACATCGTGCTCGAAGCGGTGAGCCTGCACATCACGCGCTTTGCCGATCTGGCGCGCGAAATGGCGTCAGCAGAGACCCGCGAAAGCCGCCGCGACGAGCTGCTGGCGATGGCGGAAAACTGCGACGTGATTGCCCACGAGCCGCCGAAAACCTTCTGGCAGGCGCTGCAGCTGTGCTACTTCATCCAGCTGATCCTGCAGATTGAGTCCAACGGCCACTCCGTGTCGTTCGCCCGCATGGACCAGTACCTCTATCCGTTCTACCGCCGCGACGTGGATCTGAACCAGAGCCTCGACCGCGAGCACGCCATCGAGCTGCTGCACAGCTGCTGGCTGAAGCTGCTGGAAGTGAACAAAATCCGCTCCGGCTCGCACTCCAAGGCCTCGGCGGGCAGCCCGCTGTATCAGAACGTCACGATTGGCGGCCAGAAGCTGGTGAACGGCGAGCCGATGGACGCGGTGAACCCGCTCTCCTACGCGATTCTTGAATCCTGCGGCCGCCTGCGCTCCACCCAGCCGAACCTGAGCGTGCGCTACCACGCGGGCATGAGCAACGACTTCCTCGACGCCTGCGTGCAGGTGATCCGCTGCGGCTTCGGCATGCCGGCGTTCAACAACGATGAAATCGTGATCCCGGAATTTATCAAGCTCGGCGTGGAGAAAGACGACGCCTACGACTATGCGGCGATCGGTTGCATCGAAACCGCCGTCGGCGGCAAGTGGGGCTACCGCTGCACCGGCATGAGCTTCATCAACTTCGCCCGCGTGATGCTCGCGGCGATGGAAGGCGGACGCGACGCCACCAGCGGCAGGGTGTTCCTGCCGCAGGAGAAAGCGCTCTCCGCGGGCAATTTCGATAACTTCGACGAGGTAATGGCCGCCTGGGATACCCAGATCCGCTACTACACCCGCAAATCCATCGAAATCGAGTACGTGGTGGACACCATGCTGGAGGAGAACGTTCACGACATTCTCTGCTCCGCGCTGGTGGACGACTGCATCGAGCGCGCGAAAAGCATCAAGCAGGGCGGCGCGAAGTACGACTGGGTCTCCGGCCTGCAGGTCGGCATCGCTAACCTCGGCAACAGCCTGGCGGCGGTGAAGAAGCTGGTCTTCGAACAGGGCGCGATTGGCCAGCAGCAGCTGGCGGCGGCGCTCGCCGATGACTATGAGGGCCTGACCCACGAGCAGCTGCGCCAGCGTCTGATCAACGGCGCGCCGAAGTACGGTAACGACGACGACAGCGTGGATCTCCTGCTGGCGCGCGCCTATCAAACCTACATCGAAGAGCTGAAGCAGTACCACAACCCGCGCTACGGCCGCGGCCCGATTGGCGGTAATTACTATGCGGGCACGTCGTCTATCTCCGCCAACGTGCCGTTTGGCGCGGCGACGATGGCAACGCCGGACGGTCGTAAGGCACATACCCCGCTGGCCGAAGGCGCAAGCCCGTCGTCCGGCACCGACCATCTCGGCCCGACGGCGGTCATTGGCTCCGTGGGCAAGCTGCCGACCGAGGCCATTCTCGGCGGCGTATTGCTGAACCAGAAGCTGAACCCGTCGACGCTGGAAAACGACGGCGACCGCCAGAAGCTGATGGTGCTGCTGCGCACCTTCTTCGAGGTGCACAAGGGCTGGCACATTCAGTACAACATCGTGTCGCGCGAAACGCTTTTAGAAGCGAAGAAGCACCCGGACCAGTATCGCGATCTGGTGGTCCGCGTGGCGGGCTACTCGGCGTTCTTCACCGCCCTGTCGCCGGACGCGCAGGACGATATCATCGCCCGTACTGAGCATACGCTTTAAAAAACCGCCCGGTGGCGCTGCGCTTACCGGGCCTACAAAACCTCTTCGTAGGCCGGGTCAGGCGTAGCCGCCACCCGGCTTTTTGACTTTCATTCGAAATATATTTGTGCTCCCCGTCACCTTGTTATTAGAATGTTTCAAAACGCAGTGACCCAGGAGCGCAGTATGACCGTTAAAGTAATCGTCACCGATATGGACGGTACTTTCCTAGATGATGCCAAGCAGTACGATCGCGACCGCTTCCAAGCACAGTTCGCGCAGCTCAAGGCGCGCAATATTGAGTTTGTTGTCGCCAGCGGCAACCAGTATTACCAGCTCATCTCCTTCTTCCCGGAACTTAAAGCGCAGATCTCCTTCGTGGCGGAAAACGGCGCGCTGGTGTTCGACCGCGGCGAACAGATTTTCCACGGCGAGCTGACGAAGCACGAGTCGCAGATCGTGACTGGCGAACTGCTCAAGGATAAAGGGCTGAACTTCGTGGCCTGCGGGCTGGAAAGCGCCTACGTCAGCGACCAGGCGCCCGACGAGTTTGTGGCGCTGATGTCGAAACACTATCATCGCCTAAAGCGGATTGGCGACTACCGAGAAATCGACGACGTGCTGTTCAAGTTCTCCCTGAACCTGCCGGACAGCGATATTCCAAACCTCGTCGACAAGCTGCACGTTTCGCTCGACGGCATTATGAAGCCGGTGACCAGCGGCTTTGGCTTTGTCGATTTGATTATTCCCGGCCTGCATAAAGCCAACGGCATCAGCCGCCTGCTCAAGCGCTGGAACGTCTCCCCGCAGGAATGCGTGGCGATCGGCGACAGCGGCAACGATGCGGAAATGCTGAAGCTGGTGAAATACTCCTTTGCCATGGGCAACGCGGCAGAGAGCATCAAAGAAATCAGCCGCTACGGCACCGACGACAACAACCATCAGGGCGCGCTGAACGTCATTCAGGCCGTGCTCGACAACCATTCCCCGTTCGACGCCTGACCCCTTTCCAGCCGGAGCCCCGCTCCGGCCCTTCACTCTTTTTCCATCCTGTGCTGCCCATCAAGTTTTTAAACTTGCATTAACTTATTTTTAACTTAAAGTATCGTTTGTAGACACTTTTACTTTCGAATGAAAGATGCGAGGCGGTTATGACGATGACGTTTACCAGTGAAACATTGCCTGCGGACCACAAGGCGGCAATCCGTCAGATGAAGCGCGAGCTGCGGGCGCAGATCGGCGACGTGCAGGCGGTGTTCGACAGGCTCAGCGATAAGATTGCCACCCGCGTGGCGGAGATCAACGCGCTGAAAAACAAAGGGCAGGACGTCTGGCCGGTGATTCCGTTTGCGGACGTGAAAAACGGCCGCATCACCGCCGGGCAGCGCGACGCGGTTAAGCGCCGCGGCTGCGCGGTGATCAAGGGCCACTTCCCGCGCGAGCAGGCGCTGGCGTGGGATCGGTCGATGCTCGACTACCTCGATCTGAACAGGTTCGACGAGGTGTACAAAGGCCCGGGCGATAACTTCTTCGGCACGCTGACGGCCTCGCGCCCTGAAATTTACCCGATCTACTGGTCGCAGGCGCAGATGCAGGCGCGCCAGAGCGAAGAGATGGCCCAGGTGCAATCGTTCCTGAACCGCTTGTGGACGTTCGAAAGCAACGGCAAGCAGTGGTTCAACCCGGACGTGAGCGTGATTTATCCGGACCGCATCCGCCGCCGCCCACCGGGAACGACCTCGAAAGGGCTGGGTGCGCATACCGACTCCGGCGCGCTGGAGCGCTGGCTGCTTCCGGCGTATCAGCAGGTTTTCGCCCGCGTCTTTGACGGCAACGTTGAGCAATACGATCCGTGGAACGCGGCGCACCGTACCGAAGTGGAAGAGTACACCGTGGAGAACACCACCAAATGCTCGGTGTTCCGCACCTTCCAGGGCTGGACGGCGCTGTCGGACATGATCCCCGGTCAGGGCCTGCTGCACGTGGTGCCGATCCCGGAAGCGATGGCCTATATTCTGCTGCGCCCGCTGCTGGACGACGTGCCGGAAGACGAGCTGTGCGGCGTCGCGCCGGGGCGCGTGCTGCCGATTTCCGAGAAGTGGCACCCGCTGCTGATTGAGGCGCTGACCAGCATTCCGGCGCTGGACGCGGGCGATTCGGTCTGGTGGCACTGCGACGTGATCCACTCCGTGGCGCCGGTGGAAATCCAGCAGGGCTGGGGGAACGTGATGTATATTCCGGCCGCGCCGATGTGCGAGAAGAACCTCGCCTACGCGAAGAAGGTTAAGGAAGCGCTGGAGGCCGGGGCGTCGCCGGGCGATTTCCCGCGTGAAGATTACGAAACCGCCTGGCAGGACCGCTTCACCGTGAACGATCTGAACATCCACGGCAAACGGGCGCTGGGCATGGCCTAATCGTCGTACAGCCCTTCACGCTCAACGGCGGTGCGTCGTTTCCCCTGACGTATCCGCCGTACCGACTCCCGCACCGCCAGCGTGCCGTTCAGCAACAGTGTACCCACCGGCGCGTCCGGGCGCATCAGCCGCTGCTGGAGCATGTAGACCGCTTCGGTGCCCAGCTCGTCGCGCGGGACCAGCACCGCGGTCAGCGGCACGTCCTGAATCGCCGCCAGGTTAAACCCGTCGATGCTCATCACCGAGACATCCTGCGGAACCCGCAGCCCGTGATGTTGCAGCGCGCTGATAGCGCCCGCCGCCATAAAATCGCCGCCGACCAGAAACGCCGTGGGTAACTCTTTTCCCTGCCGCTGCCCGAGCCATTCGCTTACCGCGCGTTCGCTCTCTTTCGCGCTGAAGCTTTGCACCTCCAGCAGATCGCGTTTGTCGTCGAAGCTCAGGTTATGCGTGCGCCACGCATCGCGGATCCCCGACAGGCGCAGCTCCATGGTATAGCGCCGCAGACAAAGCACGGTCATCACCTCACGATGCCCCATCTCGAACAGATACTCCGCCGCTCTCTCGCCAATGGAACGGTGATCCGGCGCGACGGCAGGCAGGCGCATATGCCGATCGCGGCAGTTGATGAGCATGCACGGCTTGCCCACATCGACCGCCAGATCGTGAATGTGCGGATCGTCGATGCCCAGCAGAATGGCGGCCTGGGTATCCGGCTCGTTCATGCGCGTCAGAAACAGCTGGGCGTCACCGTCGTTTTCCTCCAGCGCGCAGTAGCGCAGGCGCACCTCGTGCGAGGCCAGCGCCTTGCCCACGCTCTGGATCACGCGGTAGTAAAAGATGTCGGACCGCTCGTCAAACGCCCGCTGCGGCGCGAAGACCACCAGGCTGTTGAGCAGCAGCCGCCCCGCTGCCAGACCGTCCATCACGCCCAGCTCCCGCGCGCAGGCCAGCACTTTCGCCCGCGCACGTTCGCTGGTATTGGCTTTGCCCGCCAGCACGCGCGAAACGGTGCTGATCGACAGCTGCGTGCGTTCAGCAATCTGGGTGATTTTTAGCCTTTTATCCATTTTGTGATCTGGCTCCGGTTGTCTCGTGAAAATTTTTTCATATCGCCGCGAATGCTCAATAACTTAGCTCCTGAGCCCACGAACGATCAATCACAAAGGATCATGAAAAGTTTTGCATAAAATCCCCTGTTGTCCAGCCACTTTCTCCCCTACTGTGCAGTTATCACACAGCAAGCACTAAATTGGTATAACAGGTTTAATGCATAAAACCGTTGCCATTCAGCGAAATATAAAAATGTGTGTGACAACTTACTTTCTCTATCCTGCCGTCCGTCTTGTGGAGATCAAAATGAGTCAGGACATCAATACACCTCTTGCGGCAAGCAAAACCCGCCGCGTTATAAAAAACCTTCGCTGGTACGTGCTGGTGCTGTTTTTACTCGGCGTGACCGTGAACTACATCACCCGCAACTCGCTGGGCATCCTCGCGCCGGAGCTGAAAGAGAGCCTTGGGATCACTACCGAGCAGTACTCCTGGATCGTCGGCGCGTTCCAGATTGCCTACACCATTTTCCAGCCCCTGTGCGGCTGGCTGATTGACGTGATTGGCCTGAAGATCGGCTTTATGGTCTGCGCCGGGATCTGGGCGCTGATGTGTATCTTCCACGCGGGCGCCGGAACCTGGCTGCACCTCGCGATCCTGCGCTTCTTTATGGGCGCGTCGGAGGCCGCCGCAACGCCCGCTAACGCCAAAACCATCGGTGAATGGTTCCCGAAATCCGAGCGTCCCGTCGCCGCGGGCTGGGCGGGCGTCGGCTTCTCCATCGGGGCGATGCTGGCCCCGCCAATCATCTACTTTGCCCACGCCTCCTTCGGCTGGCAGGGCGCGTTTATGTTCACCGGCGTGCTGGCGCTGCTGTGGGTGGCCCTGTGGTGGATCTTCTACCACAACCCGGAGCAGCACCCGAACCTCGGCAAGGACGAGCTGGCGTTTATCAAGCAGGATAACGAGCCGCCCGCGGTCAAGCTGCCCTTCCTCACCGCGCTGAAAACCGTATCGAAAAACAAACGCTTTTACGGTATCGCCATTCCGGCCTTTATGGCCGAACCGGCCTGGGCGGTGCTGAGCTTCTGGGTGCCGCTTTATCTGGCGAAAGAGCACGGCATGGACCTGAAGCAGATCGCGATGTTCGCCTGGCTGCCGTTCCTCGCCGCCGACCTCGGCAGCGTGGCGAGCGGCTACCTGACGCGCCTCTACACCCGCTGGTTCGGCTGCTCCCGCGTGAACTCGGTGGTCGCCAGCTCCGTCACCGGCGCGTTCCTGATGATTTCGCTGGGCATCGTGGCGGTTACCCGCGACCCGTATATCACCATCGTGCTGATCTCCATCGGCGGCTTCGGGCACCAGATCATCTCCTGCATGCTCAGCGCGCTGGTCGTGGAGTCGTTCGACAAAGGCCAGATGGCGACCGTCAACGGCATGCGCGGCTCGGCGGCGTGGATCGCCAGCTTCCTGTTCTCCCTTTTGATTGGGGTCACCGCCGACAAAATCGGCTTCAACCCGCTCTTTATCGCCATGGGCTTCTTTGACCTGATTGGCGCCGTCTTCCTGGTGGCATTTATTGCTGAACGCCGCGCCAAGCGCGCCTGATAGTGGATGTATAACCTATGAAAACCTTGAAAAACTGGACCGTCGATAAGCAGTCGGCAAACCATCTTGAGCTGCTGGTCGATGACCAGCACCGCCTGTGCCTGTACGTGCTGGAAGAGAATCTGTTCCGCGTGCTGATCAAGCGCAGGGGCGAGCTGGCGCTGGACCGCACCTGGAGCATCGCGCCGGATAAGGACGTGCCGTGGGAAGGCCGCCGCCGCGACGACCTGAGCGGCTTTACCTGCCCCGCCTGGACGCTGACGCAGCGCGACGGCGTGCTGATGGTGGAAACCGAAAACCTGCGCGTTACCGTCCACCAGCCGCTGTGGCTGGAGTGGCACTACCGCAATGACGCGGGCGAGTGGCAGCCGCTGGTCAACGATCGCCCGACCAGCGCGTACCTGCTGAACGCCCACGGCGACGGCGTGGCGCACTACCTGAGCCGCCGTAAGGACGAGCGTTTTTACGGACTGGGCGAGAAAGCGGGCGACCTGCAGCGCAACGGCAAACGCTACGAGATGCGTAACCTCGACGCGATGGGCTACAACGCCGCCAGCACCGATCCGCTCTACAAGCATATTCCGTTCACCCTCACCCGCCGCGACGACGTGAGCTACGGCCTGTTTTACGACAACCTCAGCAGCTGCTGGCTGGACCTCGGCAACGAAATCGACAACTACCACACCGCCTACCGCCGCTGGCAGGCGGAAGCGGGCGACATCGATTACTACATCTTTACCGGCAGGCGCGCGCTGGACGTCACCAAGGCCTTCGTTCGCCTGACCGGGAAAACGCTGTTCGGGCCGAAGTGGAGCCTGGGCTACAGCGGCTCGACCATGCACTACACCGACGCGCCGGACGCGCAAAACCAGCTGATGAACTTCATCCGCCTGTGCGAAGAGCACGCTATTCCGTGCGACTCGTTCCAGCTCTCTTCCGGCTATACCTCGATCAACGGCAAGCGCTACGTTTTTAACTGGAACTACGACAAGGTGCCGCAGCCGAAGGTGATGAGCCAGGCCTTCCACGACGCCGGGCTGAAGCTTGCCGCCAACATCAAGCCGTGCCTGCTGCAGGATCACCCGCGCTATGGCGAGGTGGCGGAAAAAGGGTTGTTTATCCGTGATTCAGAAACCGATGCGCCGGAGCGCTCCAGCTTCTGGGACGACGAAGGCTCGAATCTCGACTTTACCAACCCGCAGACCATCGCCTGGTGGCAGGAAGGCGTCACCACGCAGCTGCTGGAGATGGGCATCGATTCTACCTGGAACGACAACAACGAGTTTGAGGTGTGGGACGGCGAAGCGCGCTGCTTCGGCTTCGGTCAGGAGATCGCCATCAAGCACATCCGCCCGGTGATGCCGCTGCTGATGATGCGCGCCTCGCTGGAAGCGCAGCAGCGCTTTGCGCCGCAGAAGCGTCCATACTTAATTTCCCGCTCCGGCTGCGCGGGGATGCAGCGCTACGTTCAGACCTGGAGCGGCGATAACCGCACCAGCTGGGAGACGCTGCGCTACAACACCCGCATGGGGCTGGGGATGAGCCTGTCCGGCCTGTTCAACGTCGGGCACGACGTTGGCGGCTTCTCGGGCGATAAGCCGGACGCCGAGCTGTTCGTGCGCTGGGTGCAGAACGGCGTGATGCATCCGCGCTTTACCATTCACTCGTGGAACGATGATTGCACCGTGAACGAGCCGTGGATGTATCCCGGCGTGACGCCTGCCATTCGCGGCGCGATTGAGCTGCGCTACCGCCTGCTGCCGTATCTGTACACCCTGCTCTGGCAGGCGCACGCCGACGACGAGCCGATGCTGCGCCCGACCTTCCTCGACCACGAGCACGACGCGCAGACGTTTGAAGAGTGCGATGATTTCCAGCTGGGCCGCGACCTGCTGGTGGCGAGCGTCGTTGAAGCCGGGCAGCGCGAGCGCCGCGTCTGGCTGCCGGATAACGAAACCGGCTGGTACGATTTTTACACCCACGAGTGGTTCTCCGGCGGCCAGTGGATTACGCGCGACGCGCCGCTGGAAAAGCTGCCGCTGCTGGTGCGCGCCGGTGCGGGCCTGCCGCTGAGCGAGCGCATTACGCACGTGAGCGCTGAAAAAGACGATACCCGCGAGCTGAAGCTGTTCCCGGTGAAAGGGGTCGGCACCACGTCCGGCCTGCTGTTTGAAGACGACGGCGAGAGCTGGGGCTACCAGCACGGCAACGCGCTGTGGGTAGCGTGGGAAATGGCGTGCGACGGCGCAACCATCAGCCTGAAGGTGAACGCGCGCGGCGACTATCGTCCGGTATGGAAAACGCTGAAGGTGTCGTTACCGGCGGGGGAAAAACGTAAGCTGCTGGTAAACGGAGTTGAAGGAGATGAGTGGGTGGTGTAGTGCGGCCTGATGCCCTCACCCTGACCCTCTCCCACGGGGAGAGGGAATAAAGGCACGCCCCCTTTCCCTAAGTATTTCGCGCTGCAGGAAGGCGGCAAACCTGTGAATCCCCGGGAGCTTACATAAGTAAGTGACCGGGGTGAACAGGTCAAGCCAACGCATCTGCAGCGTGAAAGACGACGGGAAATTAGCCCTCGATACCTTTGCTGCGCAGGTAATCTTCATAGTTACCGGTGAAGTCCACCACGCGCTCTGGCGTAATTTCAATCACGCGGGTCGCCAGCGAGCTGACGAACTCACGGTCATGAGAAACGAAGATCAGCGTGCCCTGGTACATCTCCAGCGCCATGTTCAGCGATTCGATCGATTCCATATCCAGGTGGTTTGTGGGTTCATCCATTACCAGGATATTCGGTTTTTCCATCATCAGCTTGCCGAACAGCATGCGGCCTTTTTCACCACCGGAGAGCACTTTAGCAGGCTTTTTGATGTCGTCCTGGCTAAACAGCAGACGGCCCAGAATGCTGCGCACCGCCTGCTCGTCGTCGCCTTCCTGCTTCCACTGGCTCATCCAGTCAAAGACGGTCAGATCGTTTTCAAACTCGTACTCGTGGTCCTGCGCGTAGTAGCCAATCTGCGCGTTCTCGGACCATTTAACGGTACCGGTGTCCGGCTGCAGTTCGCCGACCAAGGTTTTCAGCATGGTAGATTTACCCACGCCGTTGGCACCCAGAATGGCAATCTTCTCGCCCACTTCCAGCAGCAGGTTGAAGTTTTTAAACAGCGGGCCTTCATCGAAGCCTTTGGTAAGGGCTTCCACTTCCAGCGCGTTACGGAACAGCTTCTTGTCCTGCTCGAAGCGGATGAACGGGTTCTGACGGCTGGAGGCTTTAACCTCTTCCAGCTTGATTTTATCAATCTGACGCGCACGCGAGGTTGCCTGACGCGATTTAGAGGCGTTAGCGCTGAAGCGGCTGACGAAGGACTGCAGGTCCGCGATCTGCGCTTTTTTCTTGGCGTTGTCGGCCAGCAGACGCTCGCGCGCCTGGGTCGCCGCCGTCATGTATTCGTCGTAGTTGCCCGGGTACACGCGCAGCTCGCCGTAGTCCAGATCCGCCATGTGCGTACAGACCATGTTCAGGAAGTGACGGTCGTGCGAGATGATGATCATGGTGCTGTCGCGGTCGTTCAGCGTCTGCTCCAGCCAGCGGATGGTGTCGATGTCCAGGTTGTTCGTCGGTTCATCGAGCAGCAGAATGTCCGGGTTCGAGAACAGCGCCTGCGCCAGCAAAACGCGCAGCTTCCAGCCCGGCGCTACTTCGCTCATCGGCCCGTAGTGCTGTTCAACCGGAATGCCCACGCCCAGCAGCAGCTCGCCCGCACGCGCTTCCGCAGAGTAACCGTCCATTTCGCCGTACTGCGTTTCCAGGTCGGCGACCTTGTAGCCATCCTCTTCGCTCATTTCAGCCAGCGCGTAGATGCGATCGCGCTCCTGCTTCACTTCCCACAGCTCGCCGTGCCCCATGATCACCGTGTCGAGCACGGTAAACTCTTCGAAGGCGAACTGATCCTGACGCAGCTTACCGATGCGCTCGTTAGGATCGAGCGACACGTTGCCGAGCGTCGGCTCCAGGTCGCCGCCGAGGATTTTCATAAAGGTGGATTTACCGCTACCGTTGGCGCCAATCAGGCCGTAACGGTTGCCGCCGCCAAATTTGACGGAAATGTTTTCGAACAGCGGCTTACTGCCAAACTGCATAGTGACGTTGCTGGTAACTAACACGGGGAGATTCCTGTGAAAAGTGTGATAAACGCGGCATTATGCCACAATTCCGAAATGAGATCCCGTGTTGCAGCCATCCACTAAACTTTAACAAATTCGAAAAAAATGTGATTTCGTACACATCTGAATTCCCTGTGGGCAGGAATGCACATATAATGCGCTCCCATCACAGATTCAGACTTCTCAACTAACCGCCAGAGTGGCAAAGATACCTCGCATAACATGAACATGAAATTAACAACGCTTTTTGCGGCGGCGTTAGCCGTAGTAGGTTTTTGCAAAACCGCTTCTGCGGTAACGTATCCTCTGCCGACAGACGGAAGCCGTCTGGTAGGTGAAAACCAGGTGGTGACGGTGCCGGAAGGCAACACCCAGCCGCTGGAGTATTTTGCCGCGCAGTATCAGCTCGGTCTGTCCAACATGCTGGAAGCGAACCCGGGCGTTGACCCGTACCTGCCTAAAGCGGGGACCGTGCTGAATATTCCTCAGCAACTGATCCTGCCGGATACCGTTCATGAAGGTATCGTGATCAACAGCGCCGAAATGCGCTTGTACTACTACCCGAAAGGCACCAATACCGTGATTGTGCTGCCAATCGGTATCGGCCAGTTGGGTAAAGATACCCCGCTGAACTGGACCACCAAAGTGGAGCGCAAGAAAGCGGGCCCAACCTGGACGCCAACGGCCAAAATGCACGCGGAATACATCGCGGCGGGCGAGCCGCTGCCAGCGGTAGTTCCTGCTGGCCCGGACAACCCGATGGGCCTGTACGCGCTGTACATTGGCCGTCTGTACGCTATCCACGGCACCAACGCCAACTTCGGTATCGGCCTGCGCGTCAGCCACGGCTGCGTGCGTCTGCGCAACGAAGACATCAAGTTCCTGTTCGACAACGTGCCGGTCGGTACGCGCGTGCAGTTCATCAATGAACCGGTGAAAGCGACCTCTGAACCGGACGGTAGCCGCTACATTGAGGTGCACAACCCGCTGTCCACCAGCGAAGACCAGATCAACAACAACGAAATCGTGCCGGTGACGCTGAACAGCGCGGTGCAGGCCGTGACGTCTCAGGCTGACGTCGAGACGACGATTGTTGACCAGGCGGTTCAGAACCGTTCCGGTATGCCGGTGCGTTTGAATTAATCGCGTCAGTAAAATGCGGTGGAGCGTTCCGTTCACCTCAATATCCGCAGAACACAACACGTTCATTACCCGTGAACGTGACAA
>AGFT01034626.1_pt1 | contig 22023 bp, 30 predicted proteins | sample 305848 | NCBI WGS metagenome assembly AGFT01 (sample SAMN02954282, study PRJNA62043) | ant fungus garden metagenome | biome: terrestrial; feature: Atta colombica fungus garden; material: fungus garden; isolation source: Atta colombica fungus garden bottom | host: Atta colombica | place: Panama...
ATTGAATACAATTTATTCAATACGCGAAAAATTCCACTATATTTTTTACATAAATTTAACATTCAAAACTTTAAGAACAACCATTCTCACCTTTCTATATACGTCCATTCTCATGCAGTAGAATCTGAAGTCATCATAATCAGTAAAATATTTCGCAAGCTCATTCTTCACACTAGAAAGCCTGCTTGAAATTGCTTTTTCAGAGACACTTAAATATTGCGCCATCGTATGAAGTTGAAAACCAAGAATTGAAAAACACAATGTAATCATCTTTTTATTAGTCAACCCTGATAAAAAAACATCAAAATCAAACTCATCACTTTTTAGCCTATTCGATGTATTGAATAAAGCTTGATAATCCGGGAAGTAATTAATAAACCAGAAAGCATATAATTCATTATCTACCATACGAATTTCAACACGTAACTGATAAAACTCACCGTTAAAATTAAAAGTTCTACAAATAGCTGTATCTGGCCCCATAACAAAGGCCTCCAACTCAATTGTCGACAAATCAAGCTCAACTTCATCAGGATCAAAACTGACACCTGAAAAACACTTTGATAATGGATGAAAAAAATCTAAATATGCATCATTTTTATATATGGGGTTTCTGGATTGATCTCGAATGCAAAAAGGCAAAGGTGAGTACTTATAGAGCGCATCAAAACGCTTAACAATATCATCTAGTGATTGACTTGGTTCGGAGAGATCTCTAGGATCGCGCGGGTGCATTGAAGCCTCCTTATCAGGTTTCTGTGTATAGTCGGTACACTCGGGGGTCTAGCCCGGTGTACCGGCGACCCGCCAAACAAAATGGCGGGCATCAAATTTTACTTATGTCTGCATAAAATATATCAATCATTGACGCCAAAGTCACTCAAAAACAGCAGATCTAAATCCTATTTATCAAATATTTTCAGCTAATTTTTTTGAGAATCTTCCTCCTGCGGAAAGAAGTTTCCAACAATCTGTTGCACGTCCTCACGTATACACGTAACCATCTCCCTGAAATCAAATTTTTCATTTCCTGCGAGATGCGGACTCAGCGACTCCATCGCCAGAAGCTTGCTGACAATAAATTGAGTTTTCATTACATTTTCAAGTATGGTTTTATTATAGAGCGCCTGATTAAAGGCAGACTCTTTTCTTTCCATTTGCGCTTCATAGACACGAAGACCAAGTTCGAGCAGCATTGATGCAATACTCGAAAAACTTACATCTTTATCTCTCGCTCCTTCAGCGCGACGTTTTTCAGCGATTACTCTTATTTTCTCTGACACTTCATCGCTTACATAGACCTGAACTCTGGCCATAACTTTCTCCTTATTTATACATCCAAAATTTTGTACATCAGAATATTTAGGAAAGCTAAAAATGCACGACTCGGCACATACTCTCTGCCGGAAAACAGACGACTCGAATGCCGACACAAACTGTAAAAATTCACGAGTCGAATATAGACTCGCCGTAGTCATAACTCAATGGATTTATTGAAAATAGTCACAAATGACTCTCATTAGAGTTTTTATCGAGTCGAATAAAACTCCCTACCGAGTCGTTTATACACATTAAAATAAATTATTTCACATTACTTTTTATCTAACCTACTGTTTTAGAATGCCAATCAGCAAAATTTCAATTTTGCGTGGGGTGTGGTGCTTTTGGTGGTGAGGAGTGCATATTAGTTGAGTCTGGGCATGGGATGGGTTAACGTATTTCCGGCATGGTGCCCGGAGGGAAGAAATGAAACGGATTGCTCTTACGTTTTTAACGTTGGCTTTTTCTGGAATGTTGAACGCTGCTGATTGTTTTGATCTGGCAGGAAGGGATTATCATATAGATCCAGATTTGCTTCGGGCAATCTCCTGGAATGAATCGAACTTCCGCACAAACGTTAAAGGCTACAACCCTGTTTCGGGCTTTGGCTCCGGACTTATGCAGGTGGACTCCCAGCACTTTAACGAACTGGCTCGTTATGGAATAAAACCGGAGCATCTTATTTCCGATCCGTGTATGAATATCTACACCGGGGCTTACTATCTTGCAATTGCATTCCAAAAGTGGGGAGTCAGCTGGCAGGCCGTGGGCGCTTATAATGCTGGTTTCAGGAAAACAGAAGAACAGGCGCAGAGAAGATATGTCTATGCCAGAAAAATCGAGGCAACATACCGGGCGATAAAGAAGAATAAAAATGCAGCGCAGACTTTTACAAAACAGTAAAAAGACCGCAACAGGAGGTCTTTTTATTCATCCAGTATTTATGCCGTCAATCAATAGCCCGGTGAATTAAATGTGCTTCAGGGTGTTTTATGATACTGATATAGTCTTTCAGTGCATCCTGACGAGCGACGAGGTGCTTACAGACTTTCGAATATTCAGGCCCCATATCTGCAACCTGCCAGGACAACCAGTTCATTATCATCAGCGTGGCAATAATTCCTGCTGCATCAGCACTGACCTCTGCTTCAAAATAATTACCAGGAATAACCATGTTATAGCGCTGTTCACCTTCCGGTGCGATATATCCTGTTTGCGCGGTGGTGAATCTGACACAGTTCGGAGCCACGTTTCCGCCAGTGCCCTGCGGAATAATCCAGTAACTCCAGAAACCGCCATCATAATCTGAATGCTGACGTAACCAGCTGGCAATCATGTTATCAGCAGAAGGCGTAAAAAAGAGCGCAGGAATAAAATCCAGACGTTCATCACCATCTGTAACACAGTAACGCTGGCGTTCATCGATTTAAATTGTTCGGCTGATTCACGAGTAGCGGTTTTGACGTTTAATGTGTGCATTCTGGTTTTCTCCTCATTGGGTTATTACATCGTTCGACTTCATCACTGAGCGGCAAAGGGCAATGAGCAACTGACGGGGAGGAAATAAAGGGGCGCGCAGCGTTTATATACCCCTTTATTTCCTCCCTGGCTGATGCTAAAAGCAGCCCTCCGCGAACTGATGAAATCGGGCGATAGTCACACCAGGAGAATGCCCACATCCCGTAACGGAAAATCGGCGTAAGGCGAATTACCGTTACGGGCTTCAGAGTGGAGGTAATTTATTACCGCCACGGTGAAAGCGGCGCATCCTTTCAGGATGCAGCAAGCGTGAAATTGAATTTGCGTCAGGATGGATGCCCGAAGGGCAGAGACAGCTTGCTGGCTCTGTTCACGACAGCCGTGTCCCTTCAGGAACGACGCCCGGCCCGATATTTATTATTTTCAGCACAAAGGATAAATACCAGAAGAGATAAACAGCAGGATGCCGAATGAGATATGACAGGTCTTAATAAATAATAATGATGAGACAACCACGCGCCGGAGTAATACGGGCAGCGCGTCAGCGCAGCCTGCTTATTCTGCGCCGCAGGTGCGCGGCCTTTGATGCCACGAAAGGCAGGATACTCCCCTGCCCTTCTGGATGGTTATGCAGCTTCATTTATACCGCGCAAAAATTCGCGCATGGCACTGATACGGTGCTGATCGTCCAGCCGCTTTTCAAAGTTGTTGATGTAGTACACCGGCGTATACCGCACCCTGTTTAACTGCATCGTCAGCGTATTGCCCGTGACCACCTCGGCAGGAATACCCAGCAGGGAAAGCTGAATAAACGCCATATCGGCCGCAACAGGATCGATATCGATGCAGCTTCCGAACATATGTTCAGACGGGTTATAGCCCGCCTCCAGCAGATATTCCGCATACGCCACAATCATTCCCGCCGCACCGCTTGCCGGATCGCTGACGGTAACGAATCCCTCACGGCGTATCGTTTCGTCGACGTCCGGCATCAGCAGCCTCGCCAGCAGTGACTGGACGTGATACGGCGTGAAATACTGCCCGTTGCGGTCGTCGCCAAGCTCAAGCTCCATGAAGATCGCGCCGAGGAAGTCGTGAAATTTGGCCTCCAGTGCGCAGACCATCAGGCTGAAGAGCGTATGCAGGTTGCTGATATCGCTCTCGCTGTACTTCGCGCAGATTTTGCGGCTCTGCTCAATATTCTCCTGCGTTCTTATCCGCGCCATATCCAGCTCGCTGGCGGCCAGCGTGATGAAGTCGCTGAAAACCTCCCAGCGGCGCAAATTTCGGGCGGTGTCCATGAACACGCTGACAAACTGGCGGCGGGATTCCTCGATGGTCATCATCCGGTGCGGTATCGGTCGCGCGTTCACGGCAGGCAAGGCGGGCTTAACGGGCGTGGCTGGCGCAGCCTCTTTCGCCTATTCAAAGAAGCTGGCAAAACTGAGTTGAGACATATTTCCTCCTTAAATGCCGCCCCCTGCGGGGCGGCACCTCCGTCAGTTAAATGCGCGCTTCAGTTCGAGCGTGCGTAACACCTGCCCCCACTCGCTTCCGCGCATGGCTGGAATGCGAACGGAGCGCCCCTTTCTGCGGCACTTTGCGATATGTCTCCCCAGCGCCCGCATTTCGGTGCTGAGTGCCTCCGGTGCGATTTCGCCGCGCTTAATCCGCACCTGCTTTTTAGGCGGCTGATTTTCCGCCTCGCAGATCTGGACATACAGGGCGGTCGGTGTAACAATCGAAACTTCACTGAATTGCATTGGTTTGTTCCTTTTGGTGAAAGCCGGATTCATCGTTGAAGGCGCATAAATCCGGCGGGTTAAGGCAGGCGAAAGCCTGCTTTTCTCATTTCTGGCGCTGCTCAACCTCCTTAACGCGTGCCAGAATCTCCGCGTGGTCAAGGTTGCTGTAGTCACGCATCCGGTAATAACGGATACCGATCCGCGCGTAGATTTCGGTCACATTGCCGCAGACCATTTCCGCCAGCATGAAGGTTTCACACTCGCCGTTCTGACTGCTGCGCCAGTTCATCGGATACATCAGCCCCAGCGCATCATGGAAGGCGTGCACATCGATTTCGACGGGCGCGGTCAGGTATGACTTTTCGCGGCTCAGCCAGTACGCGCGTTCGGCATCACTGGTCGCGTAGATACCTGCTTCGGCACTGGATTCGGTCAGATTTAAGTGCATGGCTTATCTCCTTCTGGTTAATGGCGTTGATATTTCGCCGTGGTGGTTATTCGTCAAACGTGATGCCGGAAAAATGCGCCATCAGATGCAGCATGTCGGCAATCTCGTCGACTTTTTTCTGAATGGCTGGCGTGGCTTTCAGGATGCGCGTGACAGCGGTTCTGAGTTCGCCCATATAGCGGTTTGCAGACTCGCCCAGCGCCGTTTTGTCCGTATTGCTCTGGTACTTCATGAGGGCTTTACTGACGAGGGTTTGCAGGGTATCAAGCTCGCTCAGCGCGTTTTTCTCCCATGCGTTGAAGCTGGATGTGCTGTTCGTCTTACCGTTGCTGATGCTCATGATGTTTCTCCGTTGTGACTGGCGGCATCCCCTGCCGCCAGCCGATTAAGTAATCAGTAATCTGCCGCCAGCTCGCTCATCAGGTCAGCACATTCACCATCGGCACGTTCTTCTTCCGCAGTCGTCAGCATGTAACCCCGTTTCGCTGCCGCCCCCATAAACGCCGGACGGTCTTTCAGTGGCAGTTCTGCCAGGTAATGCATAGCCATACCCAGCAGACGGGACTCATAAATCTCGTAGTGCAGGCCACATCCCCGGTTAGCCTGTATTTCCATACGGGCCAGCACCACGTCCGCGCGAATAACATCGAACGGGTTACGGGAATGGATATTGCGCACAAAGCCATCAGTACGCAGGGACGAGGTTTTCACCCATCTTTCGGAAGATTCTTTGGTGGCGGTTTTGACGTTGACGTTCTGTGTGTTCATCCTGCTTTTCCTCTTATCTGGTGGTTAATCCATCTCTCGGTGAGTTCCCTGGCGGCAAAGGGCAAAGGAGCAACGGCGGGGCGGCAGGAGAAGGGCGGAGACAAAAGTTTTTGCGGTCCTTCGCAAAAAGTTTTGGCGGAGTTCATTTCACCCTTCGGATGACGACGCGACGGTGCTACGACCAGCCCTCCGCCCGGGAACGGACGCGAGATGGCTCACCAGAGGTATGAGAAGAGGATGAACACACCCGACACGGCGGAACGACGTGGCGTCACCTGAGTGCCGGCGGCTTTATCGCCGGCATGGTGAAAGCGGCGTGACCGGAACGGTCACTGCGAGCAGGTGTTGACGTTGCGACAGTGGGATGGAAGCCCGTCAGGGCGGAGACGGTTTACCGGCTCCGTTTACGACAGCCCCGGTTTCCGTCAGGGAAGTCGCCCGCAGTCATGGCCAGTGACCGCGTCCGACGACAGGCAAATTTGAAAAAATGATACAGACAACTGCCACCATAATTCGCAACGTCCGTTCTTCAGAGGAGATTCACAGCAGGGTATTACAAAGCGTAAGGGGCATAAAAAAGAGCCGCTATACCGCAGGCATAACCGCTCTTTTTACTTTCCTGCCCTCACGCTGGCGTATTCTTTGTTACCCTCGCCGCCAGAACACCCAGCCACTGACCAGAATCAGAACACCGCACAGCACCGCCAGATTCGGCAAGATGGTATCGAACGGGCTGCTGAAAATTTCATCGGGGTTATGACTACCCCAGAATTCCAGCCTGTATCCGATTCTCCAGATAAAAAACGCCATACCTGAAGCCACAATTCCCCACTTAAAGAGAAACACGAGCACGTTGTCCAGCATACCAGGCGGATCGCGCCAGGTGATAACCAGCGCAATCAGGGCACAGATTGCCACCCCGGCATAGTACGCCGTACTTCCGAACATCTCCGGCACCGCGTAATGTATGACCAGCGTAAACAGGCCATTTAACAGCGCGACCAGTATCCAGTATCTCATCTCTAAATTATCCCTTTTAAGCACCCTGCCGACCGTATTCTGGCAGGATATGATATCAGACTCAGTGAGGCGACTTTCCCCTAAAATAATCCGGTCGCGCCGTCAGTTCCCGCTCGATGAGTTCATCAGCAAACAGGGGCGCGATCCTGTTAACACGACGCGCCAGATTCCGTCGCCGCGTGGCCGCCTTTCGCTCATCGCTCCAGCGCCTGATCGGCCTTTCATACAGAAAATCAACGCAGACAGCATATCCGGCTCCTGCCACCCACAGTGACATCACGGACTCAGGGGCGGGTTTCCCTGCCTCCACCACTTCTGACGCCAGCTCAGATTCACCGGGACAGGGATCGGGACGCTTCCAGCGCAGCGAGTAACGCCACTTCATACCCGGCTCCGCATTGTCAGCTTGTTGGGTACCATCCAGCGCTCCAGCTGCCTGACAGATCCCGGACTTTCCCGCGCCAGCGCATCCGTTTCAGCCATCACCGTCCAGAAAGGCTGGTTCTCCGTCATCCAGCGTTCCATTGGTGCCAGTGACGGAAAACGCTCGCTCCAGCGCCAGAACATCTCCTCCAGGTCGTACTGGCGCAGTTCAGTCCCCGACCAGCGCGCGCTCCAGCTGCTGACCGTTTCAGGCGTATGAAAGGCCAGCTCAATCTCCGCCTGCCCCGCCAGCGCCTGGTACGCCCGCTCACGCTGACACTGTTCTTTGTGGCGCTGGCGGGTGTATTTTTCATCCCGCAGGACGTCCTGACAGCGAACCCGCTCGGTCTGCTGAAAGGCCACCTCCGGAAAGAGGCGCTGACCTGCACCGACAGGAAGCGGCAGCCAGCAACACGTCCCGCGACTTTCAATCAGGGCATCGATAGCTCTGAGCCAGCTGTCCCTGCTGCCCCGCAGCTCCCGCGCCGTCAGCACCGGCGCAAAATAATGGATTTCCCTGAGTGATATGCGCGTGCTGCCCGTGAGCCGGCGAAAAAAGGCGCTGGCATACGGATACACCGTGGACACCGCGCCGCGCGACCGCCGGCGTTCAACCTCAGCGATGGCCTCCATTGCGGCGCGTCGCTCAGGGCTGAAGGGAACCAGTGACAGGTTTGCAGGTATCATGCTGCCCCCTCCGCTGCCAGGATACTGATGATGCTGGCCTGACTGTAGCCGTCCGCATCGAGCCGCGCCGTCAGGCTGAGAGTGTGGCTGATAAGCTCCGGCTGGTAGCCGTTCAGGGTTCGAATAACGGAAAACGGGCGGCCGCTGGCGGGCACGAACACCACCATCCACGCCGGAGTGATGGCACCTGGACTGCACACGGCAATATGGTAATTGCCGTGCGAGGGGGTAAAGCGTATCTGTACGGGGAAGAACCCGCCGAACTCGCTGCGGTACTCGCCGTTCATGTCCCAGTTTTCAGGGCATGACAGGTCACGCATGACGGCGTGGGTCAGTTCACGGCGATAGTCTTCGCCGCTGTCGCGCCAGTCCTCCATCTCGTCAGGAGACATGGTCTTCAGCACATCGGGGGTCAGAACAGTTTGCATGGGTATCTCCTTATTGCCGCCCCGCAGGGCGGCTCTCCGTTATCAGGCGGCGTGTGCCGTGTTGGTGGTATCGTTGTCAGTGCTGTCGGTATTTGAAACCGCGTCGTCAGCACCGGATTCAGCCGCTGGCTCCGGTCCTTTCAGCCAGGCAGGAACCCAGCGGGTGTGCTGCATAAAGTGCTCCGCATGCGCTGCTGCATCGCCCTTCTTCATCTTCTCCGCGTCACCCGCCGCGCCCGTCAGCCCCGCCTCTTTCAGGGAGACCACAATCTGCGGATGTTTCAGGCTACCGAAGTAGTTCTCCTTCGTCGGCTGCCACCAGTCGCGCAGGTGGAACCCGATTGCCGCCTCGACCGTATCGAGGGTACTGCGTGAGGTGTGCCCCATATCGCGGGTCTGTACCCCGTCCACGGAACAGGCCATGCAGAAGGCCATCAGCGACATCAGCACCCCGCCGTCAAGGGCAAAGAAGGTGGTGAAGTCCTTCTCCCACCCTTCCGGCAGCAGGGCTTTCAGCCTTGCCCGTTCGGTCATCAGGATGTTAAACGCTGCGCCATCCTGACCGGACGGGGCGTTCTCCGTCAGGCTGCCGTGGGACACGATCAGGCTGATACGGAACGGATGCGTCGTGGTCAGACAGCCCGAGAAGACGCAGGTACACATGCGCCAGACCATCAGCGCCACCGCCTTTTCGGGCTGCTGCATCAGTGCCGCCTGTACTGCCAGCGTGCGCTCGGAGGTCATTTTCGTGAGCAGCGGGACGCTGATCCCTTCTGCGGTATCGGTCTGACGCGAGGTGAACGGCACCGTTACGCTGCTGGTTTCGGTTTCTTCCGGCATATCCGCTTTCAGGCGCACACCGCGCTGCACGTATACCTGCCCTTCGTACAGGCTGACCATCACCCCCGCGCCAGACTTCATGTCGTCAGTCCACGCGCTGATTTCGGCGGCCTGTTCGATCGCGTTAATTTCAGCTTCCAGCGCGTCAGTTTCGTCACAGCGGGAATCGTAGCCGTTCCACTGCGCGTGCAGTTCGTCAAGACGCTGCTGCTGTTCGGGGGTGTAAACCGCATCGGGTTCGTCGGGCTGAACGAACTCTTTCCCGTCTTCGCCGTGGTACCAGATGCGGGTTGCACGTCCGCGGCTCCACGTCCAGCCCTCGCGCTGCTGAATGTCCTGCGCGATGCGCTCGAGCTTCTCCTGCACCAGACGCTCAACCAGCACGCTGTCAGCCGTACCGTCGCCGTCATCCTGGCTGAACAGATCTTCACGCAGATACCCACCTGCTGCCTCGTAGGCTTCGCGACCGATGAACCGGAACTTAGCGTTATCGGTGCGCATCTCGGTGTCGGTAATGGCGCGTTTAATCAGGTGCGCAGGTGCGTTCGACCAGCTGGCCTTCACGCTCTCGTACACGTCGACCTGACGGGTGTGGTCATCCTCGAGACAGAGCGCCTGACACTGCTCAACGGTCAGTTCGTCCTGCGCGAGCTTTTGCATGAGGGAGGGGGCGAGATTAGCCAGCTTCAGCATGCGCTGGACGTGGCGGGAGCCGAAGCCGAGCGCGTCGCCGATCTGCGCGGGGGTTTTGCCCTGCTCTGCCAGCGTGCGAAATCCTGAGATTTGCTCGGCGGGATGCATGGCGGCGCGCTGTTCGTTCTCGGCAACCGAGGCCAGAGCGGCAATGTCGTCTGAGACGCGCTTCACCATGACGGTATGATCGGCCGCAAGGCGGTCTTCCTGTGCGAGCAACTGCAGGGCAGTCAGTCGGCGGCCACCTGCCGCCACGCCGGATTTGCCGTCCGCGAGGGTGTGAACAATCAGGTTCTGCAGCAGTCCGAGCGCCTCGATGGAGTCGGCCAGACCGCGCACGCTGTCCACGGAATACGGGATGGTGCGCACGTTCAGCGGTGATTTGACGAGATCGGCAAGCGGAACGTACTCAACCGCAGCGGCCTCAAGGGCAGTTTTCAGGGCAACTTCCTGCGCCTTCGTGATTTTTTTGGTGCTCGCTTTTTTGGGTGCTTTTGCTTTAACATCGGTAACTGACATCGTTGATACCTCACTGATTGATGAATGTCTGCCGGACAGTCCACCTGTCCGGCACCTCTTTTTTACTGTGGCTTGCGGATGCCGTAGTCCGCGATATAACGGTTGAGCCAGTACGTGCCGCCCGGCTCAAAGTTCCACGTGCGCCAGACCATCTCGCCGTCCTTACGGACAACCAGGCGAAAATGCGCCCCCTGATCGTCCTCAATTGCCACGTTGATGTACTGCGCCGCAACGGCCTCGGCCTGTTCGCGGGTAAAGGTGTCGTCGGGTAAAACCGCCACCGCCTCACTCATTTGAGAACCTCCTTCTGAACCTGTGTTGCTTTTAAAAAACCATCACCCGTTGAGTTTCGGGAGCCGCGGTTTTGACGTTTTGCGGGAACCTGCTGTGTTGTTCCCCGTGGTATGACCTTCACCCGTTTGAGAACCTTCGCCGCGAGGGCGTAAACCAGCGCGGGCGCGGGCGGCTGTCCGGGGCGCGGTTTACCGCGTGCCATTTACCCTGGACAGCCGACAGCGACTGTGCTTGTCTCAGCCCCGGCGACAGGGACTGAAACGGGTGATACGGCAGCGGAAGTGGACATGGGCAGGGACCCGCCGCAACGTCGGGGCGCGGCTCGCGAAACGGCGTTGCCCCTTACGCCCCGGCGTCAGTTTGCCGGGGGGCATAAAGCGCAGGTCACGGCGCGTAAAAAGGGCGGCGTATCCGCCTGCGGATACTGCAAGCGTGCCGTTGACGTCAGACTTCAGACACTAGCCGGATGGCCCGAAACCGCTCTGCGGGTTCGGCGGAGCTTACCGCATCCTTTCGCGGTTAGCGGAGTGTGGCTCGACGACTGGACGCGCAGCGGCCGGGAGCCGAAGGAGTCACCAGACTTTGCGGGTTTTCAGGTTGTTTATCCCCTTCGGAGACAGTCACAGTGTCAGGAGGAAAAGAACGGGGCAGCCTGGTATTCATCTGCAGATTACCGGCATACATAAGCACACCTGGCGAAGTGGCTCAGGCGGCGCGTCAGCGCAGCCCGGCCACCGCGCCGCAGGCAGGTTTTCAGCGGGCGTTCAGGCAGTGACGGGGGGCATGTCCCCCGCCAGAGCATCAGACTTTTGGCGGCAGTGCCCCCGGATAGTGCCGGGCGATAATGTCGTTCACCTTTTCCACCAGGTCAGGCCGCGTAAACGTGATATGCGCGGAGCCTTTTTTGTATGCCCGTATCGTGAAATAGCCGCAGGTAAACACTTCACCCACGCTGTTCGCCCCGCCCTGACTGATAAACTCACTCAGCCCGGCCCCCTCCGACACGCGAAAATCCGGTACGTTCTTACCGTCCAGAATCCAGAACGGGCGGGCAAGATCGTTGATCCGGCTCTGCGCATACGTGCGCACGGAAAAATACAGCCCGCGATGGTTGTCCAGGACGCCATCAATGATGATGCGCTTTCCCAGCAGGCACGGGGTATTGGTTTTGTAGTCCCATGACAGATTGCGGAACACGTCGATAACGCCCTGCTCAAACGTCGCCCCTTTACTGGCATTCAGCGCCCGGAACGTGGCGATCACATTGTCCAGGGATATTTCGGGGCAGTCGTCGCTGTACAGCTGCGTATCCCACTGTTTGCGCTGCGCCTCGCTCATCAGCGTGAACATGCCCGTTTCATTCATCAGCCGCGTCCAGATATCCCGGTCGGCAATGCGGCAGATACGCCGGCGAATGGCGGCGTTTCGTTGTTCGCTGCGGTCGCTGCACAGGCTGCTTTCGACGATCTGCGATAGCCCGGCAAACCAGCTTCGCCCGGAAGCCTCCGCCAGCGTGGTCTGCGCCTCTCGTATCAGGGCTATCCCCTCCAGAAACGCCGTCACGCCGCTGTTACGCTGCGCGACAATGCGCCCGACGGGTACGGACGGGATGATGTCGCCCGCGTCGCCGTGCGTCTGAACGTCTGCGCTGAGTGCCCGTGTGGTGTTCTGTGTCATATCAGTCTCCTTCCGGCTGTTGCCGCCCCTCGCGGAGCGGCTCACCTCATCAGTTAAATGCGCGCGTCAGTTCCAGCGTGCGGAGCACCTGCCCGAAGGCAGCATTTTTCATCGCGGGGATGTGAACGCCGCGCCCCTTGCGCAGGCTGCGGGCGATATGCCGCCCGAAAGCCTTCAGGGCAGGATCGATATCCGGCGCAGAAATATCCGCGCGGGGGATGCGCGTGTGGTGGCGGGGCTTTACAGCCTCAGCGGAAGGTGAAACAATACTTATAGTCATTTTATGACTCCTTTAGTCAGGTAAAGCGGTGGCCGTAAAGCCGTTCCAGCGGCGTTTACGGCGTGGATAAAGCAGGGTTTTCCCTGCTTTTTTCATTTCTGCGATACACTTTCTGCTTCTTTTGCCTCCTTATTCAGCTTGTCGGTAATGTCTTCGGGGTCGCCTAAAAGCCAGCCGCTGGCGGGTCTGTAGAGTTCAATAAACGCCCTGACAGCCCCTTTCCCCGTGGTGGCCCGTACGCGGGTAAACATCGGCAAAACGCCCTTTTCATCCCGTCCGGTAAACGTAATCTGATACGTCCGCATTGCCTGAGCCTGCATCGTCTTTCCTCCTGGTTGTTAAAGAACATCACCCGTTGAGTTTCGGGAGCCGCGGTGTTGACGTTTCGCGGGAACCTGCTGCTGTGTTCCCGGAGGTCATGCCATCACCCGTTTGAGAACCTTCGCCGCAGGGGCGTAAACCAGCGCGGGCGATGGCAGCTGTCCGGGGCGCGGTTTACCGCGTGCCATTTACCCTGGACGGATGACAGCGACTGTGCTTGTCTCAGCCCCGGCGACAGGGACGTAAACGGGTGAGCGGCACCGGGGTGGACATGAGCAGGGTTCCGCCGCAGCGACGGGGCGCGGCACGCGAAACGGCGGTGCCCCTTACGCCCCGGCGTCAGTATGCCGGGGGGCATAAAGCGCAGGCCACGGCGCGACAGGGCGGCGCAGCCGGAACGGCTGCTGCAAGCCAGCCCTCGCGTCATGGGATGGAAGCCCGTCAGGGCGGAGACGGTTTACCGGCTCCGTTCACGACAGCCCACCCGGACGCCCGTGGTGCCGGCATGGGTATCCCCGTTCAACACCACCGCTGGAAGAGCATCGGTCGTACCACGCAGTCCGCCATCTTTACGCCCGGCAGGTCAGTTAAACGGTGCTCCCGCACGCCGGCGGGCAGCGCGTCAGCGCGGCCGCAGGCGGCAGGCCCGTGGCCTGCGGAAGGGTGTTTTCGCGCGCGAACAGGCGGCGGCGGAATAACACCGCCCGCACGGGGCGGTGCAGGAGTTACGCAGAGGGTGAGCCGAGCACCAGTTGCAGCGTTTCCACTGCGGCAGAAGCCTCACCCGATAAGTCATCGACGTGGCTCATTCCCCTTTCTATCAGCGGCAGCAGTAAGCGAAGTTTGTTTTCAGGAATGGCTATCTGACGCGGCGCGCGCTCTGCGGCAATCTGACGCAGTTCCCCCGAAACAAAGTCCTGACCGATGCCGTAGCGATACATGATGTCGCAGTCGGCCTCCCCGATAGCCTGAAGCACTCGCGCCGCCTCTGTGATGGTGGGGTTGTATTCCGCGCCGGCCTCGCGCACGTCTTCCTCCGTCCAGGTGATAACGGCGATTTTTTCGTTGTTTTCGTGCGTTTTCAGCAGCGCAATGCAGATTTCACTGACGGTTCCGTACATCATTTATGCTCTCCGGTTAATTTGTTTTTGTCGCATTAAGGCGGGGCGCATCGCGCCCCGTCGGGCATCAGTCAAGGGCGCGATAAATGGCGCGGCTTTCGCGGTGGGTGGCCACAATGCTCATGAGCTGCTCATAACGGCGGATGTAGTGGCGGCAGGCGTCCCGCTCGTCGTGGTGGTCGTGCATCCAGCTCCGGTGATTAAGTACCAGCGCGGTGACGACAATCCCCGCCGCGTCGCCCGACATTTCCCCCTCAAAGCCGTTATCGGGGTTAAATACCGTCACGCGGTCTTCATCAGGGGCAAGATAGCCCGCCCCCTGCGGGAGGGTGTTAAACGTCCACTCGCCGCCGTCATAGTCACGAATGTATTTAGCGGCATAGGCGTAAATGCAGGCTTCGGCGGTCAGGTAGTCCGCGCCAAACAGGACGGGCAGGAAGGAAAAACGCGCCTCGCGGGCGACGGGGGAAACGGTCTGGCAGGTGTGCGTGCGTAACATTGTGAGCCTCCGGTTTTACAGGGGATGCGACACCGGGCGGTGCCGTGACTCCATAACAAACGGGCGGTCAGTCACGAATGCAGGGGCGCAAGGGAAGCCGCAGCCTGACGCACACGGCGGACGGGAGCTGCAGGGTGAGGCCGCGAAACCTGAGCGGGCGAACAACCGGAAAATCACGGCCGACGGGAAGGAAGGACCGGGTGACCGCCGCGTTCACTTTACCCTTGCATTCGTGACAGCCCGGCTAAGATGGAGTCACGGCACAGCCCGCACGCGCACGGAGGGAGCAGAGGGCGTTTATCACCACAAGGCCCGACGCGGCGGGCCGGGTCACGCGGAGCCGGACGGCGACATCCTTAGTGGATGTTGTCATCCCGCGCCGGTCAGTGCGGGGAAGGGTCTTCCCTTCCCCGTCATGATTACTCTGGCTGCGCGGGCATCGCCCGGGCCTCGCTCATGACCTCACGCAGGACGCGGCGGTCAAGCCAGCGGCGTGCGGGGTCGCCGGGGAACCGCAGCACGTCAGTAATAACGCCAGCGGCCTTAATATCTTCTTCCCGCTCGTTAACCACGGTGAGCAGCACCGGGCAGAACCGCGCCCCGCGCACCAGTACCGCGTCAAGGACGGCATCCACCTGTTCCGCGTCGTCCTCATCGAGCCAGTTTTCGTGGTCATACTCGTCGGCGAGAATGCGCCAGTCGCCGAATCGCCTGTCCATCAGCCGCGGCGTGGCGGAGGGTTTGAGCACGGCGGCAAGGCGGCGGGCGTCCTCCCGGACGATATTGCAAATCGCATCGATGCTGCCTCTGAGGAAGGCCAGCAGGTCGTCACATTCCGCCGCGGTCAGCCATTCCTGCGCAAACGGCAGGTGAATCGTCATGGCGTCGGCCAGGCGCTCCGGGGGTGTATCGCGTTTCGCGGGGTACAGGTGCAACCGGGCAGGTGTTCCCGCCAGCCGCCGGGCGCTGGCGGTCAGCAGCGCCGCCCGGCCATACGTCAGCGGCTGGCAAAGATGCGTGACCAGCGTCAGGATTTGCGCGGCATCGAGCGAGCCGCAGGCGACAAGCCAGCCGGGCATCTGTTCGGGCGCAACGGGCATCATATCCACGCAGGGCGGCCAGCCCGCATCCTGTAGCATCCGGTCGCCGTGGCGCAGTATCAGCGCGTTCAGGGTGTCATTTCTCATTGTTCTGCTCCTTCGGATAGCGCCCCGCCGTTCAGCGGGGCGAACGGGTTAAGCGGCGATTTCGTTTTCCAGCCAGGCAATATCTTTCTGAGCGTCGGCAACGCTCGGGTAGTGCTGTCGCACAAGGGGCCACGCCTGTGCGTCTTCCCCGCTGATAGCCCTTGCGGCAATATCCGTGATACGCGCCAGCGTATCGACGGGGACGCTCACGCGCGGGGTGTTCGTGCAAATCCCGGCATACAGCGCCTGAACGGTGCGGAACGACACGCCGTCTTCGGTATGCTCTCCCGTCCCCGTGCGCCCGATAAGCTCAAGCACGGCGTCGGCTTCGGCCTCCGTCATATTTTCCACCTGCGCCATCACGTCCTGCTTCGTCCAGACCAGCAGGGCAATGCTCTCCTCATTGCCAAACATGCGTTTCAGCTTTTTGTTCAGCTCTTTACGGGTTCCGTACACCATGATTTGTTCTCCACTTTGCTGTGGGGCGGCCTCGCCGCCCGGGATTCAGTCTTTAAATGATTCGTCGAGCAACAGGGCGATATTGAAAGCCTCGCCCATCAGGGCGCGGATACGGCGCAGGCTTACGCCAGCCAGCCGTTCCGGCAGTCCGTCGTGCTGCCAGTGATACCGTTCTTCCAGCACGTTCAGGGTGGTTTTCAGGTCGCACATGCCGTTCGCCAGCCCGGCGATATCACGCCGCAGCCCATCGTGTCCGTCGTAGTTCATCAGGCGGCCTCCGGCAGCCAGTCGTCGTTCGCCGCCGGGGTGTTCACGGCGCGGCGCCTCGCGGCCAGCCGTTCGGTGCCGGCCCGGTGGTACTGCTCCAGCATTTCGATGCCGATATAGCGGCGTCCGGCGCGGTATGCGGCGACGCAGGTCGAGGCGCTCTCGGCAAACGGGTCGAGGACAATCGCCCCCGGGGCGCTGAATGACTCAATCAGCGGCTGTAGCGCCTCCACCGGCTTCTGGGTCGGATGCAGCGGATTGCCCGTGTACGGGAAGGGCAGCACGTCCGGCAGCGGTTTTTCAGGCGGCGTCGGTCGCCCCTTGGCGAGCACGTAGGCCCCCTCATGGCGGTAATCCACAAATCCGCGACGCCCCTTCGCGCTGCGGCGGTTGGAAGCATAGGTTTTGGTAAAAACAATCTGGCCGACAGCGTAGAATCCCGCCGCTTTCCATGCGGCCATAAAGCGGTCCACGCGGTTCCAGCCGTAGAAGCTGACCATCAGGGCGTCTTTTTTGAGCACGCGGTACATCTCAAGGGTGGCTGGCTCCAGCCATTCATCGGTGACGTCGCCGGCAATCTGGCGGCCTGAACGGTCCTTAAAGCCAACGAGGTAAGGCGGATCGGTCACAATAAGGTCAACGGCGCGGTCGGGAAATCCGCGCATCACGTCAATACAGTCCCCGAGAATGAATCTGGACATGGCAGCACTCCTGTAGTCAGAGGGGGCAGGAGGCATCACCGCGATACCGTTCCCTGCCGGACGCTGCCTGTTCATCGCGTCCGGTCACGGGTCAGGCCGACCGTGGAATACCGCAGCCGCCAGGCCTTTATGGCGGCAAGGATATGCCGCGAAAGCGGCTTGAAGGGCGCTCCTTAAAAAGGCGAGGGACTGGCGAAAAATACCAGCGGCGCCGGGCCTGAGCGGAAAAACCGCCCGTCCCGTAACAGGCCGGACGCGAGACACTGGCAGCGGGTGGCAGGTTCATCCCCCCGCGCCGCGCGGCGGTCGCGGAAGAAAAGCGGAGCCGGGAAAGGCGACGGCTGAAGCAGGGAGAAAAAAACCGGGCTGCACGCCCGGTCAGGAAGGGGTCAGCGGGTGATATCCCGCCAGTCATTACCGTACCCATCGCAGAGGGTGGGCGTATCCGTTACGCCGGTTACTGCCCACGTATCCAGAAACTTCAGTCCGCGCAGGATACAGTTCTCCACGTCATCGAGCAGCATGATGCTGTTAAACCAGACCACGCCATCCGGATATTGCCAGCGGTGACGGCCATCCTCGCGCAGCAGACTGTCCCACCACGTCCGGCCCATCTGTATCGCGCCCGATTCAGCCTGCGCCAGGCCGGTTGCTGATATCATGTGGTGCACCATCATTTCCACGCCGCTGATTTCAACGGCAAAGCCGACCAGCCAGGTATTCATACACGTTTTACCTCATCAATAGCCGCCTGCAGGTGGCTCCAGTTAAATCCGTCATTCGCATCATGGCTGTCCTGCGCCCGCTCCATCGCTGCATCGATGTCGCCGTCCGTGAGCGAGCCGTCCAGTGAGAGAAAATCATCGGCCAGCCAGAACGTGCCGCAGCACAGCGCGTCGTCGGGGTACTGCGACAAGCGGTCGATAAAGGCTTTCACGGTCATGCGTTTTTTCATCTGTTTTTCGGGCAATGGCTCGCCCGCCTCCTCAACAGTCAACGTGAGCAGGAGGCATCACCGCGATACCGTTCCCTGCCGCACGCTGCCTGTTCATCGCGTCCGGTCACGGGTCAGGCCGACCGTGGAATACCGCAGACGCCAGGCCTTTATGGCGGCAAGGATATGCCGCGAAAGCGGCTTGAAGGGCGTTCCTTAAAAAGGCGAGGGGCTGGCGAAAAATACCGGCTGCGCCGGACCTGAGCGGAAAAATCGCCCGTCCCGTAACAGGCCGGACGCGAGACACTGGCAGCGGGTGGCAGGTTCATCCCCCGCGCCGCGGTCGCGGGCTATCAGGCGAACCAGACACTATTTCGGACGGCAAACCGGTGTTAAGCGGCCTCAGGGATTACCGACCGCCCTCCTAAATATTTCTTTATAAATCTACATAAATCGCTCTTTATTCTACAAGGAGGTGTTTACCGGAAGAAAACGATCAAGGATGCGACATTTATTTATTATTTTTCCATATTTTTCCATATCAGCCTCATATAAATCTTTACTCATCCACGAACATGCGCAATAATCCATATTCACTCCATATTCACTCCATATTCACTCCATATTCACTCCATATTCACTCCATATTCACTCCATATTTCTCTTAGTTAATTCTATTTTTTTCTAGATAATGTGAGGTTCAAAATGCGTATTTTTGTTGATGACGGTTCCACCAACATCAAACTGGCATGGATGGAAGAAGGTGCGGTGAAAACGTTGATTAGTCCAAACAGCTTTAAACCTGAATGGTCCATGACGCTTCTGGGATTGACTGATTCAACAGCACCAGCGTCCACCAACTATGAAATTGACGGGCAAAAATACAGCTTTGACCAGCTGAGTCCGGATGCCGTACGCACCACCGAAACACGCTATCAGTACAGTGATGTGAATGTTATCGCTATCCACCACGCGTTGATGCAGTCTGGCATTGAACCACAGCCAATTGACATCGTGGTTACGCTGCCGCTGGGCGAGTATCTGGATGAGAACGATCAGCCTGATATGGCCAACATCGAGCGTAAAAAAGCAAACGTGAAGCGCGCAGTAGCAGTTCAGGGGCGTGAGAGTTTCACAGTGCGTAAAGTCACAGTCCTGCCAGAGTCAGTCCCCGCCGGCTTTAGTGTACTGAAAGATCTGGATGATCTGGATTCCCTGCTGATTGTGGATATCGGTGGTACGACGCTGGATATCGCGCACGTCCGCAGCAAAATGTCCGGTTTCACCAAAACGCATTGCGATCCTAAAACCGGCGTTTCTATCATCACCGAAGCCGTGAAACATGCACTGGATGCAAGCGTGAGCACACGCACCAGTTCGTATTTTGCCGACCGTCTTATCCAGGCGCGTAATGATGAGACATTTCTTTCCCGTTACCTCCAGAACGCAGACCAGCGAGCCCTGGTGATGAAGGTACTGCATGAGCGTGAAAAAGCTCTGACGCACCGAGTGATCGATTCCGTAGGCCGCTTTGCCGGTTTCACACATGTCATGGTTGTGGGGGGCGGTGCCAGCCTGGTCGCCGACGCAGTGAAGAAAGCGACGGGTGTGGGTGACGATCGATTCTTCGTCAGCGATAACCCGCAGTTCGATCTGGTTCTGGGCATGGTGGCAATGAAGGGCTGAGTATGACTGATAACCGCAAGTGCTCGTTTTATATCTACCCGGAGCGCAATGCGGCTGACCGGGTAGCCGACAGTTTTCTGGAAAAGCTGCCTCAAAAAGAGCGCGGCCGTGCGATGCGCGCCATGATGCTCTGTGGTGCTGCGCTAATGAAACAGGACGAACGCCTGCCGTTCCTGATCTCTGAATTCCTGACAGAAAGCACCTCAATGAATGATATTCAGCGGATAATCAGCAGTACGCTGCCGCAGCAGGACATGAACGATATGACGCGCCTGCTTGAAGCGTTTCTGCAGGCATCTGGCGGTGGCAACAATACGGTGGGCAACCCCGTTGCGCCCCCAGAGCCGGGAACGCATGAGGATAAGAATCTGGAAGAAACCCGGAAGAACGTCCAGCAGATATTCCCGGACGATGATTAAAGGCGATGGTCGTTTCTGCATAATCAATATGTTACACATCGTAATTGGTTGAATCGTGCACTTAACGTACAAAAATTTCTGTTCTCCAACCAACCCCACAGTCCACGAATGCCCCCCTGTAAAACAGGGGGTACCAGGACCTCAGCTCCGGTATAATACAGCCGGATGAGCACACTCAAACCAACGGAGAAGCGGAATGTCAGGCAGAAAAGGAAAGGTCGGTAAGTCACCGGTTCCCCATGACGGGCTGTTTAAAACCTTCCTGACCCATACGGATACCGCCCGGGATTTTCTGGCCCTGCATCTGCCGGCAGAGTTACTACAACTGTGCGACCTGACCACCCTGCAGCTGAAGTCAGGCTCCTTTATTGAGGAAAACCTGCGGACCTATTTTGCCGACGTGCTGTATTCCCTGAAAACCGCCGAGGGTGAGGGATACATTTATACTCTCATTGAGCACCAGAGCAGTCCGGACAGGCATATGGCGTTCAGACTCATGCGGTACTCCATTGCCGCCATGCAGAAACACCTGGATGCCGGTCATGAGCAGCTGCCGCTGGTTATTCCGCTGCTGTTTTCCCACGGCCGTGGCAGCCCCTGGCCCTACTCGCTGAACTGGACGGAGCTGTTTGCCAGCCCGGAAACAGCGCGAAAACTGTTTACCGGTGATTTTCCCCTCATCGATGTTGGCGCCATCGATGACGATGAAATCATGAAGCACCGACGGATGGCCCTGCTGGAACTGATGCTGAAGCACGCACAAACCCGCGACCTGGCTGAGCTGACCGAACATCTGGTCACCCTGCTGATTGCGGGTTACACTACCGATGAGCAGCTGGTCACGTTGATGAACTGGATGCTGCAGACGGGAGACACGGCCAGACCCGAGGCATTCCTGCAGGAACTGGCCCGCCGGTCACCGCAACACGAGGAGATTTTAATGACTATTGCACAACGCCTGGAACAGAAGGCCCGCGAAGAAGGGCGCATGGAGGGCATCCAGCTTGGCGAACAGCGCGGCATCGAGAAAGGTGAGCGCGAAGCGACCCTGAAAATTGCCCGCACGATGCTGCAGAGCGGCATCGACCGCAATACAGTGATGGCCATGACAGGTCTGACTGAAGAAGATTTGCAGCGCATTACCCACTGACACTACCGGGTTGCCTGCTGGCAACCCGGTCTTTACTGGTCAACCAGCGCTGATTGTCACCAGTTTCCAGTGATCGTCGTTGCAGACTGCCTCCCAGCCACAGCTTTTCAGTAGCACATTAAGCCCCTCGGCGCGGCCGCCAATTCTTGCTGGCACAGGTAGCACCTGCGTCCCGTCATCATTAAAACCAATATCCAGCGCGCTTTTCAGCAGACAGATACTGTTCACCGATGCCGATGGCTGAATCTGACGCCTGCCGCTCCATTCGCTATCGCTGAGGACGTGATACACCCAGTCGTACTGTTTCGCCAGCTCCAGCGCGTAGGTCAGGCGAAAAAGGTCATTCTGCTCAGACAGTTCACCTGTACAGCTGCGCCAGAGATAATCCAGCTTATGGCGCAGCCGCGCACGAACGCCGAGCGTTCGCCCCTGGTTGAGAATCCAGTCAACATCGGTGGCCACGTCACGTGAAAAACGGCGCTGTTTTTTCACCTGCGCAAACCAGCGGGTGATAAACAGGTTTTCCTGCGACTCCGACGCCACCAGGCCATCTTCCCTGGCAGTCAGCAGGGCGATAAGTGCGCACCATGCCAGGTGACCCGTTTTTTCCATATTTCTCATATCATCACCAGCCCGGGTGTCAACGACGAGTAAAAAG
>AGFT01133886.1_pt1 | contig 21981 bp, 22 predicted proteins | sample 305848 | NCBI WGS metagenome assembly AGFT01 (sample SAMN02954282, study PRJNA62043) | ant fungus garden metagenome | biome: terrestrial; feature: Atta colombica fungus garden; material: fungus garden; isolation source: Atta colombica fungus garden bottom | host: Atta colombica | place: Panama...
TTCGGCGCGTTCCTGCTGTTCACCGGGATCAAGATGGCGCTGGCGAAAGAAGATGAGACGGGCATTGGCGAGAAGCCGCTGGTGAAGTGGATCCGCGGCCACCTGCGCATGACCGATAAGATCGAGAGCGAGCATTTCTTCGTGCGCAAGAACGGCCTGCTGTTCGCCACGCCGCTGCTGCTGGTGCTGATTCTGGTTGAGCTGAGCGACGTGATTTTCGCGGTGGACAGCATCCCGGCGATCTTCGCGGTGACCACCGACCCGTTCATCGTGCTCACCTCGAACCTGTTCGCGATCCTCGGCCTTCGCGCGATGTACTTCCTGCTGGCGGGCGCGGCGGAGCGCTTCAGCATGCTGAAGTACGGCCTGTCGGTGATCCTGGTGTTTATCGGTATCAAGATGCTGATTGTCGACTTCTACCATATCCCGATCGCGATTTCGCTCGGCGTGGTGTTTGGCATTCTGATCGTCACGCTGCTTATCAATACCTGGGTTAACCGCCAGCACGATAAGAAGCAGGTGGAGTAATCCCCTCACCCCGGCCCTCTCCCAAAGGGAGAGGGTGAAAAAAAGCGCTGCCCGGCGCTTCCGTTAACCAATAGTTAAAAAACATGACGCAGTACGTAAAATCCAGCATTTTACGCTTCCCTCCCCGCGCGCTTTCCCTATACTCGACCAGGCAAACATTTACTTACATCCGGACACAAATGTGACTGAGAGCACATCCCGGAGGGGTCGCAATTTCACTTAGGAATTTTGTATGAGCACACAATCAAACGGCCTGCTTGCGCGGCTGGCGCAGGGTAGTCTTGTTAAACAAATTCTGGTCGGGCTGGTGCTGGGGATCCTGCTGGCAATGGTGTCAAAACCTGCTGCAGAAGCGACGGGGCTGCTCGGCACCCTTTTCGTGGGCGCGCTGAAAGCGGTTGCGCCGGTGCTGGTCCTGATGCTGGTGATGGCGTCGATTGCCAACCACCAGCACGGACAAAAAACCAATATTCGTCCAATTCTCTTTTTGTATCTGCTCGGAACCTTCTCTGCCGCGCTGACGGCGGTCGTGTTTAGCTTCCTGTTCCCGTCTACGCTGCACCTGACCAGCGCAGCGGGAGATATCACTCCGCCTTCAGGAATTGTTGAAGTGTTGCGCGGCCTGCTGATGAGCATGGTCTCTAACCCCGTCACGGCGCTGATGAACGGTAACTACATCGGCATTCTGGTTTGGGCGATTGGCCTGGGCTTCGCGCTGCGTCACGGTAACGACACCACCAAAAACCTGGTCAACGATCTGTCAAACGCCGTGACCTTTATGGTGAAGCTGGTAATTTGCTTTGCGCCAATCGGGATCTTCGGCCTGGTTTCCTCCACGCTGGCCACCACCGGCTTTGACGCCCTGTGGGGCTACGCGCAGCTGCTGATCGTTCTGGTCGGCTGTATGCTGCTGGTGGCGCTGGTCATCAACCCGCTGCTGGTGTTCTGGCAGATCCGCCGCAACCCGTATCCGCTGGTGCTGACGTGTCTGCGCGAAAGCGGCGTGTACGCCTTCTTTACGCGCAGCTCTGCGGCGAACATCCCGGTGAACATGGCGCTGGCAGAGAAGCTGAACCTGGATCGCGATACCTATTCCGTCTCCATTCCGCTGGGTGCGACCGTCAACATGGCGGGCGCGGCGATCACCATCACCGTGCTGACGCTGGCGGCGGTGCATACGCTGGGTATTCCCGTCGATCTGCCAACGGCGCTGCTGCTGAGCGTGGTGGCCTCGCTCTGCGCCTGCGGCGCTTCCGGCGTGGCGGGCGGTTCGCTGCTGCTGATCCCGCTGGCGTGCAATATGTTCGGCATCCCGAACGAGATCGCCATGCAGGTGGTTGCCGTCGGCTTTATTATCGGCGTATTGCAGGATTCCTGCGAAACGGCGCTGAACTCCTCTACCGACGTGCTGTTTACCGCTGCGGCCTGTCAGGCGGAAGACGCGCGCTTAGCGAAGAACGCCCTGCGAGGTTAAAAAGAAAAGCCCGGTGGCGGCTACGCCTTACCGGGCCTACATGTAAATGCAAAACGGCAACCCTGAGGTTGCCGTTTTTGGTGTTTGCCCCTCTCCCCGTGGGAGAGGGCCGGGGTGAGGGCATCAGCCCGCACCGTGATTACAGCGTCACACCACTCTTGAAGATCGCCAGCTCGCGGAAGTCGTTCTTCTCGTTGCAGGTCTGCCTGCCGTTGGCAAATTCAACGATGGTATCCACAAACTCCGCCAGCAGTTCCGGCATCGCCTTGCCGTGGATCAGCTGCCCCGCATCGAAATCGATCCAGTGTTTCTTCTTCGCCGCCAGCTCGCTGTTGGTGGCGATTTTAACCGTCGGCACAAAGCCGCCGTACGGCGTGCCGCGCCCGGTGCTGAACAGCACCATGTGGCAGCCCGCCCCCGCCAGCGCGCTGGTGGCAACTGCATCGTTACCCGGCGCGCTCAGCAGATTAAGCCCGTGCGTTTTCAGCCGCTCGCCGTAGCGCAGCACGTCCACCACCTGGCTTGCGCCGGCTTTCTGGGTGCAGCCAAGGGATTTCTCTTCAAGCGTGGTGATCCCACCCGCCTTGTTGCCCGGCGATGGGTTTTCATAAATCGGCTGGTTGTGGGCAATGAAGTACTGCTTGAAGTCGTTGACCATCGTGACGGTCTTTTCAAACGTCTCTTCGTCGCGGCAGTGGCTCATCAGGATACGCTCTGCGCCAAACATTTCCGGCACTTCGGTCAGCACCGTGGTGCCGCCGTTGGCAATCACGTAGTCCGAGAAGCGGCCGAGCATCGGGTTGGCGGTGATGCCGGACAGCCCGTCCGAGCCGCCGCACTCCAGGCCAAACTTCAGCTCGCTCAGCTTGCCCGCTTCACGCTGGTCGTGGCGCATCACTTCATACAGCTGGTGAAGCTGCTCCAGCCCCGCCTCCACCTCGTCGTCCTGATGCTGACACACCATAAAGCGCACGCGCTCGGGGTCAAACTCGCCCAGCGTTTCGCGGAAGGCATCCACCTGGTTGTTTTCACAGCCCAGGCCAATCACCAGCACCGCGCCCGCGTTCGGGTGGCGAACCATGTTTTGCAGCATGGTTCGCGTATTAATATGGTCGTCGCCCAGCTGCGAGCAGCCGTAGGTGTGGCTGAAAAGATGAACGCCGTCGGTGCCTTCGGCATCGCGGGTCTCCTTCAGGAAGCGCGTCTGGATCTGACGCGCAATCCCGTTCACGCAGCCTACGGTCGGCAGGATCCACAGCTCGTTGCGGATCCCCACCTCGCCACCGGCGCGGCGGTAGATCTGCACGTCGCGATCCGCCGCCTGCCCCGCTTCAGCCTGAACGTCAGGTTGATAGCTGTACTCGTCCAGGTCGCTGAGGTTGGTGCGGGTATTGTGCGAGTGAATGTGTTCACCCGGCGCAATATCCTGCAGCGCGTGACCAATGGGCAAACCGTACTTGACGACGTTTTCCCCTTTGACGATGGGGCACACGGCAAATTTATGCCCGCGCGCAATCGCCTGTCGCAGGGTGACCGTATGGTTCTCAACGGTCACCACCGCGCCTTCGGTTAAATCGGCCAGCGCGACGGCCACGTTATCCAGCGAATGGATCTTGATGTAGTGCATATCAACCTCAAACGGCCTTAGTTCAGTTCAATGGCGAAGTAGTCGCGCGCATTGTTAAAGCAGATGTTTTTCACCATCTCGCCCAGCAGCTGGATATCCGCCGGGGCTTCGCCCGCCTGCACCCAGCGGCCAATCATCTGGCACAGAATGCGGCGGAAATATTCATGACGCGTATAAGACAGGAAGCTGCGGCTGTCGGTCAGCATGCCAACAAAGCGGCTGAGCAGGCCAAGCTGCGCCAGCTGCGTCATCTGACGCTCCATGCCGTCCTTCTGATCGTTAAACCACCAGCCGGAACCGAACTGCATCTTGCCCGGCATGCCTTCGCCCTGGAAGTTGCCGATCATGGTGCCCAGCACTTCGTTATCGCGCGGGTTCAGGCAGTAAAGGATGGTTTTTGGCAGCAGGTTCTGCTCGTTCTGCTTGCTCAGCAGCTTAGAAAGCTCTTCCGCCATCGGGCGGTCGTTGATGGAGTCGAAGCCCACGTCCGCGCCCAGCAGCCTGAACTGACGCTGGTTGTTATTGCGCAGCGCACCGATGTGGTACTGCTGCACCCAGCCGCGACGCGCGTATTCCGCGCCGAGGAAGACCAGCACCGCCGTTTTAAACTGCGCGACTTCGTGCTCGCTCAGCGTTTCGCCCGAGAGACGGCGCGCCAGGATGTTATCCAGATCCGCCTCGTTGGATTCCGCAAACATCACCACGTCCAGCGCGTGGTCGGAAACTTTACAGCCGTGCGCCGCAAAGTGGTCCAGGCGCTTCGTCAGCGCGGACTGCAGATCGGCGAAGCGGCGAATATCGGTATCAGAGACCTCGGCAAGCTTCGCCATATAGTCGCTGAAGGTCGCCTGCTCAATGTTGAAGGCTTTATCAGGACGCCAGCTCGGCAGCACCTTGATGTCGAAAGAGGTGTCCTGCGCCACGACCGCATGGTGCTCCAGCGAGTCGATTGGATCGTCCGTGGTGCCGACCATCTTCACGTTCATCTGCTGCATGATGCCGCGCGCGGTGAAGCGATCCTGCGCCAGCAGTTCGTTGCACTGGTCCCAGATTTCATCTGCGGTCGTCGGGGAAAGGAGCTTGCCGGTGATGCCGAACGGACGGCGCAGCTCGAGGTGCGTCCAGTGGTACAGCGGGTTGCCGATGGTGTGCGGCACGGTGGCGGCCCAGGCGTCAAACTTCTCGCGGTCGGTTGCGTCGCCGGTGCAGAGGCGTTCCGCCACGCCGTTGGTGCGCATCGCGCGCCACTTATAGTGGTCACCCTTCAGCCAGATATCATACAGGTTTTTAAAACGGTAATTTTCGGCAACCTGCTGCGGCGGCAGATGGCAGTGGTAGTCGAAAATCGGCTGGTCTTTTGCGTAGTCGTGGTACAGACGGCGGGCAAACTCGGTATCTAACAGGAAATCTTCGGTCATAAACGGGGTCATTATCGTCTTCCTCTGTAGCGAGAGCGTCAGAAAGCTTGATGTTCAGATGCTGCAAAGTTATCACACCAATTTCCAGAGCCCGTAGTTTTTTTCGTGAGTCAGATCAATAAACGCAGACAAATAATTTACCCTCAAAGAGGTAAATTCGCCTGAAAACCGCGCCATTACTGGCTTCTCTCGCCAGTCAGAATGCCCCTACAAAGATTCCAGCAATTGTGATGTCACTCACCTTTTAAAGTTGTATGACAAGTTATCTTTTCGCCGTCGCATCAATAAGCCGACGGAATGCATTACTGGTGTTTGATACACCGGATTTAACGGTATGGATATCCACTTAAGCACGATGACTTTTGGCAAGGTTCGGGCCGGATCGGGACATCTCCTGGTGACGCCCCTCCCGTTAACAATTGCTCCCGAAGAGGGTTGAGCGATTGCCGCACCCGGTGCGGAAATCACATAACGATGAGGTTTTACATGCGTAAAATTAAAGGGTTACGTTGGTATATGATTGCACTGGTGACGCTCGGCACCGTGCTGGGTTACCTGACGCGTAATACCATTGCGGCGGCTGCGCCAACGCTAATGGAAGAGCTGCACATTTCGACCCAGCAGTACTCATACATCATTGCAGCCTACTCCGCGGCTTATACCATCATGCAGCCGGTCGCCGGCTATGTGCTGGACGTGTTAGGCACCAAAATCGGTTATGCCTTCTTCGCCGTCACCTGGGCTGTTTTCTGTGGCGCAACCGCGCTCGCAGGCAGCTGGGGCGGCCTGGCGCTGGCGCGCGGCGCGGTAGGGGCTGCCGAAGCAGCGATGATCCCGGCCGGGCTGAAAGCCAGCTCCGAGTGGTTCCCGGCGAAAGAGCGCTCTATTGCCGTCGGCTACTTCAACGTGGGTTCGTCTATTGGCGCAATGATAGCCCCGCCTCTGGTGGTGTGGGCTATCGTAATGCACAGCTGGCAGCTAGCGTTCATCATCTCCGGCGTGCTGAGCTTCGCCTGGGCCATGGCGTGGCTTGTCTTCTATAAACATCCGCGCGATCAGAAAAAGCTGTCTGAAGAAGAGCGCGAGTACATCATCGGCGGCCAGGAAGCACAGCACCAGACCAACAACGGCAAAAAGATGTCGGTCCTGCAGATCCTCGGCACGCGCCAGTTCTGGGGTATCGCCCTGCCGCGCTTCCTCGCCGAGCCTGCCTGGGGAACGTTTAACGCGTGGATCCCGCTGTTCATGTTTAAGGTATACGGCTTTAACCTGAAAGAGATTGCGATGTTCGCCTGGATGCCAATGCTGTTTGCGGACCTCGGCTGTATCGTTGGCGGCTACCTGCCTCCGCTGTTCCAGCGCTGGTTTGGCGTGAACCTGATCGTCTCGCGTAAAATGGTGGTGACGATGGGCGCGCTGCTGATGATTGGCCCGGGGATGATCGGCCTGTTCACCAGCCCGTATATCGCTATCGCCCTGCTGTGCGTCGGTGGCTTTGCGCACCAGTCCCTGTCGGGCGCGCTGATTACGCTCTCTTCCGACGTCTTTGGCCGTAACGAAGTGGCAACGGCAAACGGCCTGACCGGCATGGCCGCCTGGACCGCGAGCACCCTGTTCGCGCTGGTGGTGGGCGCCCTGGCGGATACCATCGGCTTTAGCCCACTGTTCGCCGTGCTGGCCATCTTCGACCTGTTGGGGGCGGTGGTGATCTGGACGGTGCTGAAAAGCAAATCCGCCGAGGAGCTCGAGAGAGAGTCCCTCGGAGGACCGGCGACGCAGAGTTAGCATCGCTGTGCCGGGTGGCGGCTTCGCCTGACCCGGCCTACAAAACCTGAAAGCCGCCTCCGGGCGGCTTTTTTCATGGCGAAATCTGGAGACTGGCGCGCAAAAGTGGTATAACAAATACTCCGCCGTACCCTGCCTGGAGCGCATATGGAAATCACCGAACCACGCCGTTTATATCAGCAACTTGCCGCTGAGCTGAAAGATCGCATCGAGCAAGGCGTCTATCTCGTTGGTGATAAACTTCCCGCCGAGCGCTTCATTGCGGATGAAAAAAGCGTCAGCCGCACCGTGGTGCGTGAAGCGATCATCATGCTGGAAGTGGAAGGCTATGTCGAAGTGCGTAAAGGTTCCGGCATCCACGTGATTTCCAACCAGGCAAAACACTCCCCCGTCCCGGACGAAAGCCTGGAATTTGCCAGCTACGGTCCGTTTGAGCTGCTCCAGGCTCGCCAGCTGATTGAAAGCAACATTGCCGAGTTTGCCGCCACCCAGGTGACCAAGCAGGACATCATGAAGCTGATGGATATTCAGGAGAAAGCGCGTAAGGAAAAATGTTTCCGCGATTCAGAGTGGGATTTACAGTTCCACGTCCAGGTTGCGCTGGCTACCCAAAATACCGCGCTGGCGGCAATCGTGGAAAAAATGTGGACTCAGCGCGTTCACAACCCGTACTGGAAAAAACTGCACGATCACATCGATTCACGCACCGTGGATAACTGGTGTGACGATCACGACCAGATCCTTAAAGCGCTGATTCGCAAAGACCCGCACGCGGCCAAGCTGGCAATGTGGCAGCATCTGGAAAACACCAAGCTGATGCTATTTAACGAAACCAGCGACGACTTCGAATTTAACGCTGACCGCTATCTTTTTGCCGATAATCCGGTGGTTCATCTGGATACCGCCGCCAGTCAGGCAAAATAACACGCCGCTTCGCTGGCAAAGCCCACCGCTGCGCGCCTTGCGCCGGTGGGTAAGCAAAACATATATAGTGTCAGCCTTTGTAAAATCCCTCGCTCACTTCCAGGGCTTACGCCAAAATCACTTTGCCCATGCAATTTCTGTGACGAAAAACGCTGGGCTTTGTTACACTTGGATTCAATTTGCATTCTAGTAAGTTAGTGCTTGCTTACCAGCCAATTAACAGGGAACAGTTCTGGCCACCACCCATGTGTCCGCGAGCGACCATAATGAAATCACTATAATGTCGCCGTACTGTTTTTCCCGGATAACAGGCGTGACGTTAACCGATTTCCAGGAATACTGAATGGAACTTTTGACTCAACTCCTGCAAGCCTTATGGGCACAGGATTTCGAAACGCTGGCCAACCCGTCCATGATTGGCATGCTCTATTTCGTCTTATTTATGATTCTGTTCCTTGAGAACGGACTGCTGCCTGCCGCGTTTTTACCGGGAGACAGCCTGCTGGTGCTGGTGGGCGTACTGTGCGCGAAAGGGGCGATGGCCTTTCCGCAAACTATCCTGCTGCTGACCATTGCCGCCAGCCTGGGCTGCTGGTTGAGCTATATTCAGGGACGATGGCTCGGCAATACGCGCATTGTGCAGAACTGGCTTTCGCATCTCCCCGCGCATTATCACCAGCGCGCACACCACCTGTTCCATAAGCACGGGCTTTCCGCGCTGCTGATGGGCCGCTTTATCGCCTTTGTGCGAACGCTGCTGCCGACCATTGCCGGCCTTTCCGGCCTTAGCAGCGCGCGCTTCCAGTTCTTCAACTGGATGAGCGGCCTGCTGTGGGTACTGATCCTGACCACGCTGGGCTACGCGCTGGGCAAAACGCCGGTCTTTATGAAATACGAAGACCAACTGATGTCATGCCTGATGCTGCTGCCGGTCGTGCTGCTGGTCTTTGGCCTGGTCGGCTCGCTGGTGGTGCTGTGGAAGAAAAAATACGGGGCCAAAGGCTAACTATGGCTATCTCACCGCGCGCGCTGCGCCGTTTTTCCTGGGCCCTCGCTACGCTGATGGTATTCAGCACGCTGGTTCTGCTCTGGACTGCGCTGCAGCATGAAGAATCCACGCTGGCGATTCGCCCGATGAATCAGGGTGCCAGCGTGCCGGACGGTTTTTCCATCTGGCATCACTTGGATGCAAACGGCATCCGCTTTAAGAGCATTACGCCGCAGGACGACGTTTTGCTCATAAAATTTGACTCCAGCGCGCAAAGCGCCGCCGCAAAAGCGGTGCTGGACCGCACGCTGCCGCAGGTATACATCATTGCGCAGCAGGAAGATGAAAGTCAGGCAGCGGCCTGGCTTTCCCGGTTACGCGACACATCGCATCGGTTGGGTTAATTACCAGGATTCCGAATCTTTTCACTGCTTTTGGTGATTATGCCGTTTACTTACTATGCTTAAGTACGCGGAGCACCCCTCAGTTGTTCTCCGCATGACTTTGGAAAACGGTAATACCGTCAGGTTTGCCGTCACACAATGGAAGGTTTCAATAATGAAATACCGCATCACTCTGGCTCTGGCCCTTTTTTCGTTAAGCACTGCCTCCTTCGCCAACTCTCTTTGTCAGGAGAAGGAGCAGGATATACAGCGTGAAATCAGTTATGCCGAAAAGCACAACAACCAGCACCGGATCGACGGGCTGAAAAAAGCGCTGAGCGAAGTGAAAGCCAACTGCACGGACAGCCAGCTGCGTGCCGACCACCAGAAAAAAATCGCTGAACAAAAGGACGAGATAGCCGAGCGCCGTCAAGACCTGCAGGAAGCGAAAGAGAAAGGTGATGCGGATAAAATTGCCAAGCGCGAAAGAAAGCTGAAAGAGGCGCAGGAAGACCTGAAAGCGCTGGAAGCTCGCGATTATTGAGTTAACGGAAATCTCAACAGGAGAGAATCATGTCAAAAGATACGACTTCAGAAAATCTGCGCGCTGAACTGAAATCCCTGGCGGACACGCTGGAAGAGGTGCTGAACTCCTCTACTGATAAATCCAAAGAAGAGCTGGGCAAGCTGCGCAGCAAAGCGGAAAGCGCGCTGAAAGAGAGCCGCTATCGTCTGGGTGAAACCGGCGATGCGCTGGCAAAACAGACCCGCGAAGCCGCAGCGCGTGCAGACGAATACGTGCGTGATAACCCGTGGACCGGCGTAGGCATCGGTGCCGCGATTGGCGTCGTGCTGGGCGTTCTGCTGACGCGTCGTTAATTATGGAAGATCCTCGTCACGCACAAGGGCCTGCTAAAAACGTCCTCGGCATCGGCCAGCGTATTTTGACCACGCTGGTCGGCATTGCCGAAACGCGAGTTCGTCTGGCGGTAGTGGAGCTGGAAGAGGAGAAAGCCAACCTTTTCCAGATGCTGCTTATGCTCGGACTGACCATGCTTTTCGCCGCATTTGGGCTGATGAGCCTGATGGTGCTGATTATCTGGGCCATCGATCCGCAGTATCGTCTTAATGCGATGATCGCCACCACCGTTGTTCTGCTGGTTGGCGCGCTGATTGGCGGCCTGTGGACGATGCGTAAAGCGCGCCAGTCCACGTTCCTGCGCCACACGCGTCAGGAGCTGGCAAACGACCGCGCGCTGCTGGAGGATGACAAGCCGTGAGCAGCACAGCCGAACGTCTCAAGCGAAAAGCCTACCTGCTGAGCCAGATCCAGCAGCAGCGGCTGGATCTGTCCGCCAGCCGTCGTGACTGGCTGGAGCTAACGGAACGCTACGATCGCGGCTGGAATACGTTCCTGAGCCTGCGCTCGTGGGCGCTGGTGGGCAGCAGCGTGATGGCGATTTGGACCATACGTCATCCTAATATGCTGATCCGCTGGGCCCGTCGCGGCTTCGGCGTCTGGAGCGCCTGGCGTCTGGTCAAGACAACGCTGCGTAAGCAACAGCTACGGTGATAAAAGCAAAACGGTAACCCTGGTTACCGTTTTTTGTTTTTGCACCCTCTTCCTGTGGGCTGAGGGCACCAGCCCGCACGCCTTCTTACTCAATATCTTTGAAAAAGATTGACAGTTTTCCTTGCTAACAATTGCTACCCGCCCCGTTTACACTCCTCTCCATCGACAGCAAAGACGCGGTATCTCACCGAATTTGCACGTAAAAAATAATTAGCCGCCAAAGTGGTTTCCTGGAGAGTAAAATGAAAAAATTAGAAGATGTTGGTGTTCTGGTCGCGCGTATTCTGATGCCGATTCTGTTTATCACCGCAGGCTGGGGCAAAATCACCGGCTACGCGGGCACTCAGCAGTATATGGAAGCAATGGGCGTGCCGGGGTTCCTGCTGCCGCTGACCATCCTGCTTGAGTTTGGTGGCGGACTGGCCATTCTGTTCGGCTTCCTGACCCGCACCACCGCGCTGTTCACCGCAGGCTTCACCCTGCTGACGGCGTTCATCTTCCACAGCAACTTTGCGGAAGGCGTGAACTCCCTGATGTTCATGAAAAACCTGACCATCGCGGGCGGCTTCCTGCTGCTGGCTATCACCGGTCCTGGCGCATTCAGCATCGACCGCGTTCTGAATAAGAAGTGGTAAGCACGCTATACTGATTGAACCCAAAGCGAGGAGACATCTCCTCGCTTTTGCTATCTGACGGAGGAGAAAAAAAATGGGACAACTCGTAGACGGCGTCTGGCAGGATGTCTGGTATGACACCAAATCCACCGGTGGTCGCTTTAAGCGCTCCGTTTCGGCCTTCCGTAACTGGCTAACCCCCGACGGCGCGGCCGGTCCGAGCGGCGAAAGCGGCTTCGCGGCAGAGAAAGATCGCTATCATCTGTATGTTTCGCTTGCCTGTCCGTGGGCGCACCGCACGCTGATCGTCCGCAAGCTGAAGGGGCTGGAGTCGTTAATCCCCGTTTCGGTGGTTAACCCGCTGATGCTGGAAAACGGCTGGACGTTCGACAGCGATTTCCCCGCCGCCACTGGCGACGCGCTCTATCACCACGATTTTCTGTACCAGCTCTATCTTCACGCCGATCCGCACTACACCGGACGCGTGACCGTCCCGGTACTCTGGGACAAGAAAAACCAGACCATCGTCAGCAACGAATCAGCGGAGATCATCCGCATGTTCAACACCGCGTTTGACGCCCACGGCGCCCGCGCCGGGGATTACTACCCGGTTGAACTGCGCGATAAAATTGACGAGCTGAACGGCTGGATCTACGACAACGTGAACAACGGCGTCTATAAGGCCGGATTCGCCACCAGCCAGGAAGCCTACGACGAGGCGGTGGGGAAGGTGTTTGAATCCCTCGAGCGCCTGGAGCAGATCCTCGGCCAGCATCGCTACCTGACGGGCGATCGCCTGACGGAAGCGGACATTCGCCTGTGGACCACGCTCGTGCGTTTCGATCCGGTGTACGTCACCCACTTTAAGTGCGACAAGCACCGCATCAGCGACTATCTGAACCTGTACGGCTTCCTGCGCGACATCTATCAGATGCCGGGGATCGCGGAGACGGTCGATTTTGACCACATTCGCACCCACTACTACCGCAGCCACAAGACCATCAACCCGACGGGCATTATCTCCATCGGCCCGTGGCAGGATCTGGACGAGCCGCACGGGCGCGACGTCCGTTTTGGATAAATATTCTGTATATATACCCGAAATAATTCGGGTTGCATGAAGGCGGCTCCGCAGCGAATCCCCAGGAGCGTACATAAGTACGTGACTGGGGTGAGCGAGGACAGCCAACGCACAGGCAACGTGAAGTATGACGGGTAGATGCCCTTTTTTAATTCACGATATCAATCTATCCTTACCTCGATCGCTTAGAAAACAAGTGATTGACCGATTAAAGAGGCAAGGAAAAATGGACTGGTATTTAAAAGTACTGCGCAACTACGTTGGATTCGGCGGCCGCGCCCGCCGCAAAGAATATTGGATGTTCGTTCTGGTGAACTTCGTCCTCATCGTGGTGCTGGGCATTGTGGACAGGATCCTCGGCTGGGAGCGCGCGAGCGGTGAAGGGGTACTGACGACCATTTATGGTCTGCTGGTCCTGCTGCCGTCGTGGGCCGTGCTGTTTCGCCGCCTGCACGACACCGATCGCTCCGCGTGGTGGCTGCTGCTGGTGTTGATCCCGATTATCGGCTGGCTGGTGATCCTGATCTTCAACTGTCAGAACGGCACGCCGGGCGAAAACCGCTTTGGCCCGGATCCTAAATTGAGCCAATAGCTTTCGGCGGTGACGAAACTGGATAATTGATCGCTTAAAACGTTCGTTATTCTGAAAACGCCTTTACCTCGCTTTACCCTGATTTATCACCAACCTATGATGTTTGCCGCTCAATGAATGAGCACATAGCAAATAAAGGGAAAAACCTTATGGGTTGGTATTTAAAAGTATTAAAAACTATTTTGGTTTTAAAGGACGCGCACGCCGTAAAGAGTATTGGATGTTCGTACTTATCAGTATGATCGTTACAACGTGCGTATCGTTCCTGAATAACCTACTGGGTGATTTAGGCATTGACAGGATTTATGAGCTGGCAATACTGATTCCAGCGTTTGCGCTGGCTTTTCGTCGCCTGCACGACACCGGACGTTCAGCGTGGTGGCTATTGCTAATTTTTATCCCGCTGCTGGGCTGGCTGGTTTTACTCTTCTTCATGGCCGGAAAAGGTGAAGCAGGCGAAAACCGCTTTGGCCCGGATCCAAAACTTAGCGCATAACATAAAGCCCGGTGGCGCTTACGCCTGCCGGGCCTATATGCTTATTTATTGTAGTGCGCAAAGAGCTTCGGAATTTCGCGCAGACACCACGATTTTGCCTCGCCCATGCTGTCGCGCCGCCACGCCATAATAATATCGACTTCGCTGGTGTATTCCGGGCTCACCACGCGCAGCCGCCCTTCAGCAATATCTTTTTCGACGAACGGATACGGCATGGTCGCCACGCCCAGGCCCGCCAGCAGCGCCTGGCGCTTATCTTCCAGCGAGGTCACCGTGAGGCGCGGCTGTTTGTCCAGCAGCTGCACCGTTAAGACCGGACGCTCGCGCGCGGTATCGGCCACCGCCACGCCGCGGTACTTCACGCGGGTCACTTCGGAGAGCGGCTCCGGCTCCTGGTGGATCGGGTGATCCGGCGAGGCGACGTAAACGTTCATGATGCTGTAGAGCTTGCGGGAGTTGATTTCCGAGGATGAGCGAAAGTGCATGTCCGGCGCAATAACGATATCCGCCCTGCCCGTTTCCAGACGTTCCCACGCACCCGCCAGGACTTCGGTGATGATCGACAGCTGGGTGTTGGCCTTAGCCGCAAGGCGATCCACCAGCGGGAACAGCGCCTCGGTCGGTACCAGCGCCTCCGTGACCAGCGTCAGATGGGTTTCCCAGCCGCGCGCCAGCGCTTCGGCGTCGGTGGTTAGCTTGTCCGCCGCTTCCAGCAGCACGCGCCCGCGCTCCAGAAGCATGCGGCCAACATTGGTGAATTTTGTTCGATGACCTGAACGGTCAAAGAGCACCACGTCCAGTTCTTCTTCCAGCTTTTGCATGGTGTAGCTCAGGGCAGACGGTACGCGCCCAAGCTCGTCTGCCGCGGCAGCAAAGCTGCCACGCCTGTCAATGGCGTCCATCACCCGGAGCGCCTCAAGCGTCAATGCTCTCTCTTTAGCCATCTCGTTCTCATTCAGGAAATTTGAACATACCGGGCAGAATATCTGGCTAACAATGCAGCGTCCATACCTTTACCATTGTTTAGTGTAAAGAGAGGTCAAGTTTATGATTACGACAAGAACGGCGAAACAGTGCGGACAAGCCGATTTCGGTTGGCTGCAGGCCCGCTACACCTTTTCCTTTGGACACTACTTTGACCCTAAACTCCTCGGGTACGCCTCTCTGCGCGTGTTAAACCAGGAAGTGCTCGCGCCGGGCGCGTCCTTCCAGCCGCGTGCGTATCCGAAAGTCGATATTTTGAACCTGATCCTGGAAGGCGAGGCAGAATACCGCGACAGCGAGGGCAATCATGTCCAGGCAAAGGCGGGCGAAGCGTTACTGATTTCAACGCAGCCCGGCATGAGCTACAGCGAGCATAATCTCAGCAAGGATAAAACGCTGACCCGCATGCAGCTGTGGCTGGATGCCTGCCCGGAGCGGGAAAACCCGCCGGTGCAAAAGATAGATTTAACGGGCGATAAACAGCAGCTGATTGCCTCACCGGACGGCAGCAGCGGCAGCCTGCAGCTGCGCCAGCAGGTGTGGCTGCACCATATCGAGCTGAAAAAAGGCGAACGGGCGAGCTTCCAGCTGCACGGCCCGCGCGCCTACCTGCAGTCGATTCACGGCGCGGTGCATGCGGTCACGCACGCGGAAGAGAAAGAAGCGCTCACCTGCGGCGACGGCGCGTTTATTCGTGACGAAGCGAATATCACGCTGGTTGCCGATACGCCGCTGCGCGCGCTGCTGATTGATTTGCCGGTGTGATTAAACCTTACCCCTCACCCTAACCCTCTCCCCAAAGGGGAGAGGGAACGATCGAGCCCCTCGCCCCTTTGGGGAGAGGGGTTGGGGTGGGGGAAACGAACTACACCTTACTCGCCATAATCTCGATGATCTGCGTATCCGTCGCCTGCATTGAACGACACGCCAGCGCGCACAGGTTAGCGATAGATTGCTCCACGTCGTGCGCCACAATCCCTTCGTTACCCGTGACCGCGGTATCGTCCAGCGCCATCATCACCGCCTTCCACGCGCTGCCGACGCTGGTCGAGACCTTCATCGCGCAGCTGTTCGACGCGCCGTCGCAGATCATGCCGCTGACGTCGCCGATCATGCTGCCGATCGCCATGGCGATGGTCTGATAGCGCCCGCCCAGCAGCCACGCCATGCCCGCCGCCGCCCCCATCGACGCCGTCGTGGCCGCGCAAAGCGCCGACAGGCGCGGAAGCTGGTAGTGGATATAGATAGCCGCCAGATGCGAGAGCATCAGCGCCCGCGCGAGGCGCTCATCATCGGCATGGACGTGCTCCGCCACCACCACAACCGGCATGGTGGCGGCGATCCCCTGATTCCCCGATCCCGAGTTGCTCATTGCCGGAAGCGTCGCGCCGCCCATGCGCGCGTCCGAGGCCGCGCTGGTGCGAATCACAATGTCCGAGCCCAAATCCTGCGCTACCCATCCGCGCGAGCGCTGTTTATTCAGCGTCGCGCCCACGTGCAGGCCCCAGCTTCCGCTGAGCCCCTCGCGGGAAAGCGCGTCGTTTAACCGCCCCGCGTCCAGGATAAAGCGGATCGACTCAAGCGGAACCTGCTCCGCAAACTCCACTATCTGCGACAGCGTGGCGTTCACGAGCGCCGCCAGCGGATCGTCGTTGACCTCATCCGGCTGCTCATCAAGCCTGAAACGCGTTTCGCCTCGGCACACCACCTCCACGACGCGCGTATGGCCGCCGGCGATGGTCACCATTGCTGACGCCTCTCCGGCGTGCACGCAGGCGCGGGAGTAGAGGATCTCATCGCACGGCTCCTGCAGCTTCACCTGCACCTGACCAGCCTCAAGCAGCGCTTTGGCGCGGGCCAGCGCGTCGGCGGAGACATCTTTTAATACCTCCAGCCCGGCTCGCGCGTTGCCACCAATCGCCCCCAGCGCCGCCGCAATCGGTAGCCCGACCATTCCGGTGCCGGGCACCGTCACGCCAAGGCCATTTTTCATCAGGTTAGGCGAGACCCACGCGTCGATCTTCGTCACCTCTCCCGCCAGCTGTTCTGCGGCCAGCGCGCAGGCCAGCGCCAGCGATACCGGTTCCGTACATCCCAGCGCGGGCTTAACTTCTTCCCGTACCGCACGAATAAACGACTGCCAAAAAGGATTCATTTGCTCAGACATCGTTACGACCTTATTTACTCCTCAGGAAAACGCGAGGAAAGGAGAAACACAAAGCAGCAGCCCGGTGATGATAATAATCACCAGCGACGCACCCTTATATTTATGTAGCGCCGGGACTTTATAGACCAGCCATGCCGGAATTAAGCAGCCCACCATCCCAAATATTGGGCTGCAAATAGAGGTGAAACTTAATACGGGCGCATTGAGAACAATGGCGCTCCAGGCCAGCAGAATGGCAAACAGCATGATGCCGCGCTGGACGGTGGTTTCATTAATTTTCTCTGCCGGGATTTTGCGGCGCAGGATATTCATCACGATGCCCTGCGTTGCCTCGCGAAATCCGAGATAAACACCGAAGAAGGCGGTCATGACGGCAAAAATATTGAGAATAACGCTGACGATTTTGACCCAGCCCGCGCCGTCGCCGCTGATAAACTGCGCCGCAATCGCCAGGGCGGAAATATTCTGCTCGTAGGCTTTGACCGCCTCGTCGTGCCCCATCGCCAGGGTGAAGGAGACGGCGTAGAAAAAGACCGTCACGAACAGAATGCCAAAGGCAATATTCATCGCCCGCAGGGCCTTATGCCGCGCCACCTCGACGGACTTTTCCCGCGAGCGATAGGAGATCACCATCGGGCTGAGCGTCTGAATAAAGAGAATGGAGGTTAAGGTAAACGGCAGCGTAATAATGGCATTCTTAATCAGCAGCCCCACCGGCGGCAGCATGCCGACGTTGGCTAAATGCCAGAGGCCAATCATTGACAGCCCCAGTGCGGCGACCACGAATAATTTGGTCAATACCATCAGGCTGGAGACTTTAAACAGCAGCTTCTCGCCGCGCGACGAGATCGCCACCAGAATGCAGATCAGGAATAAGCCGTAGAACGGGTTTTCCGAGAGCAAGCCGTCCGTCACGCCGAAGGTGTGCAAATAAGAAGCGCTGTCGTTGGTGATGGCCGTGGAATAGACGAACATCCAGATGACCAGCATCACGAAATAGAGCGCGCCCAATAAGATGCCCCAGTTTTTCCCCAGATAGCCGCTAATCACGCTGGGATAGTCTTTGCATTCCGGCGATTCCGCCAGCGTATTAATAAACAGCCGCTGGAAAAGATACATCGCCGGATAGCCAATTATCGAAGAGAGCAAAAATACCCATAGCCCCATTAATCCGACCTGCACCGGGAGAAAAACGATCCCCGCGCCGATGGCCATCCCGATACTCATAATGATCCAGCCCGTGTCGGTGCTGTCGAATTTAATGGCTTCTCGCCATTCGCTTTCACTCATTCCCGCCCGCCGTGCCGCGGGGGAATCATTCATTATCAGACTGCTGTTTGTCGCCGTATCCATAAGACACTCGCTTATTTTGTAGGGTAAGTATTTAATTTTTATAAGTTCAGGCTGCCAGCGATAGCGAGCCAGACGAGAGCAGGCGATTATTATTGGTGTGAAAAGATGATAACGAGAGAGCGGGAGAAAAAAGTCACAATATTTTTGTGGATTTTATGATTCAGGAGTAAAAACCTCCTCATATTATCACTTTAAAATAAAATTTTTCTAAATGTGATGCAGCTCATGAAATCTTCACATTACAAATGAGCGTTTTTTCGGAATTTATAAATACTCCTTCCCTACTCTATGCCTTTAGTTTTTTATAGGATGAGATGACAGAAACCACAGTGAAAGCAGGGTTAGGCTATGGATACCGTTGAAGAACTCAATGGAACATACTTTTATAAAGGTGTATGTAATATCTCTACATCTGAGCTATTTTTTTGGATTTTTCTGGATGTCACCGATGAGCAGTTCGGCGGATTAAAGGATGCGGTAATGATGGCAACAATGATTCTTGGTTTACCTGTACTGGAAACCAGAACAAAACCCGGAACGGCTACTGTAGGAACGTCCGTGGCCTCTAAATACCTGCGAGATCTCCTGAATGTGAAGCTACCACACCGTTTACCCACTCTTACACTTGCAAGCTTCAAATATGGAAAGCCAATGTATACAAATAATTTAGGCGCATTTATTGGTCGATGGATACCTGCTTTAGGGATAACCATATTAGCTGCTGATGTTACAATGATAAGTTACAAAACCTTGTCACGATATAATACGATTGCTCATCCCAAAGACCGGATCTATTGATTATGACGAGTGAAACTGATGTTCTGGCATTCTTTAGAGACAATTTACCAGAACAAGGAACATTGACGGGAAAAAGAATCCCTCTCAATCTTGATGATGTTTTACAGGATTATACCGATCTGGATGATATCATGTATGCAATTGATAAATTTGAGGAAAAATATCTTATCGAGGTTGAAACAGCGAATTATTTCCCCTGGACACAAACCTGGTTTTTCCGGAAATGGTTCACTAAAAAGTCTGTCACGCAAATTTCAAAGCCATTAACGGTAAGAATGTTCGCCGAGGCGGTTACAGCGGGCAAATGGATACACGATTGATTAATTCTTGAATCTATTCAGTTGCGATATGAAAAAGCTATCTGGACCTACTGCGATGGCAATATACAGTTCTCCGATGCATGGAACGAACGAACTTCAGCACAATGAGAAGCTATCCTCACAGAATCTATTTTAAATGATTCTGTGAGGACTCTTTCAAATTACAAAAGCTGAAATCACTCAGACAGCGCCTTCGCCATATCGGCTTTCACCTGCGTACGCTGCTCTGGCGTCAGCACCTGGCTGACGTCGAAATAGTATTTCACGCGATAGTAGCGCGCCTGCTGTTCAATTTTGCTGAAGGCAGAAAGCTGATTTTTTACCGTGCTTTCATTCCATTTTCCGGCATGGAACATCTCAATCAGCGCACCGTCCTTAACGCCGGTCATCGGGATTTTGCTGACGTTCTGTTCCAGCGTCTGGTGGAGATTTTCAATCTTCTTCACCTGATCTTTACTCAGCTTCAGGTGCTGCACCAGCGGATCCTGCGCAGGAGCCGGGGCAGAATCAACGTTGGCAGCCTGAGCCGCAAAGCTGCACACCGTCAGGGACGCAGCCACCAGCGCAATACGGGTCATTTTCATCATCTTACTGTCCTTACATTTTGTTGTAGTGAAAAGCAGGCACATTGTTTTTCAAGAGCGGATGAATATGTGTGATTAATTATATAAACAATTTTGTATGTTCTTCGGGCACAAAAAAGCCCCCTCGCGGGAGGGGGCTTAAAGTCTGGCTGGCGTCACATCGCGTGCGTAAACGTCCTTGAAATCACGTCCTGCTGCTGCTCGCGGGTGAGCGCGTTAAACCGCACCGCGTAGCCCGAAACGCGAATCGTCAGGTTCGGGTAGTTCTCAGGATGCTCGATGGCGTCCAGCAGCATCTCCCGGTTCATGACGTTAACGTTCAGGTGCTGACCGCCCTCGATCGAGGCTTCGTGATGGAAGTAACCGTCGAGCAGCCCCACGAGGTTGGTTTTACGCACCGGCTCATCCTTGCCCAGCGCCTGCGGCACGATCGAGAAGGTGTAGGAGATCCCATCCTTAGCGTAGGTAAACGGCAGCTTGGCGACCGAGGTTAACGACGCCACCGCCCCTTTTCTGTCGCGCCCGTGCATCGGGTTTGCGCCCGGCGCAAACGGCGTGCCGCCGCGGCGTCCATCCGGCGTGTTCCCCGTCTTCTGGCCGTACACCACGTTCGAGGTGATCGTCAGGATCGACTGGGTCGGCACCGCGTTGCGGTAGGTCGGCAGCGCCTGAATTTTCTTCATAAAGCGCTCAACCAGGTCGCAGGCGATGCTGTCCACGCGGTCGTCGTTGTTGCCGTACTGCGGGTAGTCGCCCTCAATGACGAAATCCACCGCCAGCCCGGTATGGTCGCGCACCGGCTTCACCGTGGCGTATTTGATGGCGGACAGGGAATCCGCCGCCACCGACAGCCCGGCGATGCCGCAGGCCATGGTGCGATACACGTCGCGATCGTGCAGGGCCATTAGCGAGGCTTCGTAGCTGTACTTATCGTGCATATAGTGGATAAGGTTCAGCGCACTGATGTACTGCACCGCCAGCCAGTCCATAAAGTGGTCCAGGCTCGCCATCACCGTGTCGTAGTCCAGCACGTCGTCCAGCAGCGGCGCGGTTTTCGGTCCGACCTGGATTTTCAGCTTCTCGTCCACGCCGCCGTTAATCGCATACAGCAGCGTTTTGGCCAGGTTGGCGCGCGCGCCGAAGAACTGCATCTGCTTGCCGATCACCATCGGGCTGACGCAGCAGGCGATCGCGTAGTCGTCGCTGTCGAAGTCGGCACGCATCAGATCGTCGTTTTCATACTGCAGCGACGAGGTGACGATCGACACCTGGGCGGCGTATTTTTTGAAGGCGATCGGCAGTTTTTCCGACCAGAGGATCGTCAGGTTCGGCTCCGGCGCGGGGCCCATGGTGTGCAGCGTGTGCAGATAGCGGAAGCTGTTTTTGGTCACCAGCGTGCGGCCGTCCAGCCCCATGCCGCCGATCACCTCCGTCGCCCAGATCGGATCGCCGGAGAAGAGCGTGTCGAACTCCGGGGTGCGCAGGAAGCGCACCATGCGGATCTTCATGATGAAGTGGTCGATCAGCTCCTGCGCCTGCTGCTCGTTCAGGCGTCCGGCCTGCATGTCGCGCTCGATGTAGACGTCGAGGAACGTCGCCGTGCGCCCGAGCGACATCGCCCCGCCGTTCTGGGATTTGACCGCCGCCAGATAGGCAAAGTAGACCCACTGCACCGCCTCCTGGGCGTTCATCGCCGGGCGCGAGATGTCAAAGCCATAGCTCGCCGCCATCTGCTGGATCTGCAGCAGCGCGCGCCTGTGCTCCGCCAGCTCTTCGCGCAGGCGGATCGTCGCTTCCAGATCCTCACCGCGTTCCAGCCTGCCCTGAAGATCGGCGAACTGCAGCTCGCGCTCGCGCACCAGGTAGCTGATGCCGTACAGCGCCACGCGGCGGTAGTCGCCGATGATGCGCCCGCGCCCGTAGCCGTCCGGCAGGCCCGTCAGCACGCCGGATTTACGGCAGCGCATCATCTCCGGGGAGTAGACGTCAAACACGCCCTGGTTGTGGGTTTTGCGCAGGTCCGTGAACAGGTATTCGAACTGCGGATCCATCTCGCGACCGTAGGCTTCGAACGAGCTGCGGATCATGTTGATCCCGCCGTAAGGATGCAGCGCGCGCTTGAGCGGCTTATCGGTTTGCAGGCCGACGATCGTCTCCAGATCCTGGTCGATGTAGCCCGGCCCGTGGGCGGTGATCGTCGTCGCGATATTGGTGTCAAAATCTACCGGGGCGTGGGTGGCGTTCTCCTGTCGAATGCCGACCATCACCTTCTGCCAGAGCGCCGTCGTTGCA
>AGFT01061256.1_pt1 | contig 21948 bp, 18 predicted proteins | sample 305848 | NCBI WGS metagenome assembly AGFT01 (sample SAMN02954282, study PRJNA62043) | ant fungus garden metagenome | biome: terrestrial; feature: Atta colombica fungus garden; material: fungus garden; isolation source: Atta colombica fungus garden bottom | host: Atta colombica | place: Panama...
CTGCTTCTCGCTGACCGACGCCGAGGTGGAAGAGCTGGCGAAGCAGGCGGTGCAGATTGAGAAACACTACGGCCGTCCGATGGATATCGAATGGGCGAAAGACGGCCACACCGGCAAGCTGTTCATCGTGCAGGCGCGCCCGGAAACCGTTCGCTCGCGCGGGCAGGTGATGGAGCGCTATACGCTGCACGCGCAGGGTAAAATCGTTGCCGAAGGCCGCGCAATCGGCCACCGCATCGGCGCGGGCCCGGTGAAAGTGATCCACGATATCAGCGAAATGAACCGCATCCAGCCGGGCGACGTGCTGGTGACCGACATGACCGACCCGGACTGGGAACCGATCATGAAGAAGGCGGCCGCTATCGTCACCAACCGCGGCGGGCGTACCTGCCACGCGGCGATCATCGCCCGCGAGCTGGGCATTCCGGCGGTGGTTGGCTGCGGCGATGCGACCGAGCGCATGAAGGACGATGAGAAGGTGACCGTCTCCTGCGCGGAAGGCGACACCGGCTACGTGTATGCCGATATTCTCGACTTCAGCGTGAAAAGCTCCAGCGTCGATACCATGCCGGACCTGCCGCTGAAGATCATGATGAACGTCGGCAACCCGGACCGTGCGTTTGACTTTGCCTGCCTGCCGAACGAGGGCGTTGGGCTGGCGCGTCTGGAGTTCATCATCAACCGCATGATTGGCGTTCACCCGCGCGCGCTGCTGGAGTTTGACGACCAGGACGCCGCGCTGCAGAACGAAATCCGCGAGATGATGAAAGGCTACGACTCGCCGAAAGAGTTTTACGTCGGTCGCCTGACGGAGGGAATTGCCACGTTGGGCGCGGCGTTCTACCCGAAACGCGTTATCGTGCGCCTGTCGGACTTTAAGTCTAACGAATACGCCAACCTGGTCGGCGGCGAGCGCTACGAGCCGGAAGAAGAGAACCCGATGCTGGGCTTCCGCGGCGCCGGACGCTACGTGTCCGACAGCTTCCGCGACTGCTTCGCGCTGGAGTGCGAGGCGGTGAAGCGCGTGCGCAATGACATGGGGCTGACCAACGTTGAAATCATGGTGCCGTTCGTGCGTACCGTGGATCAGGCGAAAGCGGTGGTTGACGAGCTGGCGCGTCAGGGGCTTAAGCGCGGCGAGAACGGGCTGAAGATCATCATGATGTGCGAAATCCCGTCCAACGCCCTGCTGGCGGACCAGTTCCTTGAGCACTTCGACGGCTTCTCTATCGGCTCCAACGACATGACGCAGCTGGCGCTGGGCCTGGACCGCGACTCCGGCGTGGTCTCCGAGCTGTTCGACGAGCGCAACGAGGCGGTGAAGGCGCTGCTCTCAATGGCTATTCGCGCGGCGAAAAAGCAGGGGAAATACGTCGGAATTTGCGGTCAGGGTCCGTCCGACCACGAAGACTTTGCCGCTTGGCTGATGGAAGAGGGCATCGATAGCCTCTCCCTGAACCCGGACACCGTGGTGCAAACCTGGCTGAGCCTGGCAGAGCTGAATAAGTAACGTCTTATCGTCTGAAATATAAGGGCGAGGATAATAATCCTCGCCCTTTTTTTATACGCCATAGAATCCCCCGCGTTAAAAAAAGATAAAAAAAAAGCCCATCGTGGGAGATGGGCAAAGACTACACACAGCAATTCGTTGTTTCACTCAGGGGATTTCCATGCTTATAAATCAAGATGTTGATTTATAACCGTGTCCTAATAGTAGGCATCTCAACTTTTTGCGTCGATCAGATTCGTCTCAATAGTTAAAGAGACGTAAAGATTTATGGCGTGCATGTGTGATTATGTGGCTGAAATAGCGGGTCGGACCAGTGGTGAGAGAATATATTGTTTAGCGAGGCTTATGTATTTTGGGTGAAATAGCCGGGCGAGCACGCCCACCCGGCAAAACGCTTACTGTTTGTTCTGGTCTTCCAGCGCTTCCAGCTCGCTAAGAATGACGTCAGGGTCCGTCCCCGGAGGCGGCACTTCGTGCACCCACGCCGAGAACAGGCGCCAGGTCACGGCCAGCAGCACCGGGCCGATAAACAGGCCAATCATGCCGAAGGCAATCAGCCCGCCGATAACGCCGGAGAGGATGAGGATCAGCGGCAGGTCGGCACCCATGCGGATCAGTATCGGGCGAATCACGTTATCCATCGTGCCGACAACGCAGCTCCAGACCAGCAGCACCGTTCCCCACGTTGTATCCCCCGTCCAGTACAGCCAGATGATGCACGGAACCAGCACCAGCAGCGGCCCCAGCTGCGCCAGGCAGGTCATCAGCATGATGACGGTAAAGACGGTCGCGTAAGGCACGCCGGAGATCGCCAGGCCAATTCCGCCCAGCACGGCCTGCGCCAGCGCGGTTACCACCACGCCGAGCGCGACGGCGCGAACGGCCTGCGCGGCCAGCAGAACGGCCGCGTCGCCGCGCTGGCCCGCAAGACGGCTGGCAAAGTGGCGAACGCCCAGTGCCACCCGCTCGCCGCGCCAGTACAGCAGGGCGCTAAAGACCAGCATCAGCGCACAGTGCATCATAAAGCGCCCAATGTGCGCCGCCTGGCCGACAAACCAGGTTGTGGTGGTGCCAATGTATGGCCGCACTTTTGCCATGATCGCGCTGCCGCCCATCTCCAGCAGGCTGTGCCAGCCGCTGTAAAGCTTGGTACCAATGACGGGGATGCCGTTAAGCCAGGCCAGATCCGGCAGCGTCAGATCGCCGCTGGTGACCGCGCGAATTACCGGGCCGCTGGAGTCAACGAGGCTATTGATCAGCAGGGCGATAGGGATAATAAAGAGCAGGAACAGCAGCAGCGTCATGACCAGCACCGCAGGGCCGCGGCGACCAAAGAGCAGCTTCTGCAGGCGCAGCAACAGCGGCCATGTGGCCACCACCACCGTGCCCGCCCACGCGAACCCGAGAATGAAAGGCTGAACAATCCACAGACACGCAATAATCATGAGGGCCAGAAACAGCACCGACAGCAATATCTGCGCAACGTCCCTGGGCTGACGAAGATTGACCATAAAAGCATCTTTCCTTAAATAAACGCCAGAACGGCTGGCGGAAACCAAAGCCACTTATCTCTCATCATTGGTGAAAGCGGCTATTTTTGACAGGCGGATTGTGCCTGTAATTCAGCTAAGCACATACGAAAAAAATGTGATAAAAAGTTGTGACACAACGCAAACGATTTCACACCTCTAATTAGGGTCGACGGTCATGATCCCACAAATTTCTCAAGCACCCGGCGTCGTTCAGCTGGTGCTTAATTTTTTGCAGGCGCTGGAGCAACAGGGTTTTACAGGTGATACCGCCACGAACTACGCCGACCGGCTGACGATGGCGACCGATAACAGTATTTACCAGCTGCTTCCGGACGCGGTGGTCTTTCCCCGCTCGACGGCGGACGTCGCGCTGATTGCTCGCCTGGCGTCGCAGGAGCGCTTTACCTCTTTAATCTTCACGCCGCGCGGCGGCGGCACGGGCACCAACGGGCAGGCGCTGAACCAGGGCATTATCGTTGACATGTCCCGCTATATGAACCGCATCATCGAAATCAACCCGGAAGAAGGGTGGGTGCGCGTCGAGGCGGGCGTCATTAAAGACCAGCTCAACCAGTTTTTAAAACCCTACGGCTACTTTTTCGCGCCGGAGCTGTCGACCAGCAACCGCGCCACGCTCGGCGGGATGATCAACACCGACGCTTCCGGCCAGGGATCGCTGGTCTACGGCAAAACCTCCGACCACGTGATGGGCGTGCGCGCCGTGCTGCTGGGAGGCGATATTCTTGATACCCGGCCAATGCCGGTAGCGTTGGCGGAAACGCTGGCGCAGGAGAGCACCGTGACCGGGCGCATCTACCGCACCGTGCTGGAGCGCTGCCGCGACAACCGACAGCTGATCCTCGATAAATTCCCGAAGCTGAACCGCTTCCTGACGGGCTATGATCTGCGCCACGTGTTTAACGACGATCTGAGCCAGTTTGACCTGACCCGCGTGCTGACCGGTTCCGAAGGCACGCTGGCGTTTATTACCGAGGCGCGTCTGGACATCACCCGGCTGCCGAAGGTGCGTCGCCTGGTGAACGTCAAATACAACTCCTTCGATTCCGCGCTGCGCAACGCGCCGTTTATGGTGGAGGCGCGGGCGCTGTCGGTGGAAACCGTCGACTCCAGGGTGCTGAACCTGGCGCGGGAAGACATCGTCTGGCATTCGGTGAGCGAGCTGATTGCCGACGTGCCGGACAGCGAGATGCTCGGCCTCAACATCGTGGAGTTCGCCGGTGATGACGAAGCGCTGATTGACGAGCAGGTCACCACGCTCTGCCAGCGCCTCGACGCGCTTATCGCCAGCGGCGAGGGCGGGGTAATCGGCTGGCAGCAGTGTAACGACCTTTCCGGCATTGAGCGTATCTACGCGATGCGTAAAAAAGCGGTTGGCCTGCTGGGGAATGCCAAAGGGGCCGCCAAGCCGATTCCGTTTGCCGAAGATACCTGCGTGCCGCCCGAGCATCTGGCGGATTATATCGTTGAGTTCCGCGCGCTGCTGGACAACCACGGCCTGAGCTACGGCATGTTCGGCCACGTTGACGCGGGCGTCCTGCACGTGCGCCCGGCGCTGGACATGTGCGACCCGCAGCAGGAGATCCTGATGAAGCAGATCTCCGACGAGGTTGTCGCCCTGACGGCGAAGTACGGCGGCCTGCTGTGGGGCGAACACGGCAAAGGCTTCCGCGCGGAGTACAGCCCGGCGTTCTTCGGCGAACAGCTTTACGGCGAACTGCGCAAGGTGAAGGCGGCATTCGATCCGGATAACCGCCTCAACCCCGGAAAAATTTGTCCGCCGGAAGGGGTGGACGCGCCGATGATGCAGGTCGATGCGGTCAAGCGCGGCACCTACGACCGTCAGATCCCGGTTGCCGTGCGCGGCGCCTGGCGCGGCGCGATGGAGTGCAACGGCAACGGCCTGTGCTTTAACTTCGACGTGAACAGCCCGATGTGCCCGTCGATGAAAATCACCAGCAACCGCATTCACTCCCCGAAAGGCCGCGCGACCCTGGTGCGCGAGTGGCTGCGCCTGCTGGCCGACCGCGGGGTCGATCCGCTGAAGCTTGAAAAAGAGCTGCCGGAAAAACGCGCCAGCCTGCGCTCGCTTATCGAGCGCACCCGCAACAGCTGGCACGCGAACAAAGGGGAGTACGACTTTTCCCACGAGGTGAAAGAGGCGATGTCCGGCTGCCTGGCCTGCAAAGCCTGCTCGACCCAGTGCCCGATTAAAATCGACGTGCCGGAGTTCCGCTCCCGCTTCCTCCAGCTTTACCACACGCGCTATCTGCGCCCGATGCGCGATCATCTGGTGGCGACGGTGGAAAGCTACGCCCCGCTGATGGCGCGCGCGCCGAAGACCTTCAACTTCTTTATTAACCAGCCCCTGGTGCGCAAGCTGTCCGAAAAGCACATTGGGATGGTGGATCTGCCGCTGCTCTCAGCGCCGTCGCTCCAGCGCCAGCTGGTGGGGCACCGCTCGGCGAACATGACCCTGGAACAGCTTGAGGCGCTCACGCCGGAGCAGAAGTCCCGCGTGGTGCTGGTGGTGCAGGATCCGTTTACCAGCTATTACGATGCGCAGGTGGTGGCCGATTTTATACGCCTCGCGGAAAAGCTGGGCTATCAGCCGGTTGTGCTGCCGTTTTCGCCCAACGGCAAAGCGCAGCACATTAAAGGCTTCCTGACCCGCTTCGCCAAAACCGCGCGTAAAACCGCGGAGTTCCTTAACCGTGTGGCGCAGCTCGGCATGCCGATGGTGGGTGTCGATCCGGCGCTGGCGCTGTGCTATCGCGACGAGTACAGGCAGACGCTCGGCGAACAGCGCGGGGATTTCCACGTGATGCTGGTCCACGAATGGCTGCCTTCGGTGCTGCAGGATTCGACCCGCGCGGATATCAGCGGCGAACCCTGGTACCTGTTCGGCCACTGCACCGAGCTGACGGCGCTGCCGGGCGCGCCCGCGCAGTGGTCATCGATTTTCGCGCGCGTTGGCGCGAAGCTGGAGAACGTCAGCGTCGGCTGCTGCGGCATGGCGGGAACCTACGGACATGAAGTGAAAAATCACGCCAGCTCGCTCGGCATCTACGAGCTGTCATGGCATCAGGCGATGCAGCGCCTGCCGCGAAACCGCTGTCTGGCGACCGGCTATTCCTGCCGCAGCCAGGTGAAGCGCGTTGAAGGCAACGGCGTGCGCCACCCTCTACAGGCTTTACTGGAGATTATCGGATGATCTGGAAACGCTCGGTGACGCTTGAGGCGCTCAATGCGATGGGCAAAGAGAACATGGTCGGCCTGCTGGATATCCAGTTTACCCGCATCGGCGAGAACGAACTGGAAGCCACCATGCCCGTTGATAGCCGTACCCATCAGCCGTTTGGCCTGCTGCACGGCGGGGCGTCGGTGGTGCTGGCCGAAACGCTGGGGTCGGTGGCGGGGTATCTATGCACCGAAGGGGAACAGAAGGTCGTCGGGCTGGAGGTGAATGCCAACCACCTCCGCTCGGTGCGCAGCGGGCGCGTGCGGGGCATCTGCCGCGCGCTCCACGCCGGCAGTCGCCATCAGGTCTGGCAAATCGACATTCTCGACGAGCAGGAACGGCTCTGCTGTTCGTCGCGGCTGACGACGGCGGTGGTGTAACGTTCTACGCTATTTTGCCTCTGGTCAAAAAATCGTCAGTAAAGTGTGATATACTGGCGACGTTTTGTACTAACACCGAGGACATTATGGATACCGATATAACCCCAACCCAGCTGGCCATTGAATATTTACGTCGCGACAAGAGCAACCTCTCTCCGGCTCAGTACCTGAAAAAGCTGAAACAGCTTGAGCTTGAGTTTGCCGATCTGCTCGCGCTTTCTTCTAACGAGCTCAAAGAAGAGATTTACTTTGCCTGGCGGTTGGGCGTTCACGTCCATTGACCCTGAGAAAAAGGCCGCGTTTGCGGCCTTTTTTGTCTCTGACGTTCAGTATCTTGCGGGAAGCTTGTTAATCTTGATCAGCTTTCCGTCCTCAATGTCGATGAATCCCCCGGTGCGCAGATCCGCCAGGATGCGCATTACGCCGCTGCGCGAAAGCTGGGTTTTCTCTCTGATATAGCGCTCGGCCGTGATGCTGGCCCGGTAGTGTTCATCTTCGTCCATCAGCTTGAGCAGCTGCTGCCGAATCATCTCGTAGGAGGTTGGCGCGCCCTGGGGCATGATATTTTTATAAAGCCGACTGTAGACGAACATCAGCTGTTTTGAGAAGAGGTCCCACAGCGCGTTTTCGTTGATAATCTCGTGCACGCGCTCCGCGGGAATAGCGCAGATCGTACAGGAGGTGACGGTTTTAAAGTAATCGTCGAAGTAAATATCCGTCAGGTTGGCGATGCCAAATACGGCGGGAGCGCGCGCGGTCGACAGCATCATGGTGTCGCTTCTGCGATAGAGGGCAACCGTGCCTTCCAGCAGTAAATAGCACATTCCCTGGCCGTTAACCTGGAAATCCAGCTGTTCCCCGCGGGCGGATTTGCGCGGCGTGCAGTGGGGCAGCAGGTGGCTGATAAGCGCTTGCGCGTAGGGGGAACCGCGGTGAGGATTTTCGGAAGAAGACATCGTCAATGACCTAAAAAATGACCTCTTTAATTATAGCGTTACTCTCATTTGCAGGCACGTCCCGCCGTCAGTATTTTCGTGGCAAATGATGAACGTCCAGCAGCACCCCGCGCTCCATCGTGATGTACTTTCCGGTACGCAGCTCGGACAAAATACGCATAATTCCGCTGCGTGATAGATAGGTACGGCTTTTAATATACGCCGCCGCCGTAATATTGTTGCGGATCGCTTCCGTTTCCTGCATCAGCTCAACCAGCTGAAAGCGAATGATGTCGTACGCCGACATTTGCGATATTTGCGCGCAGTGCTCATACACGCGCGAGGCGGTATAGATCAGCAGCTTCGAAAAATGCTCCCAGAGATCCTGCTGCGCAATAATCTGATTAAACGCCTCCAGCGGTACGCGGGCTATTTCTGACGTTTCCAGCGCGCGAACGTACAGGTGCTCTGATGAGAATTGACTGCTAACGCCTAAAATAAACGGTGCAGATTCAGAGTTTAAGACAATTCCGTCGCCGCGGCGGTGAAGCGCCACGCTGCCATGTAAAAGTAAAAAGCACTGACGAACGTCGTCTTTGAAATAATGGACAACGTCTCCCCGACCGAGCACCGTTCTCTCTGCGCCAGGGAGAATCAGCGAAACGAGCCTCTCAATATGATTTAAAGGCTTTAATTCAATAACGGATGACGTGGAACGGTTCGGTGGTGCGGCCAGGCGCGTATTCATAAGATACCTCATATTACAGGTGCGATCGTTTTTCGTATCGCCTAGAGAATTATCTTAAAAATTAATCATTCAGGGAATGGTTTGCCGCAGTCTAAAAGTAGACCCGGTGCGGCGGCAAATATAACCCGCTGAAATGCATTGCAAAGCCAGTCGGTCTAATAATAGACCTATGTGCTCAATCAATAAATTAACCCACGCTGAGAATGTTGATCTTTCGTTAAACATCGGTCTACAGCTAGACCACAAATCAGTTGTTTTCGCAAAGGTGATTATATAAATTTTGACCAGTTGACGGATTACGCAATTAAAAAATGCGCCATAAAAGAATGAGTCGATCGTTCTTTTATTGGTTTTTGCTGCGTGGTCATTTTAAATAAATAAGCGAAGAGATGATTAAATAATGAAGATTAATAAGGCTTTGGCCGCAGCGTGCCTGACATTAACGGCCTCCGGCGCGTTAGCCGCGGCGGGCACGGTTAATTTTTCCGGGAATATTCTGGACTCGGCGTGCGACGTCGCCGTGGCGTCTCAGAATCAGGTGGTGGTATTAGGGGATTACTACAAAAACGACTTTACCGCAGCCGGTTCGCGGACGCCCGCCACCCAGTTCGCTATTGTGCTGAAAAACTGCCCGGTCGCGGTAAACACCGCCAAAGTGCGGTTCGACGGCTCACCGGACGGCAGCAACGCTAACCTGCTGGCCATTGACTCTTCGGTCCAGGGGGCGGCAACGGGCGTTGCCATCAACCTGATGACCGCAGACAAGGTCGATCTGCCGCTGCACGGCAGCAATAGCTACGCCTATTCCCTGAGCAGCACGGCGGATAATACGCTTAACTTTTACGCGCAATATATTTCAACGGCGCTGTCGGTGACGGCGGGGCCTGCGAATTCCGTTGCCAACTTCTCGGTTGTGTATAACTAAACGCGCCTTTTCCGTGCCGCCAGCCTATCAGCGGGGGCCTGACTGAGCCCTCTTTTAGAGATGAATAATGAAAGTAAGTAATAGATCCCTTTTAACCGCGGCGCTTTTCATGGCCTCGCTGTCGGTTGCTCACGCCGGGGTGGTAATTGGCGGCACGCGGGTTATTTTCCCAGGCGCGAATAAAGAGGCAACGATCGACGTAAATAACATCGATAAAACGCCGTATTTGATTCAGTCGTGGGTTGAATCGCCGGAGGGTAATGACGCTAAGGCTCCCTTTATCGTCACGCCGCCGCTGTATCGGCTGGATGCCGGGCAAAAAAATATCGAGCGAATTTTGCTGTCGGGCACGCTGCCGCAGAATAAAGAGAGCCTGTTCTGGCTGAATATTAAATCGATACCTTCGGCGACGACGCAGGTGAACACGTTACAGATTGCGGTTAAAACGCGCATCAAGCTTATCTATCGTCCTGCGAGCCTGAGCGCCGCGATGCCCGAAGAGCAGGCGGACAGGCTGGTGTGGTCGCGCAATGGCGATCGCCTTCAGGTGACGAACCCGTCGGAGTACGTGATGAACTTCAATGAAATCAGCGTGGGCGGAGTAAAGCTGGACGACGTCTCCTGGGTTCTGCCCGGCGCGGCGGCGACGTTTGCGCTGCCGGCGGGCAGCGGACGCGGGCAGATTACCTTCAAATTAATTAACGACTACGGGAGTCCAGGACCGGCGCATCACGCCAGCCTGTAGCGTTAGCGCACGGGACACGGCGGCTACCGGTCAGGTTAAGAAAGATGGCAACGAAAATTGATACGCGGCAGCCCGCGCGCCTGGCGTGTTATATCGCCCTTGCGCTGGCCGCTGCGCCAGACGCCAGCGCGCGGGAAACGTTCAACGCCGAGCTGGTCGAGCTGGATAACCCGGGGATGGGCAAAGCCGATTTATCGGCCTTTGAGTCGGGTTCACAGGCGCCGGGCACATACCACGTTGACATCATTCTTAACGAACGGCAGGTGGAGACTCGCGACGTCGCGTTTATCCAGGACGCCGATCGACTCCAGCCGTGCCTGAGCGTGGCGCAACTGAAGGCGTGGGGCGTTAAAACCGCGCTGTTTCCGCAGGTCGTGAAGCCCAATAGCCCCTGCGCCAGCCTCGAGGCGATCCCTGACGCCCGCGCCGATTTTCAGTTTGGCGCGCAGCGGCTGGTCTTAAGCATTCCCCAGGCCGCGGTCTCGCTGCCCGCCCGGGGCGAGGTTTCTCCTGAACTGTGGGACGAGGGCATCACGGCGGCCATGCTGAACTACAGCCTGAACGGAGCTAACGCCCGGTCACATGCCAGTGAAAGCACCGGCAGCCGGAGCCAGTACGCCAACCTGCGCCCGGGGATCAACGTCGGACCCTGGCGGCTGCGCAGCTATTCGACCTGGACGCGCGGTGATGACGGGCAGAACGCATGGGATACGGTCTACAGCTATGCCCAGCGCGCCATCATCCCTCTTCAGGCGCTGCTGACTCTCGGGGACAGCTCCGCCCCCGCTGACGTTTTTGACAGCGTGCCGTTTCGCGGCGTGCAGCTGGCGTCCGATGACGACATGCTGCCCGATTCGCTGAAAGGATACGCTCCCGTCGTGCGGGGCATTGCCCGCACCAACGCGCAGGTCACCGTGCGGCAAAACGGCTATCAGATCTACCAGACGTTTGTCGCGCCGGGCGCGTTTGAGATTACGGATATGTATCCCACGGGCGGCGCGGGCGATCTGGACGTCACCGTTCTGGAAGCCGACGGCAGCGAGCAGCGCTTTACGCTGCCGTACGCCTCGCTGCCGGTGCTGCAGCGGGAAGGGCGCGGAAAATATGCGCTCACCGGCGGGCAGTACCGTTCCTGGAACAGCAGCGTCGATAAGGCCGCGTTTGCCCAAGCCTCGGGGATCTACGGCCTGCCGCAGGGCGTCACCGCCTACGGCGGCGCGCAGTCGTCGGGCCACTATCGGGCGCTCGCGCTGGGACTCGGCAAGAACATGGGGGAGGCCGGTGCGCTCTCGGCCGACGTGACCCAGGGCTGGTCGGCGCTGCCCGACGGCGGAAAGTCTGGCGGCCAGTCCTGGCGCGTTCGCTACAGCAAAACCGGGGCGGCGAGCGGAACGCAATTGACCGTTGCGGGGTATCGCTTTTCTTCCCGCGGCTTTTACAGCATGCAGGAGGTTCTGGATGCCTACGGCGACGGCGGCGCGCCGCAGGAGCAGCGCAAGAACCGGGTGGAAGTGACGATAGGTCAGACGCTGGGCGACAACGCGGGCGCGCTGATGGTCAGCGCGGCGCGGGACGCGTACTGGGACGGGGGCAGGTCTACGGCGTCCTACAGCCTTGGCTATAACAACGCCTGGCGCGGCATGAGCTACGGGCTCACCTGGACCTACAGCCAAAACGCCAGCGCGGGCGGTGAGGGGAATCAGACGAAAGGCGACAGCGATCGGCTGCTGGCCTTTAACCTCAGCGTGCCGCTGGATAAATTTCTGCCGCAGGCGTGGGCCAGCTACGGCCTGACCGCCAGCAGAAATAGCGGCGCGACCCACAGCGTCGGCCTGAACGGCGTGGCGCTGGAGAACAGGGCGTTAAGCTGGAGCGCGCAGCAGGGCTACGGCACCCGCGGCGCGGGCGCAACCGGCAACCTGAGCGCGGACTACAAGGGCACCTACGGCGAGACCACGACGGGCTACGGGTACGACCAGAACGGTCAGCGTTTGAACTATGGCCTGCAGGGCGGCGTTCTGCTTCACGAGGACGGCGTGACGTTCTCCCAGCCGCTGGGCGAGACCAACGCGCTGGTGAAAGCGCCCGGCGCTCACGACGTAGATATTCGCAACCAGCCCGGCGTCAGAACGGACTATCGGGGGTATACGGCCGTCAGCAATCTGTCGAACTACCGGACAAACGATCTTTCGCTCGCACCGGAAACGATGCCGGGCGACGTCGAGCTGGAGATGACCACCCGGACGGTGATACCGACGCGCGGCGCGGTGGTGAAGGCCGAATATCTGGCAAAGGTCGGGCAGCGGGTGCTGATGAGCATTATCCATCGCGGCCAGTTCGTGCCTTTTGGCGCCATCGCCGCGCAGATGAAGGGGGGCGAAAACGGCGGCATCGTCGGCGACAACGGTCAGGTGTACCTCGCCGGTCTGCAGACGCAGGGCACGTTATTCGTAACGTGGGGCGCGAAGGCGGGGCAGCAGTGCCGCGCGCCGTACGTTTTGCCCGCGCGGTCCCGCCTGGACGGCATAGCCGAAGTTAACGTCAATTGCGTTTAGGGAATCAATCATGAGAACACTGCTCTTAAGCGTTCTGCTCTGCGTCGCGTCGGGATGGCATTCCGCGCAGGCCGGAACCTGTAACACCATTGTGCCTCAGGAGTCCACGCTGTCCGTCGGGACCCTGACGGTGCAGCGGGACGTGCCCGTCGGCACGGTGATCTTTTCGCGCGCGGCGACGTCAACCAAATCGTACCTGACGGAGTGCACAAGCCCCTTAACGCTCGGATTCAGCATGCGCTACCTCAGCGCAACGCTGAGCGCCTACGGCAGCCACGTCTATAACACCAACGTTGCCGGGATAGGGATTCGCTTTTCATCCGGCAATTACTTTGAAAACCCGGCCTATACGTTCGCCTACAGCCCGCAGACCTCTTACGTCGAATGGTGGGGCGGAAAAATTGAGCTGGTGGTCACCGGGCTGGTCGCCTCGGGGGCGCTAACGCCCGGCGTGGTCGGCGTGGTGACGCTTCAGGGCGCCGACGGCGTGTTTCGCGATGCCCTGACGACGCGGATAACCGACGGCGTGATTAACGTGGTGGCCTGCACCATGACCACGCCCCGGCTGACCTTTCCGATAGGGGATATTTCCGCCTCGACGTTTGGCTCAACGGTAGGGACGACGCCAGCGGGTGCCAAAAATACGCAAAATCTCGGGCTGAACTGCGATGCGGGCGCCAACGTGAACGTCACCCTGAGCGGCATTCAGAATCCGGATATCGCTAATACCAGCGTTCTGGCCCTGACCGGGCAGGGGGCGGACGGCGTCGCGAAGGGCGTCGGGGTCCAGCTTTTGTATAACGGTACGCCGCTGGCGCTGAACGCGCGGCTCGCGCTCAAGGCCGCCGCCGGTGGACAAGAGTCCTTTCCCATCACGGCGCGGTATTACCAGACCCGCACCGCGGTGGAGCCGGGTTCTGCCAATGCGTCTGCGACGCTAAATGTGACCTATCAGTAGGGGGCGTAATGACATGAAAACCCTGGCGAGTTTGGCCGCGGCAGCGGCGATGATGAGCGCGAGCGCGCTGTCGGCGGACGGCGTGAACGTGAGCGTAACGGGGAATATCGTGGCCTCCCCCTGCCTCTTCAACGGCGGCAGCTCGGCGGTGAATATCGATCTTGGCGATATACAGGCCGCTAACATGGTGACGCCGGGCTCAACGTCCGCGCCGGTTCCCTTTAGCCTGTCGTTTACCCAGTGTCCGGCGGGAACCCGCAGCGTGACGGCTACCTTCACCGGCACGCCCGATCCCGCCGCGGGCAACGACTACTACATCAACAGCGGAACCGCGCGCAGCGTGGCGATTGCGATGATCGACGCGACAAGCGGGCAGCTTAAGGGAACCGGCTCGTCCATTTCCCAAAGCGTGTCCGCTGACCGAACGGCGACGATGCCGATGAAGGCGATGGTCGCGTCGACGACGGGAGGCGCCACGGCAGGGACGATTAGCGCGGTGGTGATGCTGACCCTGCAGTACAACTGATCGGAGCCGACGACTATGCTCAATATCGCGATTAACGAGCCCGACGGGCTGTTTCATTATGGGTTCACGCGTCTGCTGGCCGACTTCTTTGCGCAAAAGGGCGGTCGGGAGATTCGCATTGATGCGCACTCCTCGCCTGCGGGCATTCTGCTGGCGGATATGCTGGTGCTTTCCCTCGCGCCCGGGGAATGCTTTACCTGCTTCACGCCCTCTCTGGCAAGCCGAAAGGGGGTTGCGATCGGGATCGTTGACGCGTGTCCTGACGCGGATGCGCTGCCGTCCTGCTTTGAGGATATGCTTTTTATTTCGCGCCGCGCATCGCTGGCGCAGATGCGCCAGACGCTGGAAAAGGCATGGGCAAGACACCTGCTGCATGACGTTTATCGCCGCCCGTCCTCGTGCTTTGACTGCCGACACCGAGGGCTTACGCCCCAGCAGGTGAGGGTGATGGACGAACTGCATAAGGGGCTGTCGATCGCCGCTACCGCGCAGCGGTTGGGAATTGGCATTAAGACGGTCTTTTCCCATAAGTATGCGGTCATGGAGAAATACAGGTTGCGCAGCGACTACGAGCTGACGCTGTTTTTAAATCGAATGGTGGAAAAGCGCAGCGGCTTCGGCGCTCAGGGCTGATGCCGTAATAGGCGAAGAGGCCCGCCGCGCGAGCCTCTTTTTTTATCAGACGTTTGCCGCGTCGAGCAGGCGCGTCTTCATGGTCTGATAGGCCGCCGCGGCGAAATCCTCCGCCCAGCGCTGATCGTCAATCGCCTCGAGCCGAACCGCGCAGTATTTCGTCTCCGGCGTTTTGGAGACCGGATCGAGATTATCCTGCGTCAGCTCGTTGCAGGCGCCGATCCACCACTGATAGGTCATGTACACCGCCCCGACGTTGATGCGCTCGCTGACGCTGGCGCGGGTAATGACTTTCCCCCTGCGCGAACGGACCCACACCAGCTGGCCGTCGGTAATGCCGAGGTTGTCCGCATCGACAGGGTTTAGCTGCACCCGTCCCGGCTCGTCGGCCAGGCTTTGCAGCGCCGCGCAGTTGCCGGTCATCGAGCGGCAGGAGTAGTGTCCGACCTCGCGCACCGTACACAGCACCAGCGGATAGTCCGCGTCCGGGATCTCCGCGGGCGCGCGCCACTCGGCGGCGAAAAGCTGCCCCTTGCCGCTCGCGGTATCGAAGCGGTTGTCCTTGTACAGGTAGGGCGTGCCGGGGTGATCGAGGGTAGGGCACGGCCACTGCACGTGGCCCATTTCGCCCATTTTCTCGTAGGTCACGCCGTAGAACAGCGGGCACAGCTCGCGCATTTCATCCCAGATCTGCCGTTCAGAGTCGTAGCGCATCGGATAGCCCATTTCGCTGGCGAGCAGGCTGATGATTTCCCAGTCGCGCTTGACGTTGCCGCGGGCGTCGATGGCCTTCCCGAAGCGCTGGAAGCCGCGGTCGGCGCAGGTGAATACGCCACCGTGTTCGCCCCAGGAGGTGGCGGGGAGCAGCACGTCCGCCACCTCCGCCGTTTTGGTCATAAAGATGTCCTGAACCACCACAAAATCGAGCGCGTCGAAGCCGCGGCGAACCAGGCCTAAATCCGCTTCGGTCTGAAGCGGGTCTTCCCCCATGATGTAATAGGCCTTGATTTTGCCCTCCAGGGCAAGGTGCGGTACTTCGGTGATGCGGGTGCCGACGCGGGCGTCCATCTGGTCGGCGTCAATCCCCCACGCATCGGCAAACTTCTGCCTGACCGCGGGGTCGGTAACTTCCTGATAGCCGGGGAACATGTTGGGCAGGACGCCCATGTCGCAGGCCCCCTGCACGTTGTTCTGCCCGCGCACCGGGCCAACGCCGACGGCCGGACGGCCCAGATTGCCGGTCAGCAGCGCCAGGCTGGAAAGCCCTTTCACCACGTCGACGGCCTGACCAAACTGGGTCACGCCCATTCCCCACATTACCGTCGCCGACGGGGCGGCGGCAAAGGTGCGCATCGCCTGGCGTATCTCCTGGGCCGGTACGCCCGTGAGGTGCTCCACGCGCTCCGGCGCGTAGTTCTCGACGATTTTTCGGTAGGCGTCCAGCCCCTGCGTAAAGCGCGCCACGTAGTTTTTGTCGTACAGCTCCTCTTCCAGCAGCACGTAGCCAAAGGCGTTGACCAGGGCCATATTGCTGCCGTTTTTCAGCTGAAGGTGCTGGTCGGCGATGCGGGCCGTTTCAATGCGGCGCGGATCGCAGACGATAATTTTTGCGCCGTTTTCACGCGCCTTCAGCACGCGCCTGGCGACGATTGGGTGGGAATCCGCGCAGTTATAGCCAAAGACCAGCAGGCATTTTGAGTTTTCGATATCGCTAATGGCGTTGCTCATTGCGCCGTTGCCGAGCGTCTCCTGCAGGCCTGCAACGGACGGCCCGTGGCAGACGCGCGCGCAGCAGTCGACGTTGTTAGTGTGTAGCACCGCGCGGGCAAATTTTTGCATCACGTAGTTGGTTTCGTTCCCCGTCCCGCGCGACGAACCGGTGGTCATGATGGCGCGTGGGCCGAACTCCGCCTTAATGCCGCTCAGCCTGTGGGCGGTATAGCGAATGGCCTCTTCCCAGGTCACCGGCGTAAAGGCGTCACCTTTACGATAGCGGATCATAGGCTGCGTCAGGCGAGGGGTGAGCAGGCGGGTGTCGTTTAAAAAGTCCCAGCCGTAAAATCCTTTCAGGCAGAGCGTGCCCTGGTTGGTGACGCCGTCTGCCGCTTCGGCGCGGATGATACGGTTATTTTCAACGACAAGATTGAGCTTGCAGCCTGCGCCGCAGTAGGGGCAGACGGTGGCGATTTTTTTCATCAATAACAGACCTGTTAAGAAATGAAGCGATGTTTAACCGGATAAATCCAGTCCCGTATCCGACTTATAGCAGGATCCGTGCCACATTCACGTGCGTTGAATAACAGGGGTTATCGAAGGGGGAGGCGTGTCATCGTCAGGAAATTCGTCACAAATGACGATGACACGTTATGAAGGCAGGTTAAAGATCGTCCATCGTGTAGCCCACGACGATTTCGAGGGTCTTGCGGATAACATCGGCCTGAACGACGTCCTGCGTTACTTCAAGCGTCTGGATCAGCCACATGATAATCGCCTTGTTGGTGATATGCCCTTCAGTGGCCTGAACACAACGTACTGCCGTAGAGAAAATAGCGGACTCTTCAGCAAAACGATCGCCGGCGTGGCGGAAATACTCCGACAGAGGGCTGTCGCTAAATGCTGATGTGTATTCGGGTTGAATCTGAATATTCTGTCTCATTTATTCTCACCGTAGCTGTTAGGTTGTAGTCAATGTATTTTCTTTGGGTTGGACGGTTTTCCATCACCAAACAAGGGCACTACATTGTTTCTATTTATACGTAGAGATCCCTCTCCGTCAGTCGTTCCGTGTGCGGCTTTGCGACGCTTAAGTGCGACGCGGTTTTCACCAATGTCGGTGATAACTCTTGCGAGCAGTTCCCGCCGCCGGGGATCCTTTTCATGCGTCTTGATGCTCCATAGACGCTCAATCAATGCACTTATCGTCAGCGGGCCGCGCTCTTTCAGCATAGAAAGAACGGCCTCTCCAATCAGTGCATCCGTGAGCTTGTCCAGGTCACTGCTTTTCATCGCGGCGTATTTATCGCTCAAAAAGCAGGCCAAGCAGCATGTGATAGTGTTGTTCCTCTTCCGGGCTGGAGGCCTTTTCGAGGCGGCTTAACAATTTGGTGCAGAGCGATTTACGATTGAGATTGCGCCCATCGCTCAGAATTTCTACAACCACCTGGCCCAGCGTCTCTTGCTGGGTCGGAAGCGCTGCCTTATCGAAATACTGCGCAATCGCTGCGGCGGAATCTCCGGCATAACCGTTCTGGTGCATGTTTCGCTCCTGTTAAAACCCGTAATCACTAACGTTACAATTAAGGTATACACTTTTTTCAAATCTGTACATGCAAAATGTACAATTTTTTAATGAATTGTCATATTTTCTTATTAAGTCATTTATATACAATGCGTTACGTCTGCTGTTTTTTATCGATGAATGTTGCGATATATTGTACAAGATGTTGCTCAGGGACAGAGTTGTACAAGGGGTGGCAAAGGGGATTGAATGACGTTAAATCATTGAGATGTAAATTATTTGTTAGGCAAATAATGTGCTATAACAGTACACGAAACGCACGTTTTTATGGTCAACCCCACACCTCAGGAATAGCATGCTAACAACCATCATTTACCGCAGTCATATCTGCGATGACGTGCCTGTGAAAGCACTGGAAGACATGGTAGCTGCTGCAAATAATCATAACCGGCGGGAAGATGTCACCGGGATCTTGTTATTCAACGGCACGCATTTTTTCCAGCTGCTTGAGGGGCCCGCAGATCGCGTGCAGGCTATCTATCAGCACATCTGCCGTGACCCGCGCCATCATAACGTGGTCGAGCTGCTAAGCGATCACGGTCCGCTGCGGCGCTTTGGTAACGCCGGCATGGAGCTGTTCGATTTACGCCAATACGACAGGGATGAAGTGCTGCAGCGGGTTCTCGACAAGGGCACCACCAAATACCAGATGACCTATAACGATCGCGCGCTGAAGTTTTTCCGCACCTTCGTTGAAGCCACTGAAAAAGCGAACTATTTCGAGCTGCCGTCCGCGGATTCCTGGGAATTTCTTCCTGAGGCGTCGCCGCTTTCCGCGCAGCCAGAAGTTGTCGCCCCGGGCGCAGACTGTAGCTTTGCCTTCCAGCCCATCGTCGACCCGTTTATGCAGGAGGTCGTCTCCTGGGAAGCGCTTCTGCGCACGCCAGACGGCGGCTCGCCGGAAGCCTACTTTGGGGCTTTACCGCGAGAGGAAGTCTACGAGCGCGATCTGAACAGCAAGCAGGTCGCGCTGTCGATGGCCAGCGCGCTGGGGCTGGGCAATCAAACGATATCCCTTAACTTACTGCCGATGACGCTGGTCAATGTGCCTAACGCGGTGGATTTCCTGCTCACGGCCATCGAAGCGAATGGCTTCGTACCGGAACAGATCGTGGTGGAATTTACCGAGAGCGAAGCTATCTCCCGGTTTGAAGATTTCACCAGCGCGGTAAGGCAGCTCAAAAGCGCGGGCATCAGCGTGACCATCGACCACTTCGGCGCGGGCTTTGCCGGGCTGCAGCTGCTGGCCCAGTTCCAGCCGGACAGAATAAAAATTAACCGCGATATGATTATCGACGTGCACAAGAGCGGCCCGCGACAGGGGATTATTCAGGCGATCATCAAGTGCTGTACGTCGCTGGAAATTCAGTTCTGCGCCGTGGGCGTGGAGAAGGCTGAAGAGTGGATGTGGCTTGAGTCGGCGGGGATTTCCCAGTTTCAGGGAAACCTGTTTGCCAGCCCGCGCCTGGGGGCCATTCCGGCGATAGCCTGGCCGGAAAAACTGTTCGGATTTTGATGAAGCTGTACACAAACCTTGCGGCTTAGCTGTACGCATCGTCGAATTTATACAACAATGTATTAACGAGTGGATGGATTTTTACCTCATCCACTTGCCTCATAGCAACGTATTAGTTATACAAAAGCGTTGTACAATCTGATAAGGTTGGATTGGTTAGGTATGGAAGTGTTGAGCGTGAGGGAGTTAATGGCCTATTACAGTATCGGTGAAGTCGCCGAACGATGCGGTATCAACCCCGTTACACTGCGTGCCTGGCAGCGACGCTATGGGTTACTGAAACCCCAGCGCAGCGAGGGGGGCCATCGTCAGTTCGACGATGAAGATATCCTGCGCATCGAAGAAATTAAGCGCCTGATGAAAAGCGGCGTGTCGGTTGGAAAAGTAAAAGCGCTGCTGGGCAATAAGGAAGTGCTGACTCAGGGGAACTGGGCAACGCTGCAGGAAGAGATGATGACCGTTCTGCGCTACGCGAACCCTGCGAAGCTGCGAGCGAAGATTGGCGAGTTCCGGCGTGACCACGCTATGGACGTGCTGATCGACAACATCATCACGCCCGTGCGCCAGCGGATGAATCAGGATCAGAACACGGTGCGCCATATGGCAAGCCTGCTCGACGGCGTGTTGATTGAGTTTGCCATCGCCAGCCTGACGGAATCGCGCAAAAAAGCGGGAAAAGATGCGCTGCTTATCGGCTGGGAGTGTGACGATCGTACGCACCTTTGGCTGGAAGCCGCCCGCCTTGCACACAACGGCTGGCATATCGACGTGCTGGCAGATCCTATTGATTCACCGCGTCCGGAGCTTTTCCCGGGGCAAAAAATCTTCGTCTGGACGGGCAAGCTGATGACGCTTCGCCAGCAGGAGCAGCTTGATCACTGGCGTGAACAAGGCTTCGCAATATCGTTTCATCCTGCTATTTAACGGGTCCGAAAGGACCTTTTATTTATTCCTTCATCTTCCGATTTCGTTCGATCGCGCTGACCTGCGCAAAAAATAATCCTCTATTTCAAAAATAGGCATTTTCGATGCATATTTTATCTTTCCGGTTCAACGCTTTCTTCTCAGAATGAAATGCATTATTTATCAATGCATTGAACAATTTATTTCCTGCCGACCTTATCTCTTCACAGGGTCTATGCTTAGTAAAAGGTGCCAAAAAGGGCGATTACGCGCAAAGCCCCTGCTGTCAGGGGGTTGAAGTGATAATCGTTATCACTAACATGGTGTTATGCCCCTGCGGCTCTCGACATGAGGTGGAACTATGGAATTGCAATCAGAAACCTTTAACCCTGCTGATTTTGCCTGGCGCGGACTCACGCTTACGCCTGCGGCAGCGGCACATATTCATGAGCTGGTGGCGAAGAAGCCCGACATCCTCGGCGTGCGCCTGGGCGTTAAGCAAACCGGCTGCGCGGGCTTTGGCTATGTTCTTGATACGGTCACGGAGCCTGAAAAAGACGATTTAGTCTTTGAAACCGACGGCGCGAAGCTGTACGTCGCCCTTCAGGCGATGCCCTTCATTGACGGAACGGAAGTGGATTACGTGCGCGAAGGCTTAAATCAGCTTTTCAAATTTCATAACCCGAAAGCCCAGAACGAATGCGGCTGCGGCGAAAGCTTTGGGGTATAGGCGGTACTATGTCTCGACATACTGAAGCAACGAGCGATGTGAACACCTGGAGCGGCGGACACCTCAACTATAAAGAAGGTTTCTTCACGCAGCTTCAAACGGACGAGCTGGCGAAGGGCATCAACGAGGACGTCGTCCGCGCGATTTCGGCCAAGCGCAACGAGCCGGAGTGGATGCTTGAATTTCGCCTGAGCGCCTTCCGCGCCTGGCTGGAGATGGAAGATCCGCACTGGTTGAAGGCGCACTACGACAAGCTTAACTATCAGGACTATAGCTATTACTCCGCGCCCTCCTGCGGCAGCTGCGACGACACCTGCGCCTCGCAGCCCGGCGCGGTGCAGCAAACGGGGGCCGAGAACAGCTTCCTGAGCAAAGAGGTTGAAGAGGCCTTTAATCAGCTGGGCGTTCCGGTTCGCGAGGGGAGAGAGGTGGCGGTGGACGCCATCTTTGACTCCGTGTCGGTGGCGACGACCTACCGCGAAAAGCTGGCGGAGCAGGGAATCATTTTCTGCTCCTTCGGCGAGGCGATCCACGACCACCCCGAGCTGGTGAAAAAATACATCGGCACCGTGGTGCCGAGCAACGACAACTTCTTTGCGGCGCTCAACGCGGCGGTGGCGTCTGACGGGACGTTTATCTACGTGCCGAAAGGCGTGCGCTGCCCGATGGAGCTCTCCACCTATTTCCGCATCAACGCGGAAAAAACGGGCCAGTTCGAGCGCACGATCCTCGTCGCCGATGAGGGCAGCTACGTGAGCTACATCGAAGGCTGTTCCGCGCCGGTGCGCGACAGCT
>AGFT01104512.1_pt1 | contig 21872 bp, 20 predicted proteins | sample 305848 | NCBI WGS metagenome assembly AGFT01 (sample SAMN02954282, study PRJNA62043) | ant fungus garden metagenome | biome: terrestrial; feature: Atta colombica fungus garden; material: fungus garden; isolation source: Atta colombica fungus garden bottom | host: Atta colombica | place: Panama...
CGGAAAAGCATCTGCTATTTATAGCGACCTGATTTTTCCCCCAACATGGGGATCGATAGTGCGTGTTAAGGAGAAGCAACATGCAAGAAGGGCAAAACCGTAAAACATCGTCCCTGAGTATTCTCGCCATCGCTGGGGTGGAGCCGTACCAGGAGAAGCCGGGCGAAGAGTATATGAACGAAGCCCAGCTGTCGCACTTCAAGCGTATTCTTGAAGCATGGCGTAATCAACTTAGGGATGAAGTCGATCGCACCGTTACACATATGCAGGATGAAGCTGCCAACTTCCCGGACCCGGTTGACCGTGCCGCTCAGGAAGAAGAGTTCAGCCTCGAACTGCGTAACCGTGACCGCGAGCGCAAACTGATCAAAAAGATCGAAAAAACGCTGAAAAAAGTGGAAGACGAAGATTTCGGCTACTGCGAATCCTGCGGTGTTGAGATTGGCATTCGTCGCCTGGAAGCGCGTCCAACCGCCGACCTGTGCATCGACTGTAAAACGCTGGCAGAAATCCGCGAAAAACAGATGGCTGGCTAATTCCGGCACGCTAAACATACTGCAAAGGCGGGAGTCTCTCCCGCCTTGTTAATTGATATGTCTGAATCTGATTATATTGGGCGCTTTGCGCCATCCCCCTCCGGTGAACTCCACTTCGGCTCATTAATTGCCGCGCTCGGCAGCTACCTGCAGGCCCGCGCCCGTCAGGGTAAATGGCTCGTTCGCATTGAAGATATCGATCCTCCCCGTGAAGTTCCCGGTGCGGCAGACACCATTCTGCGTCAGCTGGAACATTACGGCCTGCACTGGGACGAAGACGTTCTCTGGCAGTCGCAGCGGCACGACGCCTACCGTGAGCGCCTGGCCTGGCTCAGCGAGCAAGGGCTTTCCTACAACTGCACCTGCACCCGCGCGCGCATTCAGAGCGTGGGGGGCGTTTATGACGGCCACTGCCGCTCGCTGAACAACGTCCCTGAAAATGCCGCCGTGCGCCTGCGCCAGCACGCGCCCGTCACGCGCTTTACCGATCTGCTCTCCGGTGAAATCTGCGCGGATGAGCGTCTGGCGCGTGAAGATTTCATCATCCACCGGCGCGACGGCCTGTTTGCCTATAACCTGGCCGTCGTGGTGGACGACCATTTCCAGGGCGTGACGGAAATCGTGCGCGGGGCCGACCTGGTGGAACCTACCGTACGGCAAATTTCGCTCTATCAGCAGTTTGGCTGGCGCGCGCCGGACTACATTCATCTGCCGCTGGCGGTGAATGAGCAAGGCGCAAAGCTGTCGAAGCAAAACCACGCTCCGGCCCTGCCCGGCGGCGATCCGCGCCCCGTTTTAATCGACGCGCTGCGGTTTCTCAACCAGAATGTCATCATCGGCTGGCAGGATCTGACTCTTGACGAACTGCTTAAATTGGCCGTGTCCGGCTGGACGCTTAACGCCGTGCCGAAAATCCAGCATTCTCAAACGCGTCGCGCTGAGCTATGATTAGCCGCTTTTTTCATAACAAAACACACTACGAGGTGTACCATTTTTACCCGAGTCGCTAATTTTTGCCGTAAAGTGCTGAGCCGCGAAGAGAGCATGGCGAATGACGCTATTGCGCAAAACCGCATGTCGGTTGTTCCCCGTGAGCAGCACACCATTTCCCGCAAAGATATCAGTGAAAATGCCCTCAAGGTGCTCTACCGTCTGAATAAAGCGGGCTATGAGGCTTATCTTGTCGGCGGCGGGGTGCGTGATTTACTGCTGGGCAAAAAGCCAAAAGATTTCGACGTGACGACCAGCGCCACGCCTGAGCAGGTGCGCAAATTATTCCGCAACTGCCGTCTGGTTGGCCGCCGCTTCCGCCTGGCTCACGTCATGTTTGGCCCCGAAATTATTGAAGTCGCCACCTTCCGCGGCCATCACGAGGCGGGTGCGAGCGATCGCACGACGTCGCAGCGCGGCCAGAACGGCATGCTGCTGCGCGACAACATCTTCGGCTCAATCGAAGAAGATGCCCAGCGTCGTGATTTCACCATCAACAGCCTTTACTACAGCGTGGCGGACTTTACCGTTCGCGACTACGTTGGCGGCATGCAGGATCTGCAGGATGGCCTGATTCGCCTGATCGGCACGCCTGAGACGCGCTATCGCGAAGATCCGGTTCGCATGCTGCGCGCCGTGCGCTTTGCGGCCAAGCTGAATATGCGCATCAGCCCGGAAACCGGGGAGCCGATTCCGCGTCTGGCGACGCTCATCAACGACGTGCCTCCCGCGCGCCTGTTCGAAGAGGCGCTGAAGCTGCTGCAGGCCGGCCATGGCTTTGAAACCTACAAGCTGCTGCGTGAATACAGCCTGTTCCAGCCGCTGTTCCCAACGATTACCCGCAACTTCACCGAAAACGGCGACAGCCCGATGGAGCGCATGATTGCGCAGGTGCTGAAGAACACCGACACCCGCATTCAGAACGACATGCGCGTGAACCCGGCGTTCCTGTTTGCGGCGATGTTCTGGTATCCGCTGCTCGAAACCGCGCAGCGCATCGCCCAGGAGAGCGGGCTGGCCTACTACGACGCCTTCTCGCTGGCGACCAACGACGTGCTGGACGAAGCGTGCCGCACGCTGGCGATCCCGAAACGCATCACCACGCTGGTGCGCGATATCTGGCAGCTTCAGCTGCGCATGTCGCGTCGTCAGGGCAAGCGCGCCTGGAAGCTGATGGAGCATCCTAAGTTCCGCGCCGCCTTCGACCTGCTGGCGCTGCGGGCCGAGATTGAAAAAAATCAGGAGCTGCAGCGTCTGGCGCAGTGGTGGGGAGAGTTTCAGGTCTCCGCTCCGCCCGAGCAGAAAGATATGCTGACCAACCTCGACGACGAGCCGGAACCGCGCCGCCGTCATCGCCGCCCGCGCAAGCGCGCGCCGCGCCGCGAAGGGTCTGCATGACCCTCGCGTATATCGCTCTCGGCAGCAACTTAGCCTCTCCGCTTGAGCAGGTTAATGCTGCCGTAAACGCGATCGGCGAGATCCCGCAAAGCCGGATCGTTGCCGTCTCGTCGTTTTACCGCACGCCGCCGCTCGGCCCGCAGGATCAGCCTGACTACCTGAACGCCGCCGTGGCGCTGGAAACGGAGCTGGATGCCGACGCGCTGCTGGACAATACCCAGCGCATCGAGCTGCAGCAGGGCCGCGTGCGTAAAGCCGAACGCTGGGGGCCACGCACGCTGGACCTCGACATCATGCTGTTCGGCAACGACGTGATAAACACCGCGCGCCTGACGGTTCCGCACTACGACATGAAAAACCGCGGGTTTATGCTCTGGCCGCTGTTTGAAATTGCGCCCGCCCTCACCTTCCCTGACGGGATCTCCCTGCAGGCCGTTCTCGACGGTCTCAGCGCGGAAAAACCGGCCCGCTGGTAATCCTGCCCCTCACCGATTCACCCTGAAATATTTGCAGGTAATCGGTTACCTAAAATCATTGTTCCCCCGAATGTTACTGTTAGAATGCGCAAAGATTCGCTTTGGGCTATCAGGAAACAGTATGAAACCAACCACCATCTCCTTACTGCAGAAACGCAAACAGGATAAAAAACGTTTCGCCACCATCACCGCCTATGACTACAGCTTCGCCAAACTGTTTGCCGAAGAGGGGATTAACGTGATGCTGGTCGGGGATTCGTTAGGGATGACGGTACAAGGACATGATTCCACCCTCCCCGTCACCGTTGAAGACATCGCCTACCACACCCGTGCCGTCCGTCGCGGTGCGCCGAACTGCCTGCTGCTGTCCGACCTGCCGTTTATGGCCTACGCCACTCCCGAGCAGGCGTTTGAGAACGCCGCTGCGGTGATACGCGCCGGGGCCAACATGGTCAAAATCGAAGGCGGGGCCTGGCTTGTCGATACGGTGAAAATGCTCACCGACCGCGCCGTGCCGGTGTGCGGGCACCTGGGCCTGACGCCGCAGTCGGTGAACATCTTTGGCGGCTACAAGGTGCAGGGCCGCGGCGACGCGGCGCAGACGCTGTTTGACGATGCCCTGGCGCTGGAAGCCGCTGGCGCGCAGCTGCTGGTGCTGGAGTGCGTGCCCGTCGCGCTGGCGAAGCGCATTACCGACGCGCTCTCCATTCCGGTCATCGGCATTGGCGCGGGCAACGTCACCGACGGGCAGATCCTGGTGATGCACGACGCGTTCGGCATTACCGGCGGGCATATCCCGAAATTTGCCAAAAATTTCCTGACGCAAGCAGGCGACATGCGCGCCGCGGTGCGGCAGTATATTGCCGAGGTTGAGTCCGGGGCCTATCCGGGCGAAGAACACAGTTTCCATTAAGGAGTCTTGTTGTGCTAATCATTGAAACCCTGCCGCTGCTGCGCCAGCACATCCGCCGGGCGCGTCAGGAAGGTAAACGCATCGCGCTGGTTCCCACCATGGGCAACCTGCACGACGGCCACATGAAGCTTGTCGACGAAGCGCGCGCGCGTGCCGACATCGTGGTGGTCAGCATCTTCGTTAACCCGATGCAGTTTGACCGCGCAGACGACCTGGCCCGCTACCCACGCACGCTGCAGGAAGATTGTGAAAAGCTGAAAAAGCGCCACGCGGACATCGTCTTCGCCCCCGCACCGGCGGACGTTTACCCGCAGGGCACCGGCGAGGCAACCTACGTGGACGTGCCGGGGATTTCAACCATGCTGGAGGGCGCGAGCCGTCCGGGGCACTTCCGCGGCGTATCCACCATCGTCAGCAAGCTGTTCAACCTGGTGCAGCCGGACATCGCCTGCTTCGGCGAAAAAGATTTCCAGCAGCTGGCGCTGATCCGCAAGATGGTGGCCGACATGGGCTATGACATCGAGATCGTCGGCGTACCGATCGTGCGCGCGAAGGACGGCCTGGCGCTGAGCTCGCGCAACGGCTATCTGACGGCGGACCAGCGCAAGCTCGCGCCGGGCCTGAGTAAGGTCATGAACACCATGGCGGAGCAGCTTCTGGCAAAAGCGCTGGCGGCAGAAGAGATTATCGCCCTCGCCGAACAGGCGCTGAACGAGAAAGGCTTCCGCGCCGACGATATTCAGATCCGCGATGCCGACACGCTGCTCGAACTGACGGAAACCAGCAGGCGCGCGGTGATCCTCGTCGCGGCATGGCTGGGCCAGGCGCGTCTTATCGACAATAAAGTGGTTGAGCTGGCGTAACGCTGTCACCCTCCCCTCTTGCGAGAGGGGTTAACGTATGATGAAAGGTAAACGTAATGATTCGCAAAATGCTGCAAGGTAAGCTTCACCGGGTAAAAGTGACTCAGGCAGACCTGCACTATGAAGGCTCCTGCGCGATCGACCAGGATTTTCTCGACGCGGCGGGCATTCTGGAAAACGAAGCGATTGATATCTGGAACGTGAACAACGGCAAACGCTTCTCCACCTACGCGATTGCCGCCGAGCGCGGATCGAAAATCATCTCCGTCAACGGGGCCGCCGCGCACTGCGCCGACGTGGGCGATATCGTCATCATCGCCAGCTTCGTGATGATGTCTGATGAAGAGGCGCGCCGCTGGCAGCCAAAAGTGGCCTACTTCGAAGGCGATAACGAGATGAAGCGTACCGCGAAGGCGATTCCGGTTCAGGTTGCCTGAGCATTACCCCTGCGGCTGGTTGCTGATCAGCCGCGACATCGTCTCCAGCGAATCCGTTCTGAGAATATACAGACGCTTCAGTAAGAACGGATTATCCCCCGGCTTTACCTTCCCTTTTACCGTGGTCACCGCCAGGTGGAATCCAGCGTCATTCGCCGCTTTTATCGCCTTATTGTCGTAGCCGCCAAACGGATAGGAAAGATAGAGCACGCGCGGGTTGAACTGCCCCAGCGCCCGGCGCGAACGCTCAAAATCAAACAGGATCACGTGCTCGCTGCGGCTCAGTAAAATCGGGTGCCGGTAGGCGTCAACGCGGTGCAGAAAGTGCGTATGGGACTGAATGTCGAAGACGTCCTGAATGCCCTTAATTTCCTGTACGCTCATAAACTGCAGCGACTTCGGATCCCACTTCTGAGGACGCCCTTTAATGCGCGACGAAATGATGAACGCCGTGGCGTTAAAGCCATACTCTTTGAGGATCGGATAGGCGTAGCGGCTTACCGACTTCAGCCCGTCGTCGAAGGTAATGACGACGGACCTCGCGGGCAGGTTAACTTTGTTACGCACGTATCCTTCCAGCTGGTACATCGTCAGCGTGGCATAGCCCCGGTCGCGCAGCCAGGTCATCTGGTTGCTGAACGCGCGCACGCTGGTGGTGGTAGAGGTGTGCCGGAAGCGGGTGTTTTCTTCATCGCGCAGAATATGGTGATAGGTCAGCACCGGGATGCCGCTGTCTTCCTGCGCATCCAGGCCAGGCGGTTGCCGATGCGGATCTGAAACCAGGTCTGGTTAAGCCTGTCCTTGAGCTTGTTCAGAATGGGGTAACGCAGGTTTTCGCTGAGCGTGCCGAACGGCGCGCTGCCGCTGCTCGGCGCGTTATACACCGGCGTGTCTTTCCAGGTGATCAGGTTCTGGTTGCTGAGCGGCTTATTTAAATCGCCCAGGCTGTCCGCCACGCGCTGTTTCCCCTGAACCGGCTCCAGATGGCCTTTGTCGATAAAGCCCGTGCCGAAGCCGAAGCGAAATTCATAGTAGTCCGCCGCCGCGGGAACCACCGCCAGGATCTGCCCTGCCCGCACGTTCCCCACGTTAATAACGTCGTTGCCCACCTGCGCCCATATCGCCGCGTCTTCGGTGGTTTGCATATACTGCGCGGGCAGCCTTTGCTGACTTAACAAGCTGGCAGAACAGATGCCGGAAAAGAATATAAACAGCAGGAGAGTGAAGCGCGTAAACATGGAATTATTATCGATGCGAGTAAACTGACGCCATTGTAACAAAAGCGCCATCAATACCAACGTCTAATTCTTATACAGGTCGTGAAGCAGGACGAACGGCGGATTTTTCTGCTGCTGGTGCCAGAGGCTGCTGACGCCCGCCCCGCCCTGCGCGACAATGGCGTTACGGAACTCGGCGCTGGTTAACCGCTCGCGCAGCGGATACATTTTCTCAAGCAATGAAAGGCTGATTCCGGAGACAACCTCGCAGCTGTCGTGCTTGTGGCTCATTAACGCCGCCGAGCGGTACGGCGCGGCGCCCGTTTTATCGGTGAGGAAAATGACGCCGTCCCCGGAGTCGGTTTCGTGCAGGGCATCGCACATCATGCGGCTCAGCATGTTGGTGCTTAACCCGCGCCAGTAATTCACCGCGCGGCATTGCGCCAGCGGGCCAAATTTGGCCTCAAGCGCGATCAACATTTCCTGTGCGTCTTCATCGTGGCAGGTGATCACCCATCCCAGCATAACTCTCTCCTTAGCAGGCAAGTAGTTTAGCGGAGTGAAGGTTAGTTTACGGTGATAACTGTCAAAGAAAAGCGCCCGGCAGGCAATCTGCCGGGCGGGAGGCTAGCTGCGCAGGCCGCGGCCGCGCTGGATCAGATACCAGCAGAGCACATAGAAGGCGATGATAAAGATCGCCAGCACCGCGACCGTGGTGAACAGCGGCACGTCGGTAATGCCGAGGAAGCCGAAGCGGAAGCCGCTGATCATGTAGACGATCGGGTTCAGGTGCGACAGCGCCTGCCAGAACGGCGGCAGCAGCGTCAGCGAGTAGAACACCCCGCCGAGGTAGGTCAGCGGCGTCAGCACGAAGGTCGGGATCAGGCTGATGTCGTCAAAGGTTTTCGCAAACACGGCGTTCAGCAGGCCGGCCAGCGAGAACAGGATCGCCGTCAGCACCAGCGTCAGCGCCACGAAGAGCCACGAATGCACCTGGAACGGCACGAAGAACAGCGAAATCGCCGTAACCAGAACGCCGACGCACAGGCCGCGCGCCACGCCGCCGCCCACGTAACCGGCGATGATCACGTGCGTGGGCACCGGGGCCACCAGCAGCTCTTCAATATTGCGCTGGAATTTGGCGCTGAAGAACGACGACGCTACGTTGGCGTAGGCGTTGGTGATCACCGCCATCATGATCAGGCCCGGGACGATAAACTGCATGTAGGTGAAGCCGTGCATCTCGCCAATGCGCGAGCCGATCAGGTTGCCGAAAATAATGAAGTACAGCGTCATGGTAATGACGGGCGGCACCAGGGTTTGGATCCAGATGCGCATAAAGCGGTTGATTTCTTTCGCCCAGATGCTTTTCAGCGCGACCCAGTAAAGATGCGTCATGCCTTGTCTCCTTGTTTATCCTGTACCAGAGAGACAAATAGCTCTTCCAGTCGGTTCGCTTTGTTACGCATGCTCAACACCTGAATGCCCTGGGCGCTCAGCTGGGAAAACACGCTGTTAATGCCCTGCTCGCGCAGCACCTCGACTTCCAGCGTTGAGGTATCCACCAGGCGATACTGATACCCTTCCAGCTTCGGCAGCGGGCTTTTCGCCGCCAGATCGAGAATAAAGGTTTCAGATTTTAGCTTGGAGAGCAGATTCTTCATCGAGGTGTTTTCCACCAGCTCGCCGTGCTGAATAATCCCGATGTTGCGGCAGAGCATTTCCGCCTCTTCCAGATAGTGGGTGGTGAGGATGATGGTGGTGCCTTTGTCGTTGAGATCCTTCAGGAAGCCCCACATAGAGCGGCGCAGCTCGATGTCCACTCCGGCGGTCGGTTCATCAAGGATCAGCAGCTTAGGCTCATGCATCAGCGCGCGGGCGATCATCAGGCGGCGCTTCATCCCGCCGGACAGCATCCGCGCGCGCTCGTTGCGTTTTTCCCACAGGTCGAGCTGCTTCAGGTACTTTTCGCTGCGCGCAACCGCGTCTTTGTGCTCAACGCCGTAGTAGCCCGCCTGCTGAACGACGATTTGCTGCACCGTCTCGAACGGGTTGAAGTTGAACTCCTGCGGCACCAGCCCCAGCTGGCGCTTAGCGTTCACCACGTCTTTCTGCAGGTCGTAACCGAATACGCTCACCCGGCCAGAAGACTTGTTCACCAGCGAGCTGATAATCCCGATCGTTGTGGATTTACCGGCCCCGTTCGGCCCCAGAAGCGCATAAAAGTCGCCGGCCTCTACTTTTAGGTCTATTCCGCGCAGCGCCTGAACGCCGCCCGGATAGGTTTTTTTTAGCTGCTCAAGCTCTAGTGCAATCGCCATGAATTAAACTTACCTATAGTTCTGACACACGTTGTGTGGTTTCATTAAAAGTCGAGTTACCCTATATTAGCGCAACGCTATCACTCGGTTACAGGCCGTTAACCTCCATGAACGACATAGATACACTCATCAGCAACAATGCACTATGGTCAAAGATGCTGGTAGAAGAAGATCCCGGTTTTTTTGAAAAATTGTCGCAGGTGCAAAAGCCACGCTTTCTGTGGATTGGATGTTCGGACAGTCGAGTACCGGCCGAGCGCTTAACCGGACTGGAGCCGGGCGAGCTGTTTGTTCATCGTAACGTGGCTAACCTGGTGATCCATACCGATCTCAACTGCCTGTCGGTGGTACAGTATGCCGTTGATGTGCTGGAAGTTGAACACATAATCATTTGCGGCCACTACGGCTGCGGCGGCGTGCAGGCGGCGGTGGAAAATCCGGAGCTGGGGCTGATTGACAACTGGCTGCTGCACATTCGCGATATCTGGTTTCAACATAGCTCACTGCTGGGCGAAATGCCGCAGGAGCGTCGCCTCGATACCCTGTGCGAGCTAAACGTGATGGAGCAGGTGTATAACCTCGGGCATTCCACCATCATGCAGTCGGCGTGGAAGCGCGGGCAAAAGGTGTCGGTTCACGGCTGGGCCTACGGCATCCACGACGGGCTGCTGCGCGATCTGGACGTCACCGCCACCAACCGCGAAACGCTGGAGCAGCGCTACCGTTCCGGGATTGCCAACCTAAAGCTTAAGCACACCAACCATAAGTAACCAGCCGTAAAAAAGCCGGGGATTTTCTCCCTCTCCCTGTGGGAGAGGGCTGGGGTGAGGGCATCAGGCCGCACCCACTCATTTACTCGTCCAACAATACCACTTTCCCCACGTACGGCAGATGGCGATAGCGCTGCGCGTAGTCAATGCCGTAACCCACCACGAACTCGTCCGGGATGGAGAAGCCAACATACTCCACGGGCACCTGCACTTCGCGGCGCTCGGGTTTGTCCAGCAGCGTACAGATGGCGAGGGATTTCGGCTCGCGCAGGCTCAGGATCTCGCGCACCTTCGAGAGCGTGTTGCCGGAGTCGATGATGTCCTCAACGATCAACACATCTTTGCCACGAATATCTTCGTCCAGGTCTTTCAGGATTTTCACATCACGGGTTGTGGACATGCCGCTGCCGTAGCTGGAGGCGGTCATAAAATCGACCTCGTGAGGCACCTGCACTTCACGGCACAGGTCCGCCATGAACATGAAAGAGCCGCGCAGCAGACCCACCAGCACCATTTCGCTGCCGCTGTCCTTGTAATGTTCGGTGATTTGACGACCCAGTTCGGCGATACGCGCTTTGATCTCGGCTTCCGGGATCATCACTTCAACAGTATGTTTCATATTACTAACCATATGATTTTAAAGAAAATCCATCAATGCAGATGACTGTGCGTCCAGCATCGATTCGCAAGCGGGCCATTATAACAGCAAATGGATAAGCCTGGCGTATGAGTTATAAAAAGCAAATATTGTGATTCCGATCACACTTGTTAATACCTATAATTAATTGCTAGCAAATAATTAACAAAACTGACGAGTACACTTTCTATGGCTGAATCAAAAACTAAGCAGCCGCGTCTACTGGTGAACTTAACAGCGCTCTTTGCCGCTCTCTGCGGCTTATACCTGTTAATCGGTGGCGTATGGCTGGTCGCAATTGGCGGCTCCTGGTACTACCCGATCGCGGGTCTGGTTATGCTCGGCGTAACCGTCCTGCTCTGGCGTAGCAAACAATCTGCGCTGTGGCTTTACGCTGCGCTGCTCCTCGCAACCATGATCTGGGGCGTCTGGGAGGTCGGTTTCGACTTCTGGGCACTGACGCCGCGCAGTGACATTCTGGTCTTCTTTGGCATCTGGCTTATTCTGCCGTTCGTCTGGCGTCGTCTGATCGTGCCTTCAAGCGGTGCGGTCGCCGGCCTGGTCGTTGCCCTGCTGATTAGCGGCGGCATCCTGACCTGGGCCGGGTTTAACGACCCGCAGGAGATCAGCGGCACGCTGAACGCAGAATCCACGCCTGCTGCGGCTATCTCGCAGGTTGCCGACGGCGACTGGCCTGCATATGGCCGTAACCAGGAAGGTCAGCGCTACTCCCCGCTGAAGCAGATCAACGCGGACAACGTGAAAAACCTGAAGGAAGCCTGGGTGTTCCGCACCGGCGACCTGAAGATGCCGAACGATCCGGGCGAGCTGACCAACGAAGTGACGCCGATTAAGGTCGGCAACATGCTTTATCTGTGCACCGCGCACCAGCGTCTGTTTGCGCTCGACGCGGCGACCGGTAAAGAGAAGTGGCACTTCGATCCGCAGCTGAACTCGAATCCGTCGTTCCAGCACGTGACCTGCCGCGGCGTCTCGTACCACGAAGCGCGCGCGGATAACGCCAGCCCTGAGGTGGTTGCCGACTGTCCGCGCCGCATCATGCTGCCGGTGAACGATGGCCGCCTGTTCGCCATCAACGCCGAAACGGGCAAGCTCTGCGAAACCTTCGCCAACAAAGGCATCCTGAACCTGCAGACCAACATGCCGGACACCACGCCGGGTCTGTATGAGCCAACCTCTCCGCCAATCATCACCGATAAAACGATCGTGATTGCCGGTTCGGTGACGGATAACTTCTCCACCCGCGAAACCTCGGGCGTGATCCGCGGCTTCGACGTGAACACCGGTAAGCTGCTGTGGGCCTTCGATCCGGGCGCGAAAGATCCAAACGCCATTCCGTCGGATGAACACACCTTTACCTTCAACTCGCCGAACTCCTGGGCACCTGCCGCGTATGACGCGAAGCTGGACCTGGTCTACCTGCCGATGGGCGTTACCACGCCGGATATCTGGGGCGGTAACCGCACGCCGGAGCAGGAGCGCTACGCGAGCGCGATCGTGGCGCTGAACGCGACCACCGGCAAGCTGGCGTGGAGCTATCAGACCGTTCACCACGATCTGTGGGATATGGACATGCCGTCCCAGCCAACGCTGGCGGACATTACCGTTAACGGCAAAACCGTGCCGGTGATTTACGCTCCGGCGAAAACCGGCAACATCTTCGTGCTGGATCGCAGCAACGGCAAGCTGGTTGTGCCTGCGCCGGAAAAACCGGTTCCGCAGGGCGCGGCGAAGGGCGACTACGTCTCTAAAACGCAGCCGTTCTCCGACCTGAGCTTCCGTCCGAAGAAAGACCTCAGCGGGGCAGACATGTGGGGTGCCACGATGTTTGACCAGCTGGTGTGCCGCGTGATGTTCCATCAGCTGCGCTATGAAGGCATCTTCACCCCGCCGTCCGAGCAGGGCACGCTGGTCTTCCCGGGTAACCTGGGGATGTTCGAGTGGGGCGGGATCTCCGTTGACCCGAACCGCCAGGTTGCGATTGCCAACCCAATGGCGCTGCCGTTCGTTTCCCGCCTGATCCCACGCGGTCCGGGCAACCCGATGGAGCCGCCAAAGGACGCGAAGGGTACGGGTACCGAAGCCGGTATTCAGCCGCAGTACGGCGTGCCGTATGGCGTGACCCTGAACCCGTTCCTGTCTCCGTTTGGTCTGCCGTGTAAACAGCCTGCCTGGGGTTATATCTCCGGTCTGGATCTGAAAACCAACCAGATCGTGTGGAAAAAACGTATTGGTACGCCACAGGACAGCATGCCGTTCCCGATGCCTGTTCCTGTACCGTTCAATATGGGTATGCCAATGCTGGGCGGCCCAATCTCCACCGCCGGTAACGTGCTGTTCATCGCGGCAACCGCAGATAACTACCTGCGCGCGTACAACATGACCAACGGTGAGAAGCTGTGGCAGGGCCGTCTGCCGGCAGGCGGACAGGCCACGCCGATGACCTATGAAGTGAATGGCAAGCAGTACGTTGTCATCTCTGCGGGCGGTCACGGTTCGTTTGGCACCAAGATGGGCGACTATATCGTCGCGTATGCGCTGCCGGACGAAAACAAGTAACTAAAAAGCCCGGTGGCGCTTACGCTTACCGGGCCTACGGGTACGCTATGTAGGCCGGGTAAGGCGAAGCCGCCACCCGGCTTTTTTTATACGATAAAGCCCAGCATCATCCCGGTATCCTCATGCTCCAGCAGGTGGCAGTGGGCCATATAGGCAAATTCCTTCGGCGCGTCGTGGTCGAACTTCACCAGCACCTCGCTGACGCCGCCCTCAACCCTGACCGTATCCTTCCAGCCCCGGCGATGCGCGGCTGGCGCGCTGCCGTTTTCGGACAGGATGCGGAACTGCGTGCCGTGAATGTGGAACGGGTGCAGCATCATGTCGCCCTCACCTGAAATCACCCAGCGCTCAAACTTGCCTTTTTCGGCGGCAAACATCGGCGTGTTCATGTCAAAGGCCTGGCCGTTGATGGTGTTGGCGTTGCGGAAATCAAATCCGTGGCCGCCATGATTCATGTTTCCCATGCCGCCCATCTTCCCGTGATCCATATCCATATGGCCCATCATCTCGCCGTGATGCATTCCGGCCATCGCCTGATTGCCGTATTTCTTCATCAGCGCCTGCATGCCCATCATGTCGAGCATCGGGTCCATCGCGAGCTGCAGCTTGCGCTGGGTAAGCCCCTCAAGGGAAGGCAGCGCCGGGAGCGTAGCCAGCGTGTCCGGCAGCACGCCGGAGGCGGTGACCTGCAGCGGCTGGATGCGCAGCACCGGATGCGGCTTATCAAACGGCGCAACGGCCATCCCCATCTGGCTCACCGGCAGCGTGACGAGGTCAAACGCCTTGCCGTCGCTGATGTCCACCAGCACCTCAAAACGCTCGCCCATCAGCATCGGCAGCTCGCTCACCTTCACCGGCTCGGGCAGCAGGCCGCCGTCGCTCGCCACCACGTACAGCGGGCGCCTGTCGCTGGCGGCAAAATTCAGCGAGCGGGCGTTACAGCCGTTAAGCAGGCGCAGGCGCAGCCAGCCCTTCGGCGCGGCGTGCTGCGGGTAGATCGCGCCGTTAGCCAGCAGCGTATCGCCAAACCAGCCGACCGCCGCGCTCATGACGTCCAGCTGGTAGTCAATCTGTCCGTCCGGGGTGAACTTCTTGTCCTGTACGATAACCGGCACGTCGTCGATGCCCCACTGTTTCGGCAGACGAAGCAGGCGGCTCTCGTCATCCTCAATCAGCACCAGACCGGCCAGCCCCATCGCCACCTGGTGGCCCGTTTTGCCGTGCTGATGCGGGTGGAACCAGCAGGTTGCCGCGCGCTGGTCCGGGGTAAAGGTGACGGTACGCTTGCCGCCGGGCTTAATGATGCCGTGCGGGCCGCCGTCCACCTCTCCCGGCACTTCCAGACCGTGCCAGTGCAGCGTGGTCTCTTCAGCAAGGGTGTTGTGAATATCAACGGTGACCGCCTTCCCCTTGCGCAGCTGAAGCGCCGGGCCGAGCAGATTACCGTTGTAGCCCCACGTTGCGGCAGTATGTTCACCAAAGGCGGTTTTCCCGGCCTGGACGACAAGCTGGATCCGCCCGCGCGCGTCGGCGGTCAGCAGGTCGGGGATCGGCAGGCTGGGCCTGTCGGCCGCAAACGCGGCGCGGCTCCACAGCGGTAGCGCGCTGGCGACACCCAGCGCGACGGAATACTTTAAAAAATCACGACGTTGCATGTTCATTTCCTTATTTCCAGCAGGCGATATTTTGAGCATAAACCCTACCCTTACGGGAAGGTCAAGCAAAGCCGTAATAATAAAGATCGCCGCCCATATGCCTGGTGTGCTAACGTTAATTTTCCGTGACGCAGTGGTATAAGCAATGAAGACGTTTTTCAGAACAATTTTGTTCGGAAGCCTGATGGCAATGTGTGCGAACAGCTATGCGCTGAGTGAAAATGAAGCAGAAGACATGGCCGATCTGACGGCTGTATTTGTTTTTCTGAAAAACGACTGCGGCTACCAAAATCTCCCCAACGGGCAGATCCGCCGCGCGCTGGTCTTTTTTGCCCAGCAGAACCAGTGGGATCTGAGCAACTACGACAGCTTTGACATGAAGTCGCTGGGAGAAGACAGCTACCGCGATTTAAGCGGGATCGGCATTCCTACCGCCAAAAAATGCAAAGCGCTGGCCCGCGACTCGCTCAGCCTGCTCGCCTACGTGAAGTAACCCTCCCCCCTGCGCCCCGTTGATGCTATAGCCGTGCAAGCACGGTTATAGTTCGTTATGATGTTACGCCTGTTTTACCGGGCTGTAACGGATGTTAACGAAGGAGGCGTCAGCCAATGAGCGATAAAAAAACGTGGCATGAAACGCTGCATGACCAGTTTGGCCAGTACTTTGCCGTTGATAACGTGCTGTACCACGAGAAGACCGATCACCAGGATCTGATTATCTTCGAGAACGCGGCCTTCGGGCGCGTCATGGCGCTGGACGGCGTGGTGCAAACCACCGAGCGCGATGAATTTATCTACCACGAGATGATGACCCACGTGCCGCTGCTCGCCCACGGCCACGCGAAGCGCGTGCTGATTATCGGCGGCGGCGACGGCGCGATGCTGCGCGAGGTGTCTCGCCATCGGACCATAGAATCCATCACCATGGTGGAAATCGACGCGGGCGTTGTATCGTTCTGCCGCCAGTATCTGCCTAACCATAACGCGGGCAGCTACGACGATCCGCGCTTTAATCTGGTTATCGACGACGGCGTCAATTTTGTTAACCAGACGACGCAAACGTTTGACGTGATTATCTCCGACTGTACCGACCCTATCGGCCCTGGCGCATCGCTGTTTACCTCATCGTTCTACGAAGGGTGCAAGCGCTGCCTGAACCCGGGCGGCATTTTCGTTGCGCAAAACGGCGTGTGCTTCCTGCAGCAGGATGAGGCGCTCGACAGCCACCGCAAGCTCAGCACCTATTTTGGCGACGTCAGCTTCTACCAGGCGGCCATTCCGACCTATTACGGCGGGATCATGACCTTTGCCTGGGCGACGGACAACGAGGCGCTGCGTCACCTTTCCACCGAAATCATCCAGGCCCGCTTCCACCAGTCCGGCCTCGCGTGCCGCTACTACAACCCTGCAATCCATACCGCCGCGTTTGCCTTACCGCAGTATCTGCAAGACGCGCTGTCCTCTAAGGGGGTGAACTAATTGAAAAAGCTTAAACTGCATGGCTTTAACAACCTGACCAAAAGCCTGAGTTTTTGTATTTACGATATCTGCTACGTTAAAACCGCAGAAGAGCGCGATGGCTACATCGCCTATATCGATGAACTCTACAACGCCAACCGTCTGACCGAGATCCTGTCAGAAACCTGCTCCATTATCGGCGCGAATATCCTGAACATTGCGCGTCAGGACTACGAGCCGCAGGGCGCAAGCGTGACCATCCTGGTGAGCGAAGAGCCCGTCGACCCGACGCTTATCGACAAGACCGAGCACCCGGGCCCGCTGCCGGACGCGGTGGTGGCCCATCTCGATAAAAGCCATATCTGCGTGCATACCTATCCTGAAAGCCACCCGGAAGCCGGCCTGTGCACCTTCCGCGCGGATATTGAAGTGTCGACCTGCGGGGTGATTTCACCGCTGAATGCGCTGAACTACCTTATCCACCAGCTGGAGTCCGATATTGTCACCGTTGACTATCGCGTGCGCGGTTTTACCCGTGATATCAACGGCATGAAGCATTTCATCGATCATGAGATCAACTCCATCCAGAACTTTATGTCAGAGGATATGAAGTCGCTGTACGACATGATGGACGTGAACGTGTACCAGGAAAATATCTTCCACACCAAGATGCTGCTGAAAGAGTTCGATCTGAAGCACTACATGTTCCACACCAGGCCGGAAGACCTGAGCGAAGAAGAGCGCAGGGCGATTACCAGCCTGCTCTGGAAAGAGATGCGCGAAATCTACTACGGCCGCAATATTCCGGCCGTGTAACGCGCGCGGGAGCAGGGACGCTCCGGCAGGTTATTTCTGTTTCATGAAGTCGCGGTAGGCGTTTACCACCTGTAAGAAGTCCTCAACGCCGCACAGCGACAGGCTCTCTTCGTCGTAGTAGCTCATCCCCTCTTCCATTTCGTCCCCTGAAAACTCTAGCTGGTTGGCGCGCACCATCACCTCTTCGCCGTCCATCCACAGGGTGTATTCGTGTCCGGCGCGCTGCCAGGAGCGCTCGCTGCCCTTCACCGTCCGCGCCGCCTGCTCTACTTCATCCAGCAGGGCGAGGTTCTCTTTCACCTCTTCGTTAAACCAGTGCCCAACGGCTTCGTGGCCCATCGACATACGCACCTTCACCACGCCGGTGATGTCGCGCAGAAATTCGTAATCCATAGTATTTTCCTCTGCTCCTGGCAATGCGCTTATATCGCATTGCGCCATGCAATAATTATCGCAGCCTGGGCGCAGAAAAAAAGCGTGATAGCCAATAAAAGCTACGCCGGAGGACTATTTACTCTCAGTCAGGCGAAAAAGATTCTCCAACACCAGCGGCGTATTATGGTGAGCGCTCAGTGCCAGGGAAACATCGCCCCCGACGGTTACTTTTTTCCCTACCAGTTCCTTGAACGACTCTTGCTCGTCAGTAGTGAGCGCTAACTGCATCGCCTGGTTCCAGCCTGGTTGAGAGTCATCGGCATCACGCACGCAAGTTAACGGTTTTTCGGGCGTCACTACCCAGTAAGCTTTTTTCCCAGAACTCAACTGATGGAGTTTTCCCGTAACCATTACCGTGTCCCCCTCCACGCTACACGCCTGCGCCAGTTGCGCTAAATCGCTTTCCCACAGCATGCCATTATATGTTTCACTCACTTTTGATTGTTGCGTTAGCACGCTGTTTTCCGGCATTGGATGCCACGCGCCATCAGAGGATTTCCTTAATACGACCCGCAGACGGTTATCAAAATCGTCGTGTATAAAGAGGCTGGCGCGATCTCCCAGCGGCTTGCCGAAAAAATAGGCGTAATCATCCGTCGCGCAAAGTGCATCAATAACAAATTTGACCGTTGGCAATGGGCCATTGAGCGTTAAGCTATTGCTGTCGCCAACATACCTGGCGCGGAGGCCACTGAGAATATCCCCTTTGAGCGGATCGTTAGCTTTTACCGGCTGGCAAATGTCTTTGCGCCCCAGGGTAGCAATCTGAGCCTCCAGTAACGCGGAGGTTAACGGCACGTCTTTGCCATAATGGCAATGCACATCCTGCGGTGAATTAATAGCTTTATCAAAGTGCACGGCGCTTACCCAGCGCTGTTTATATCCGTTCACCATTACGCGGTCGTAAAGATGATATTGGCCTTGCGCATCAGGAAGGAAATTATCGTTATTATCTTTTATCAGGCCACAGACATAGGCAATATCAGTATTTGCTTCAATTCGCCGCAGATTAAGTAATCCATCGTGTAAACCTTCGTCATCACGCAGCGCCCGAGCAATATCTTTTCGCCAGAGGTCTCCCTGCGCGAGCGGTTTCATTTCCCCCGAGAATACATTTACACCAATCATTAATAATAAAAATAAATAATAACGCATTTTCCTCCCCTCGAAAAACGGCAGCCGTGGATTTATGATAGTGATAATCTTTCGGCTATGGAATCCGCATGCATGACAAATTTTAAATGGCTCACTGCGCTACTTTTTATTATCACCAGTAACAATCTTTCTGCGAATGATTCAGTAGTGGGTGAAAACAATGGTTCAATTGAATTCCTGCAACAAAATGAGATCAGCATGGCGAAAGAACTGCTGCTGATTGCCAGCGATCGTATCAATGTCGATTATGTATTTATTAATCATTCGGCACAGGATATTACCGTTCCGGTGGCCTTTCCTATGCCCGCAATTAACAAAAGCTACGGTCAGGATCATTCTTCCGGGATAGCCAACTTTAAGATAAGCGTGGATGGAAAACCGATCAATAGTACTTCCCGCTGGCGGGTGATGCGCACAAATGAGAATTTTGAAGAGGTGGAGGATGTTACAGCCAAAGTGCTGCAAAGCGGCTGGACTATTCCACAGCTTATTAAGCTGCTGAAGAACGATTCACCTTTTGAGAATAATGGTGAGCAAGGGTCCCTCCGTTTACCGCCAGAGTGGATAAATGACGGTTATCCGCAAATCGCCGTTCAACAATACTTTATTTGGCAGCAGAGTTTCCCGGCAGGAAAAGAGGTTATGATTCGCCATTCTTATACGCCAAGTTTTTCCGGCGGCGTGCCAAGTAACCTGGACTGGATCCTTGGTGGTGAGTACAGTGATAAATGCCTGACGCCCACCACGCGTAAAGCCTTAAAACAGCTTGATGCGGGAATTAAAGAGAGAAATGAAGACGGCAGCGCCAATATAGGCTGGGGGATACTGCGTTATATTTTAAAAACCGGTGCTAACTGGAAACATGGCGTCATTGGCGATTTCACCCTGCGTATCCATAAAAGCCATAAAAATGAGGTGGTCGTTCCCTGCTTTAGCTACCCGCTAAAACAAATTGATCCTTTAACGCTGGAGTTTAAACAGAAAAACTTTAAACCGGATAACGATCTGGATATCCACTATTATTACGATTCATCGAGGTAAAAACTGGCCCGGCAATCCGGGCCAGAATCTTTTATACCGCGGTCTGGAAGATCACCCCGTCAGCCTTCTCGGTGTACTGAGAGAGCTGGTCGAAGTTCAGATAGCGATAGGTATCCACCGCCGTCTTGTCCACCTGCGCGACAAAGGTCTGGTACTCTTCCGGCGTTGGCAGCTTGCCAATCAGCGCCGCAACCGCCGCCAGCTCCGCAGAGGCCAGGAAGACGTTCGCACCGGTCCCTAAGCGGTTCGGGAAGTTACGGGTAGAGGTGGACACCACCGTCGCGCCGTCGGCCACGCGCGCCTGGTTGCCCATGCACAGGGAACAGCCAGGGATTTCGATACGCGCACCGCTCTTGCCAAACACGCTGTAGTAGCCCTCTTCGGTCAGCTGCGCCGCGTCCATACGGGTTGGCGGCGCCACCCACAGGCGGGTTGGCAGCTGGCCTTTATGGGTATCCAGCAGCTTGCCGGCCGCGCGGAAGTGGCCGATGTTGGTCATGCAGGAACCGATAAACACTTCGTCGATTTTTTCACCCTGCACGGCGGACAGCGGACGCGCGTCGTCCGGATCGTTCGGCGCACACAGAATTGGCTCTTTGATGTCCGCCAGATCGATGTCGATCACCGCCGCGTACTCTGCGTCAGCGTCGGCTTCCAGCAGCTGCGGATCGGCCAGCCATTTTTCCATGCCCTGGATACGGCGCTCCAGCGTACGGCGGTCGCCGTAGCCCTCTGCAATCATCCACTTCAGCAGCACGATGTTAGAGTTCAGATACTCAATAATCGGCTCTTTGTTCAGCTTGATGGTGCAGCCCGCGGCGGAACGCTCGGCGGAAGCATCGGTCAGCTCGAACGCCTGCTCCACTTTCAGATCCGGCAGACCTTCAATTTCCAGAATGCGGCCAGAGAAGATGTTTTTCTTGCCTTTCTTCTCAACGGTCAGCAGGCCCTGCTTGATGGCGTACAGCGGGATCGCGTGAACCAGGTCGCGCAGGGTGATGCCCGGCTGCATTTGACCTTTAAAGCGCACCAGCACCGATTCCGGCATGTCCAGCGGCATCACGCCGGTCGCGGCGGCAAACGCCACCAGACCGGAGCCCGCCGGGAAGGAGATACCGATTGGGAAACGGGTATGGGAGTCGCCGCCGGTACCGACGGTGTCCGGCAGCAGCATGCGGTTCAGCCACGAGTGGATTACGCCGTCGCCAGGACGCAGGGAGACGCCGCCGCGGTTCATGATGAAGTCTGGCAGCGTGTGGTGCGTGGTCACGTCAACCGGCTTCGGATACGCCGCGGTGTGGCAGAAGGACTGCATCACCAGGTCGGACGAGAAGCCCAGGCACGCCAGGTCTTTCAGCTCGTCGCGGGTCATTGGGCCGGTGGTGTCCTGAGAGCCTACGGAGGTCATCTTCGGCTCGCAGTACGCGCCAGGACGAACGCCCGCAACGCCGCAGGCGCGACCGACCATTTTCTGTGCCAGTGAGTAGCCGCGGCTGCTTTCCGCCACGTCCTTCGCCTGACGGAATACGTCAGAGTGCGGCAGGCCCAGCGCTTCACGCGCCTTGGTGGTCAGGCCGCGGCCGATGATCAGAGGGATACGGCCACCGGCGCGCACTTCGTCGATCAGCACGTCGGTTTTCAGCTCGAAGCTGGCCAGCAGCTCGTTGGTTTCGTGGTTACGCACTTCGCCTTTGAACGGGTAAACGTCAATCACGTCGCCCATGTTCATGTTGCTCACGTCCACTTCAATCGGCAGCGCGCCCGCGTCTTCCATGGTGTTAAAGAAGATCGGTGCAATTTTGCCGCCGAGGCACAGGCCGCCGCCGCGCTTGTTCGGCACGTGCGGAATATCGTCGCCCATGAACCACAGGACGGAGTTGGTCGCGGACTTACGGGAAGAGCCGGTACCCACAACGTCACCCACGTAGGCCAGCGGGAAGCCTTTTTGCTGCAACGCTTCGATCTGCCTGATAGGGCCGACCACGCCCGGCTGATCCGGCTCGATGCCTTCGCGGGCGTTTTTCAGCATCGCCAGCGCGTGCAGTGGGATATCCGGGCGGGACCACGCGTCTGGTGCCGGAGAGAGGTCATCGGTGTTGGTTTCACCGGTGACTTTAAACACGGTGACGGTGATTTTTTCAGCAAGCTGAGGACGGTTCAGGAACCATTCGGCG
>AGFT01021205.1_pt1 | contig 21415 bp, 15 predicted proteins | sample 305848 | NCBI WGS metagenome assembly AGFT01 (sample SAMN02954282, study PRJNA62043) | ant fungus garden metagenome | biome: terrestrial; feature: Atta colombica fungus garden; material: fungus garden; isolation source: Atta colombica fungus garden bottom | host: Atta colombica | place: Panama...
TTTACGACGTTTATACTGCCCTGCGCGTTTAATTCTGTACAGAGGGCTTTGAACGCTTGCTCGATATTTGATGCATCCTGTGAGGCAGGACTGTGAGCGGTAATTTGAATAAACAGCGTGGGAATCGCGTTTTCATCGCCCGGCTGGGTGCGGGAAACCAGCTCGGCAATGTTCATCTCGTGGCCGTCAAACAGCGCGGTAAAGCGCTCGATAAGATGCGGGGAATCAGGCACTTCAACCTGCACCCACACGGTAGAAGGCATCGCCGGACGTGGCCGCGCGGTTGTGCGCTTCATCACAATCAGCAAATCCAGCTCTGCGCCCTTCAGCGGCAGGGTCGATTCGATCAGCGTGATGGCGTTCCACGTGCCGGAAAGCAGCATGATAAACGTGAACTCTTCGCCAAGCATAGCCAGACGGCTGTCTTCAATGTTGCAGCCGCAGCTGCTTACGTGGCGGGTAATGGTATTCACGATACCCGGCCTGTCGGAACCCAGCGCGGTGATAACCAGGTAATGTTGTGATGAGGTTGTCAAACCCGTTCTTCCTTTGCTTGGTTAAGTCTTCCTAAGGAAAGCATAAAAAAAACATGCATACAACCGCCTGAGGGCCTCAGGTCGCTTGCTTTTATTACAGTTCCAAACGTAACATTGAGGCTCTTGTTCGCACAGAGGATGGCCCATGTTCACGGGAAGTATTGTCGCGCTTGTTACACCGATGGATGAAAAAGGTAATGTCTGCCGGTCAAGCATGAAGAAGCTCATTGATTATCATGTCGCCAATGGAACCTCGGCGATCGTTTCGGTAGGGACTACCGGTGAATCTGCAACGCTGAGCCATGAAGAGCACGGCGACGTCGTGATGCTGACCCTCGAACTGGCTGACGGACGTATTCCTGTCATTGCAGGAACCGGCGCTAACGCCACCGCAGAAGCTATCAGCCTGACCCAACGTTTCAACGACAGCGGCATTGTTGGCTGCCTGACGGTCACGCCATATTACAACCGTCCTACTCAGGAAGGTCTGTTCCAGCACTTCAAAGCCATCGCTGAACATACTGACTTGCCGCAAATTCTGTATAATGTGCCGTCCCGCACCGGCTGCGATATGCTGCCGGAAACCGTTGGCCGTCTCTCGAAAGTCAAAAATATTATCGGGATTAAAGAGGCGACAGGGAACTTAAGTCGCGTTCACCAGATCAAAGAGCTGGTTTCAGACGACTTTATCCTGCTGAGCGGCGATGATGCGACGGCGCTGGACTTTATGCAGTTGGGCGGTCACGGCGTAATCTCCGTCACTGCCAACATTGCAGCGCGTGATATGGCTGAAATGTGCAAGCTCGCGGCGGCCGGTCACTTTGATGACGCTCGCGTGATTAATCAGCGTCTGATGCCGCTGCACAATAAATTATTTGTCGAACCCAATCCGATCCCAGTGAAATGGGCATGTAAGGAGTTGGGACTTGTAGCAACCGATACGCTGCGCCTGCCAATGACGCCGATTACCGACCACGGTCGCGATATCGTCACTGGCGCGCTGAAACATGCCGGTTTGCTGTAAAGTTTAGGGAGATTTGATGGCTTATTCAGTACAGAAGTCGCGCCTGGCGAAGGTTGCGGGTGTTTCGCTTATTATGCTGCTCGCTGCCTGTAGTTCAGACTCGCGCTACAAGCGCCAGGTGAGCGGTGACGAATCCTATCTGGATGCGACGCCGCTTGCTGAACTTCACGCCCCTGCTGGCATGATCCTGCCGATCCAGAACGGTGATTACAACATCCCCGTGACCAACGGCAGCGGTCTGGTCGGTAAAGCGCTCGATATTCGCCCACCGGCACAGCCTCTGGCGCTGGTGAGCGGCGCGCGTACCCAGTTCACCGGTGACACGGCCTCTCTGATGGTGGAAAGCGCGCGCGGCACCTCGCTGTGGCCGCAGGTTGTCAGCGTGATTCAGTCGAAAAACTACACGATTGATAAGCGCGACGACGCCAGCCAGACGTTAACCACGGACTGGATCGAGTGGAACCGTCTGGATGAGGACCAGCAGTACCGCGGTCGCTATCAGGTCTCCGTTAAGCCACAGGGCTATCAGCAGGCGGTGTCCGTCAAGCTGTTGAACCTGGAGCAGGCGGGTAAACCGGTTGCCGACGCGTCCTCTCTGCAGCGTTACAGCACTGAAATGCTGAACGTCATTGCGGCCGGTCTCGATAAGAACGCAACCGACGCCGCGAACGCCGCCCAGAACCGCAGCGGGACGACGTTTGATGTCCAGAGCGCGGCCGACGATACCGGCCTGCCAATGCTGGTGGTACGTGCACCGTTTAACCAGACCTGGCAGAAGCTGCCAGCGACGCTGGAAAAAGTGGGCATGAAGGTGTCCGATACCACGCGTTCTACGGGTAGCATCACGGCCACCTACAAGCCGCTGTCCGACAGCGCGTGGCAGGAGCTGGGTGCAAGCGATCCGAAACTGGCCTCCGGCGACTACAAAATTCAGGTCGGCGACCTCGATAACCGCAGTAGCCTGCAGTTCATCGATCCAAAAGGTCACACGTTGACCCAGTCGCAGAACGATGCGCTGGTGGCGGTCTTCCAGGCTGCGTTCAACAAATAAATGTGAGGGCTGGTTAATCCAGCCCTTTTTATTTCGTGCTACGCAAACGTGTGCGTGGCATAATATTCCCCGTTTTGAACACCCATTTCACACCAGGAGTAATGAAGATGCAGAAGCAAGCTGAGTTGTATCGTGGCAAAGCGAAAACCGTGTACAGCACGGAGAACCCGGATCTGTTGGTGCTCGAGTTCCGCAATGATACGTCAGCAGGGGATGGCGCGCGCATTGAGCAGTTCGATCGTAAAGGCATGGTGAACAACAAGTTCAACCACTTCATTATGACGAAGCTGGCCGAAGCGGGTATCCCAACCCAGATGGAAGCATTGCTGTCCGATACGGAATGTCTGGTGAAAAAGCTGGATATGGTGCCGGTTGAATGCGTCATTCGTAACCGCGCCGCTGGCTCTCTGGTGAAGCGTCTGGGTATCGAAGAAGGGATTGAGCTCAACCCGCCGCTGTTCGATCTGTTCCTGAAAAACGACGCCATGCACGACCCGATGGTCAACGAATCCTACTGCGAAACCTTCGGCTGGGTGAGCAAAGAGAACCTGGCGCGCATGCAGGAGCTGACCTATAAAGCGAACGACGTGCTGAAAAAGCTGTTTGATGATGCGGGCCTGATCCTGGTGGACTTCAAGCTGGAGTTCGGCCTGTACAAAGGCGAAGTGGTGCTGGGCGACGAGTTCTCCCCGGACGGCAGCCGCCTGTGGGATAAAGAAACGCTGGATAAAATGGACAAAGACCGTTTCCGCCAGAGCCTGGGCGGGCTGATCGAAGCCTATGAAGCCGTTGCGCACCGTTTAGGCGTTAAGCTCGACTAATCTCCCCCCTTGCCGGAGGCGGTTCATCTCCTCCGGCGTTTTACCGTTGTTTACTATGGTAATCTTGTCGTTAACCGCCTACGATCATAGCTATTAATAATGAAATCGTTTCGAGGTGGTTATGCGCTGGCAAGGGCGTCGTGAAAGTGACAATGTAGAAGACAGACGCAGCAGTAGCGGCGGCGGCCCGTCAATGGGCGGCCCGGGCTTTCGCTTACCGAGCGGAAAGGGCGGTATTATTCTGCTTATCGTAGTGCTGGTGGCGGGCTACTACGGCGTCGATTTAACCGGCCTGATGACCGGTGAACCTCTGCAACAGCAGCAGCAATCCTCGCGCTCCATTAGCCCGAATGAAGACGAAGCGGCTAAATTCACCTCCGTGATCCTCGCGACCACGGAAGATACCTGGGGCCAGCAGTTCGAGAAGATGGGGCGCACCTATCAGCAGCCTAAGCTTGTGATGTATCGCGGCGCAACGCGCACGGGCTGCGGCACCGGCCAGTCGGTAATGGGGCCGTTCTACTGCCCGGCCGACGGCACCGTCTATATCGATCTCTCTTTCTATGATGACATGAAGCGCAAGCTGGGCGCCGACGGCGATTTTGCCCAGGGCTACGTGATCGCGCACGAAGTGGGCCACCACGTGCAAAAGCTGCTGGGCATCGAGCCTAAGGTGCGCCAGATGCAGCAGAACGCCTCTCAGGCGGAGGTCAACCGTCTCTCGGTGCGCATGGAGCTCCAGGCGGACTGCTTCGCAGGCGTCTGGGGCAACAGCATGCAGAAGCAGGGCGTGCTTGAAGCCGGCGATCTGGAAGAGGCGCTGAACGCGGCGCAGGCCATCGGCGACGATCGGCTTCAGCAGCAAAGCCAGGGGCGCGTGGTGCCGGACAGCTTCACGCACGGGACGTCCGAACAGCGCTACACGTGGTTCAAGCGCGGCTTCGACAGCGGCGACCCGGCGCAGTGTAATACCTTCGGCAAAGCCATGTGATGGCGTCGTTTGAACGCCTGGTAAATCACCTGCAGCACACCGGTCATCGTCGGCTGATTGTTCTCAGCGGCGATGGCGCGTGGGGGGACTCACGCGCGCAGGCGCTGCGCGATAGTCTGACGGGCGACTGGCTCTGGCAGGATGGCAACGCCTCAAAAACGGTTAGCGGGCTGCTGGGGCGGGAGTTTACCCACGCCGTCTTCGACGCGCGCGTCGGGTTTGACGTCGCCGCCTTCGCCGCGCTGAGCGGCACGCTGCGCGCCGGAAGCCTGCTGGTACTGCTGGTCCCACCGCTTGATGAATGGGCGCAGCGCCCGGACGCGGACTCCGTGCGCTGGAGCGACAGCGCTGAGCCGATCGCCACCCCCCGTTTTGTTCACCACTTTTGTCGGACGATCGCCGCCGATCCGGATGCGATCGTGTGGCAACAGCACCAGGCTCAACCTCTTCTTTCCCTCTCTGACGCGCCAGCCTGGCATCCGGCAACCGGTGAGCCGCAGCGCGAGCAGGCCGCCATTCTGGATGCGCTGCTGGACATGCCGCCCGGCGTTGCCGCCGTGACGGCGCCGCGCGGGCGCGGAAAATCGGCGCTTGCCGGTATGCTGCTGAACCGCATGCGGCGCAGCGCTATCGTCACCGGTCCGGCAAAGGGGGCGACGGACGTGATTGCCCATTTTGCCGGTGAGAAATACCGCTTTGTGGCCCCGGATGCGCTGCTGGCTTCTTCGCAGACAGCCGACTGGCTGATTGTCGATGAAGCGGCGGCAATCCCCGGTCCGCTGCTTGAGCAGCTTGTGCGGCGTTTTCCGCGCGTGCTGCTCACCACGACCGTGCAGGGCTATGAAGGCACGGGCAGGGGATTCCTGCTGAAGTTTTGCGCCTGCTTCGAGGGCATGCGGCGCTATACATTGTCCGCGCCCGTGCGCTGGGCGGCGGGCTGTCCGCTTGAGCGGGTGGTGGACGACGCGTTGCTCTTTGACGATACGCTGATTGACCACCGGCCTGAAGGCGAGGTGCAGTTCACCGCGCTCGAGCAGCAGGCGTGGGAAAGCGACCCCGCGCGCATCGCCAGCGTGTATGAACTGCTGTGCGCGGCACATTACCGCACGTCGCCGCTGGATTTACGCCGGATGATGGACGCGCCGGGCCAGCACTTTTCCATCGCGCAGGCGCGGACGTCGCCTGCGGGCGCGCTGTGGCTGGTAGAGGAGGGGGGCCTGAGCGCAGATCTCAGCCGCGCGGTGTGGGCCGGTTTTCGGCGCCCTCGCGGGAACCTGGTGGCGCAGTCTCTGGCGGCGCACGGCGGATCGCCCCTTGCGGCGACGCTTCGGGGGCGCAGGGTGACGCGCATCGCCGTGCATCCCCACCGCCAGCGGGAGGGGATCGGGCAGGCGCTGATACGCAGCGCCCGCGGCCAGGACTATCTTTCGGTCAGCTTCGGCTATACCGACGCGCTGTGGCATTTCTGGCAGCGGTGCGGCTTTACGATGGTGCGCATGGGCAGCCACCGCGAGGCCAGCAGCGGCTGCTTTACGGCGATGGCGCTGCTGCCGCTCAGCGAAGCGGGCCACGCGCTGTGCGAGCAGGAGCACCGCCGCCTGTGCCGCGACGCGCGCGTGCTTTCGGCGTGGAACGACGAAAAGATCCCCGTCGACGACGCCTGGGAAGCTACCCTTAATGATGATGACTGGCTGGAGCTTGCCGGGTTCGCCTGCGCGCACCGGCCGTTTTCGACGTCCGTTGCGGCGCTAACGCGCCTGCTGCTTGCGGTTAGCCTGCCGCTTCCCGCCCTGCGCGGGAAAACCGAAGCGCGAATGGATGATGCCCGCCTTTGTGGGGAATTGGCGCTTTCGGGGCGAAAGGCCCTGCTTGCCGCGCTTCGCCGGGAGGCTGGTGAAGCGCTGGAAACGCTGGACGCGAAGCGCAGCCGTCGGCTCAGCGCCGACATTTTGCAATGGCAATTTTTTCAATGACTTCTTCAGTAAAGTGGCATGGTCATTACCCCCGAGAGGCGTAAAATCCAGGTCATCAATTAAGGAGACCGCCATGAAACACGACCATTTTGTTGTTCAAAGCCCCGACAAACCGGCAAAACAGCTGCTGCTTCTGTTTCATGGCGTTGGCGATAATGCCGTGAACATGGGGCAGATTGGCAGCTGGTTTGCGCCCATCTTTCCGGACGCGCTGATCGTCAGCATCGGTGGCGTAGAGCCTTGCGGCCCAAACGGGCGTCAGTGGTTCTCCGTGCAGGGCGTGACGGAAGAGACCCGCCAGGCGCGCATCGATGCCGTTATGCCCGCGTTTATCGACACGGTTCGCTACTGGCAAAAGCAGAGCGGCGTAGGCGCTGACGCTACCGCGCTGATCGGGTTTTCGCAGGGATCAATCATGTCTCTGGAGAGCGTAAAAGCGCAGCCAGGGCTGGCCTCCCGCGTGATTGCCTTTAACGGCCGCTTTGGGACGCTACCGACAAGCGCCACCACTCGGACCACGATCCACCTGATTCACGGCGGTGAGGATCGGGTGATTGAGCTGTCGCATGCGGTTGCCGCGCAGGAAGCCCTGATACGCGCTGGCGGAGACGTGACGCTGGATATTGTTGACGATCTCGGCCACGCGATTGACGACCGCAGCATGCAGTTCGCGCTCGACCATCTGCGCTACACCGTGCCGAAGCATTACTTCGACGAAGCGCTCAGCGGCGGCAAGCCGAATGATGATGATATCGTTGAGTTTATGTGAGTGAAAAGGCGAGTGGTAAGGCCTTACGACCGCACCAGACAGTTCCCTCTCCCCTATGGGGAGAGGGTTAGGGTGAGGGGGGAGGGAAATTACTTCTTCTGGTCCTTGTTTGGCCAGTCGTCGTCATCGTCCCACTTGTCGTTGAAGTCACGGTGCGGAGGCAGATCCGGCTTGTTGGCGAGAAACTTTTTGTGGTCAACGCGCTTAAGATCTTTAATCACGTTAAGCAGCACGCCTACCAGAAATACCAACACCAGAATCCACCAGTATTTTGTCAGCCAATCCATTCGCTTTTCCTCTTAAGCAGCCGTCAGGCGACGAGCTGCTCCATTATACGTTGATACATGCGGGCCAGGAGTTGTAAATCCGCCGCGTTGACGCACTCATTGATTTTATGAATGGTGGCGTTTACCGGACCCAGTTCGACAACCTGTGCGCCCATGCGGGCGATAAAGCGCCCGTCGGAGGTGCCGCCGGTTGTCAGCAGCTGTGGCTTAATTTCATTATAGTGCGCGATAGCGTTCACCACCGCATCCACCAGCTTTCCGCGCTGCGTCAGGAACGGCTGGCCGGAAAGCCACCAGTCCACGGTGTAGCGCAGCTGGTATTTTTCCAGCAGCGCAACGACGCGCGCTTTGATCGTTTCGTCGGTCAGCTCGGTGCTGAAGCGGAAGTTGAACTGAACGAACAAATCGCCTGGGATCACGTTGTTGCTGCCGGTACCGGCCTTCACGTTGGCAATCTGCATGCTGGTCGGCGGGAAGTATTCATTGCCTTTATCCCACTCGATGCCCACCAGCTCGTTGAGCATCGGCGCCGCGCGGTGAACCGGGTTATCCGCCAGATGAGGATAAGCAACGTGCCCCTGCACGCCGTGAACGGTCAGGTTGCAGGTCAGCGAGCCGCGACGGCCGTTTTTCACCACGTCACCCACCACTTCGGTGCTGGACGGCTCGCCCACCAGGCAGTAGTCCAGGCGCTCGTTGCGCGCCATCAGGGCTTCCACGACCTTCACCGTGCCGTTGTGCGCGCTGGCCTCTTCATCGGAGGTGATCAGGAACGCGAGGCGGTTTTTATGGTTGGGATGCTGGGCCACAAACCGCTCGGCCGCTACCACCATCGCCGCCAGCGAGCCTTTCATGTCGGCCGCGCCGCGGCCAAACAGCATGCCGTCGCGGATGGTGGGTTCGAACGGCGGGTTAATCCAGCGGTCCGCGTCGCCAGCCGGAACCACGTCGGTATGACCGGCAAACGCGAGCGTCTCACCCTGGCCGCGCCATGCCCAGAAGTTCTGCGTGTCGCCAAAATCCATATGCTCTACGGTAAAGCCGATGGCGCGCAGGCGATCAATCATGAGCGCCTGACAGCCCGCGTCGTCCGGGCTAAGGGAAGGGCGGCGAATAAGCTGCTGAGTCAGCTCAATGACCGGGCATGACATACACTACACCTCAACGAAATAGTCTGAATAAAGGGTTTCACTGAAACCCAGCAGCATAGGACGCCCTGGCGCGCAGAGCAATGGGCGTTTGATGATTGCCGGCATTTCGAGCATGAGGTTTGCCGCGCTGTCCGCATTATTGATGCTGGCGCGCAGGAACTCATCCAGCTTGCGCCAGGTGGTGCCGCGGGTGTTCAGCAGCGCTTCCCAGCCCAGCTCGCCGATGGCGTTATGCAGAAATTCTGCATCCAGGCCGTCGGCGCGATAATCATGAAAACGATACTCAACGTTGTGGGCTTCAAGCCAGCGGCGGGCTTTTTTGATGGTGTCGCAATTTTTAATGCCGTACATCACAACCATGATGAATCCTTTTGTTCCTGTGAGGCCTGAATGTTCAATAATTTCGAGGATATATCCTTAAGTGAAATATAACACATCCGGCTTTTCGCTTAATTTATTCTGGACATTAATTCAGCATACATATGTACGCCGAATAAGCTCTCACTATTTAAGCATAGATGTCCAAAATGTTTAAATGGCATGTAAGTGGGTGTGAAAATAATGTCTCACTGACCCGCATGGGTATTTCAAATTATTGCTATGCGTCACATAAAATTTAAAGCGTTACGCGCATATTTAGCCCATCAACAGCGTGGGAGGCGTGAAGAATCGCAGCAATTGGTCAAATTGTCTTCACAATGATGATGGGGTTTTGTAGAATGCGCATAATAATAAGAGAGGCTGTTATGATTGAACGTGAACTGGGGAACTGGAAAGATTTTATCGAAGACATGCTTCGTAAATGACATTCAGCAGGAAATGCAGAAGCACTTAAATAAGTAAAATAACCATAGTGTGAAACAATCACACAGTAAAAAGGCGGCTACGAAGGCCGCCTTTTTTTATTTCACGCCGTTATTCGGGCTTTGGCTTCAGCGGGAAGCGGCGGCGTACCAGCACGAAGAACAGCGGCACGAAATAGATGGCCAGCACCGTTGCCGAGATCATCCCTCCCATTACGCCCGTCCCGACGGCATGCTGGCTGCTGGAGCCCGCGCCGGTGCTGGTCGCCATCGGCAGCACGCCGAAGACAAACGCCAGCGAGGTCATCAGAATCGGACGCAGGCGCTGGCGGCAGGCGTGCAGGGTGGCGGCCATCAGGTCGTGTCCTTTGGCGTTCATCTCGTTGGCAAACTCGACGATCAAAATCGCGTTCTTCGCCGACAGGCCGATGACGGTAAGCAGCCCCACCTGGAAGTAAACGTCGTTTTCCAGGCCGCGCATCCAGGTGGCGAGCAGCGCCCCGATGACGCCAAGCGGCACCACCAGCATGACCGAGAACGGCACCGACCAGCTCTCATACAGCGCGGCCAGGCAGAGGAACACCACCAGCAGCGACAGCGCGTACAGCGCCGGAGCCTGTGCGCCGGAGAGCCGCTCCTGATAGGACATCGCCGTCCACTCCAGGCCGAACCCGGACGGCAGCTGCTGGACCAGCTTTTCCATAATGTCCATCGCCGTACCGGTACTCACACCGGGCGCGGCTTCACCCACGATCTCCAGCGCCGAGTAGCCGTTGTAGCGCTCCAGGCGCGGCGAGCCGGTTTCCCAGCGCGACGTGGCAAACGCGGAGAACGGCACCATGCTGCCCGCGCTGTTGCGCACGTACCAGCGGTTGATATCGTCCGGCAGCATGCGGTACTTCGCCGCGGACTGCACGTACACCTTCTTCACGCGCCCGCGATCCATAAAGTCATTCACGTAGCTTGAGCCCCAGGCCGTTTGCAGCGTGTCGTTGATGTCGTCGATGGAAACGCCCAGCGCCTGCGCTTTGCGCTGGTCGATATCCACCTGCAATTGCGGGCTATCGTCCAGGCCGTTGTGGCGCACGCGGGTAAGCTGCGGATCTTTTCCGGCGAGATCGAGCAGCTTATCGCGCGCGGCCATCAGCGCATCGTGCCCGGCTCCGGCGTGATCCTGCAGTTCCATGTCAAACCCGGCCGAGCTGCCCATGCCGCTGATCGCCGGGGGGCTGCTGGCGAAGACGCGCGCTTCTTTGATCTGGCTAAAAGCTTTGGTGGCGCGCTCGATGATGGCAAACGAGGAGCCCGTATCGGCGTTGCGCTGATCCCAGTCCTTCAGGCGCACGAACATGCGCGCCACGTTTTGGCCGTTGCCCCCGGGGCCGGAGCCGACGGTGGAGAACACGGAGACCACGTTATCCTTTTCCCGGGTGTGGAAGTAGTTTTCGACCTTCTGCACCACCTTCAGCGTCTGCTGCTGGGTTGAGCCGCTCGGCAGCTGCACGGAGGTGATGAACATGCCGCGGTCCTCCAGCGGCAGGAACGACGTGGGCAGGCGCAGGAACAGGAAGACCATGCCGCCCAGCAGCAGTACGTAGATCACCATCCAGCGCACGCTGCGGTGCAACACTCTGCCAACGCCCGCTTCGTAGCGCGCGGCGTTGCGGTTGAACATGCGGTTAAACCAGCCGAAGAACCCCTTCTGGCCGTGGTGCTCGCCCTTGTGCAGCGGTTTGAGAAGGGTTGTGCACAGGGCAGGGGTGAGGATCATCGCCACCAGCACCGAGAGCACCATCGCCGAGACGATGGTGATGGAGAACTGGCGGTAGATCGCGCCGGTGGTGCCGCCGAAGAACGCCATCGGGATAAACACCGCGGAGAGCACCATCGCAATGCCGACCAGCGCCCCCTGGATTTGCCCCATCGATTTTCGCGTCGCCTCGCGCGGCGAAAGCCCTTCCTCGCTCATGATGCGCTCGACGTTTTCCACCACCACGATGGCGTCATCCACCAGCAGGCCGATCGCCAGCACCATCGCGAACATGGTCAGGGTGTTGATGCTGTAGCCAAAGGCATACAGCACGGCGAAGGTGCCGAGCAGCACAACCGGAACGGCGATGGTCGGAATCAGCGTGGCGCGGAAGTTTTGCAGGAACAGGTACATGACCAGGAACACCAGCGCAATCGCTTCGAGCAGGGTTTTCACCACATCCTCAATGGACGCCTTGACGAAGGAGGTGGTCTCGTAGGCGACCTTGTACTCCAGCCCGTGCGGAAAGAAGTGCGACAGCTCGTCCAGCCGGCTCAGCACGCGCTCGGCGGTGGCCATTTCGTTGGCGCCGGACGCCAGCTTAACCCCCAGACCGGAGGCCTGATTGCCGTTGAAGCGGCTGAGGTAGTCATATTTTTCCGCGCCCATCTCCACGGTCGCGACGTCGCCCAGGCGCACCTCGGAGCCGTCCTGATTTACCCGCAGGGTGATATTGCGGAACTGTTCCGGCGTCTGGAGCAGCGACTGCGAGTTAATGGTCGCGTTCAGCGCCTGGTTGTCCACGGACGGCGTGCCGCCGAGCTGGCCCACGGCGATCTGCGCGTTCTGTGATTCAATAGCGTCGGTGACGTCTTTGGCCGTCATCTGCACGCTGTTCAGCTTGTTGGGATCAAGCCAGATGCGCATGGAGTACTGCGAGCCGTAGGCGTCGATGTCCCCGACGCCGTTAATGCGGCTGAGCGGATCCTGAATGTTACTGGCGACGTAGTCCGAAATATCCTGCTTATCCATTGAGCCGTCGGTGGAGACGAACGCGATGGTCAGAATGTTGGTATCGCCGGTTTTACGCACCGTCACGCCCTGGTTCTGCACCGCCTGCGGCAGCTTGCGCAGCGCGGACTGAAGCTGGTTTTGCACCTGCTGGACGGCCTCGTCAGGATCCGTACCCGCAGTGAAGCTCAGCGTAACCGTCGCCTGGCCGGTCGCGCTGCTCTGGGAGGACATGTACATCAGGTTGTCGAGCCCCGTCATGTTCTGCTCGATGACCTGGGTAACGGTGTTTTCCAGCGTCTGCGCCGAGGCGCCGGGATAGTTTGCCGTGATCCGCACGTTTGGCGGTGCCAGATCGGGATATTGCTCAACGGGAAGAGACGTAATTGCCAGGACGCCGGTCAGGCACAACAGGATGGCCAGCACCCAGGCAAAAATGGGGCGATCGATGAAAAAATTCGCCATGTAAAAGTGACCTCGTTTTGCTGCATATCGTTATTGTCTATTGCTCGCCTAACTTTAGCGGCAAGACCAGGGGCAAACGTGGAGAAATAAAGGAGATAGTGTAAATTATCCTGCCTTTCCTTCTTCCGGCACTGGCGTGCGGAACGTGACGCTGACCTCTGTTCCACCCGTTTCCGGCTGCGAAAAGCGCAGCGTGCCGCCAAGCCGCTCCGCGCGTTCGCGCATGATGTTCAGCCCGTAATGCCCCGGCGGCTCGCTGGCCTCGCCGATGCCAATCCCGTCATCGCGGATGGCTACCGTGTGCGTGTCGTCGGCGGCGGTGATCCCGCTCACGGTGATTTCGCTCGCCCCGGCGTGCTTAATGGCATTCAGCACCGCTTCGCGGACAATCTGTAACAGATGAACCTGCTTTTGCGCGTCCAGCGCCAGCGACGACAGGCGGCAGTCGAGTCGAAGTTTGGCCTGCGTCTGGCTTTGCAGATTATCGAGCGACTCCTGAAGCGCGGCCGGCAGGTTGGCGTGGTTGAGCGTCAGGCGGAAGGTGGTCAGCAGCTCGCGAAGCTGACGCCACGCGTTGTTCAGCTCGCGGGAAAAGTCGGTGATGATGGCCTGCGCCGGGGCGTTATCCTCCGGCACGGCGCGTTTCAACAACGTAAGCTGAATGCGCAGGTACGACAGCACCTGCGCCAGTGAATCGTGCAGCTCACGGGCAATCGTGGCGCGCTCTTCCATCAGCAGCAACTGCTGGTAGTGCTTTTGCGCTTCGTTGAAATAGAGCCCGCGCCCGAGCATGGTCGCCACGCTTTTCATCAGCGGCTCAAGGGCTTCGCCCGCGTCGCTCTGCCAGCGCAGCTCGCCGTACAGGGTGTCCTGCATCAGCACCGGCAGGCTCTGCATCGGCGCGTCGGGCCGCGCGGTGCCTTCCGCGATCCGCCAGTCGTCGCGGGTGCGCAGCTCCAGATAGCTCATCCGGGTGTATTCATGGACAATCTGCAGGATATGCCGGAAGCAGTGGCCGTCTATCTGGCCGGTATTCAGCGCCTGCGAACAGGTAAAAAGCATTTCCAGCTGCTGGTGGGCCTCGTTCAGATGCTGCGTCTTCTCGGCCACAGACTGCTCCAGCGAGCGGTAGAGGGTGTGAAGCTCGGAGGACATATGGTTGAACGCGCGGGACAGCTGGCCCAGCTCGTTGGGGAGCGCGGTGTCCGGCGCGGGCGTGTCGAACTGTCCCTGCTCAATGCGCTCGCTGGCCGCGACCAGGTGATTGAGCGGCGCAACGACCGTGCGGCGTATCGCCCGCAGCGTGAGCAGCGTAAGCAGCAAAATTCCCGCCCCTCCCGCCAGGGAGATCAGGAGCACGCGCTGCATTTTATGCTCGGAATAGTGCTGCAGCGCGAGGACGAAGGCGTCAATGCGGCCAACAAAGTCCTCAATGTGGTTCTGATACCAGTCGATATCCCCGCGGGCGATGTGCGCGTCCATCTCCTGCCAGGCCAGATGCAGCTGCTGGTAGCGCTGCTTAACGTCCTCCGGCACGTACCAGCGGTTCAGCCCCCGCAGCGCCGGGGCGCTAAGGGCCAGCTGCCAGCTTTCACGGTGCGACGCAATGGCCGGGCTGGCGCGCTGCATTTCATATCCCAGGCGGTAGCTTTGCATGCGCAGCGAGCCGGCAACGTTAATCGCTTCCGCATCGCGCTGGCTGCTGGCAAGGGTGAGCAGCGCAATGGCGCTGGTCAAAACGGACAGCACAATAATCGAAAAGAAAGCCCGGGCCAGGCTCCCTGAAACGGGTCGTTTTACGGTCACAAACGGCTTCCTGAATAAAATTGATCTGCCACAGGTTCACTGCGAAAAGTGAGCCATTCTGGGCATTTGAACATTGCCAGAGGAGGTCACCCCGGTTTAATACGGTATTCATACAAAGAATAAGGTTATTGAACCAAAAACAGGTGTCATTATGAATCGTTTTATTATGGCCGATAGTGAGCAATGCATCGGATGTCGCGCCTGCGAGGTCGCCTGCGTAATGGCGCACAGCGGCGAAGCGCACGTTCTGAGCGAGGAGCATTTTCATCCGCGCATTACGGTCCTGCGTTCGGGCGCGAAGAATCATCCCGTCACCTGCCGCCACTGCGAAAATGCCCCCTGCGCGCAAAGCTGCCCCAACGGCGCGATTGCGAGGCGCGACGACAGCGTACAGGTAAACCAGCAGAAGTGCATTGGCTGCAAGGCCTGCGCGGTGGCGTGCCCGTTTGGCACCCTGGAAATTATCGTCACGCCTCTGGAAAACGACAGCTTGAAGGCCACGGCGCACAAGTGCGATCTCTGCCTGACGCGCCCGCAGGGGCCCGCCTGCATTGAAAACTGTCCGGCGGACGTCCTTACGCTGGCCACCCCCGCGGCGCTGGACGCGCTGGCAAAATCCCGCCGCCAGCGTGCGGCCTGTTCAGAAGCGCAGCCCTGGCACGGCGCGGCGGTAAAGCGCGATGAGCCGCAAACCAAGCGGCAGCAGATGCGCCTGACCCCAACCCGCGGCGAGCCGGACAAGCTGGCGGCCGCCGAGCGCGCCTGCCATTTCAACGAAATTTACCTGCCGTTTCGCGCAGAGCAGGCCCAGCGCGAAGCCTCGCGCTGCCTGACCTGCGGCGAGCACAGCATCTGCGAGTGGACCTGTCCGCTGCATAACCACATTCCGCAGTGGATCGATCGCGTAAAGGCGGGCGACATCGCGGGCGCGGTCGAGCTGTCTCACCAGACCAACTGTTTACCGGAAATTACCGGGCGCGTCTGCCCACAGGACCGATTATGCGAAGGGGCCTGCACGCTTCGCGATGAGTCAGGCTCGGTGACCATCGGCAACATTGAGCGCTATATCTCGGATAGGGCGCTGGCGAGCGGCTGGATGCCGGACATGCGCGGCGTCCGGCCGGTGGATAAAAAGGTGGCGATCGTCGGGGCAGGACCCGCCGGGCTGGCATGCGCCGACCTGCTGGTGCGCCACGGCGTGAGCGTGACGGTTTACGATCGTCATCCGGAAATTGGCGGCCTGCTGACGTTCGGCATTCCGGCCTTCAAGCTGGACAAATCCCTGCTGGCGCGGCGCAGGGAGATCTTTACCGCCATGGGCATCAACTTTGCGCTGAGCTGCGAGGTCGGTAAAGACGTGCCGCTTTCTCAGCTGCGGCGCGACTACGACGCCCTGTTTATCGGCGTGGGCACCTACCGCTCCATGAAGGCCGGTATTCCAAACGAGGACGCGCCGGGCGTGTACGACGCGCTGCCGTTTCTGGCGGCGAACACCCGCAACGTCATGGGGCTCGCGCCCGCGGAGGGGGAGCCGTTTATCCATACCGAAGGGCAGAACGTGGTGGTGCTCGGCGGAGGTGACACCGCCATGGACTGCGTGCGCACCGCGCTGCGCCACGGCGCGGCGAACGTCACCTGCGCCTACCGCCGGGACGAGGCCAACATGCCCGGCTCGAAAAAAGAGGTGAAGAACGCGAAGGAGGAGGGGGCAAGCTTTGAGTTTAACGTCCAGCCCGTTGAGCTCGTACTTGCCCCGGACGGGCGCGTCAGCGGCATTCGGATGCTGCGCACCGAGCTGGGTGAAGCGGACGCGCAGGGGCGGCGGCGTCCCGTGCCGGTGGCGGGCAGCGAATTTGTGATGCCTGCGGATGCGGTGATTATGGCGTTTGGCTTTAACCCGCACGCGATGCCCTGGCTTCAGGCCGAGGGCGTCGATACCGACGCGTGGGGGCGGATCGTTGCCTCCGTGGAAAGCCGCTATCGCTACCAGACGACCAACCCGCAAATCTTCGCGGGCGGCGACGCGGTGCGCGGCGCGGATCTGGTGGTGACCGCAATGGCGGAAGGGCGTCATGCCGCGCGGGGCATAATGGACTGGCTCGGGGTAGAGCAGCCGAAAGGGCATTAGCGCGTCGACGGGCGACAAGGCGGGCTTCACGGCGTAGACTACAGGCACTCATTTCGCCGTGGAGCCCGTATGACCCTGAAAATTGACGTAATCAAAGACAAAATCCTCTCCGAAAACTACTTTGTCCTGCGCAATATTACCTACGATTTAGCGCGTCAGAACGGCGAGGTCATTCGCCACAGGCGCGAGGTTTATGACCGCGGAAACGGCGCCACCATCCTGCTTTACAACCGCGAAAAGCAAAGCGTGGTGTTGATTCGTCAGTTTCGCATTGCGACCTGGGTGAACGGCAATCCCGACGGCCGGCTGATTGAAACCTGCGCGGGGCTGCTCGATGACGACGAGCCGGAAGTGTGCATCCGCAAAGAGGCCGTGGAAGAGACCGGCTTTGAGGTGGGCGAGGTCAAAAAAGTCTTCGAGCTGTTTATGTCCCCCGGCGGCGTGACGGAGATCGTGCACTTCTTCATCGCGGAGTACCACGACGCCCAGCGCGTTAATCGCGGCGGCGGCGTGGAGGATGAAGATATCGAGGTGCTGGAGCTTCCCTTCTCCCGCGCGCTGGAGATGGTGAAAAGCGGGGAGATCCGGGACGGTAAGGCGGTGATTTTACTGCAGTATCTCCAGACGACCGGCCTGATGAACGGCGCTTTCGAACGATAAGGCGTTATGTTTCGGATAAATCTATCCGATAAATCCGATTGAGCGGGCCCGGATGTGCTACGAAGATACCGCCCAGATTTGCATTTTTGTTCCGGGATCGTGCCTTTCATGCGCCACTGCCTCTTTATTCTCCTGCTTTCATGCCTGTTCCCCGCCACGTGGGCGCAGGCCGCGCCTGCCCAGCAGGGCTTCACCGACTGGCAGGTCACCTGCAATAACCAGAATTTCTGCGTTGCCCGCAACACCGGAGAGCACCACGGTTTAGTGATGTCGCTCAGCCGAAGCGCCGGGGCGAAAACGGACGCCACGCTGCGTATCGACCTCGACGGGCTTTCCGCGCCGCCGGTGAAAGAGCCCGCGATCGCGCCGCGCCTTTTGCTGGACGGCGCTCCCCTCAGGCTTGATGCGAAGCGCTGGCAAATCACCCCGTGGCACCTCAAAACGGACGACGCGGCGACCATCGGCACCTTTCTGAAAACGATTCAGGAGGGACAGGCGCTGACCCTGCGCGGCGGCAGGCAAATCGTTTCGCTGAACGGCCTGAAGGCCGCGCTGCTGTTTATTGACGCGCAGCAAAAACGCGTCGGCAGCGAAACGGCGTGGATAAAAAAAGGCGATGAGCCGCCCCTGAGCGTGCCGCCGGCTCCGGCGCTGAAGAAGGTCGCTGTCGTCAACCCGACGCCCACGCCGCTCACCCACGAGGAGCTCAACGCGCTGCTGGACTACGGCAGCTGGCGGATGAACAACAGCCAGTGCTCGCTCGATCCGAACCGTCGGGAAGTACGCGTGACCGCGCTGACGGATGATAAGGCGCTGCTGATCGTCAGCTGCGAGGCGGGAGCCTACAACACCGTCGATCTGGCCTGGGTGGTGTCGCGTGAAAAGCCGCTGTCAGCGCGCAGCGTCAGGCTGCGTCTGCCCTTTACGCCCGCCAGCGGGGAGAGTGAAATGGAGCTGATGAACGCCAGCTTTGATGAGAAAACGCGTGAGTTAACCACGCTTGCGCTGGGGCGCGGCATCGGCGACTGCGGGATCCAGACGCGCTGGCGCTTTGACGGCCAGCGCTTTCGCCTGGTGAGGTATGCCGAGGAGCCCAGCTGCGACGGCTGGAACGGGCCAGACGCGTGGCCCACGTTGTGGATCACGCGCTAGGGTTAAGTCGGGTGGCGGCTTCGCCTTACCCGACCTACAACAATCGCAGGCCGGGTAAGGCGTAGCCGCCACCCGGCAACGAAGACCGCACTAAAGCACGCTCAACGCCTTCTCTACCACGTTTTCAACCGTAAAGCCGAAGTACGGGAACAGCTTATCGGCAGGGGCCGACTCACCGTAACCGCGCATCCCGACAATCGCCCCCTTCAGGCCAACGTATTTGTACCAGTAGTCCGCAATGCCCGCCTCAACCGCTACGCGCGCCGCGACGTTTGACGGCAGAACCGACTCGCGGTAGGCCTCGTCCTGCGCGTCAAAGATATCCGTGGAGGGCAGAGAGACCACGCGCACGGCATGGCCTTCGGCGGTCAGCTTCTCGGCGGCTTTCACCGTAATTTCGATTTCTGACCCGGTGGCAATCAGGATCACGTCCGGCTTGCCGCCGCTGTCCTTCAGAACGTACCCGCCGCGGGCGATGTTTTTCACCTGCTCCGGCGTGCGCTCAATCTGCGCCAGGTTCTGACGCGACAGGATCAGCGCCGTCGGCCCGTTGTGACGTTCAACCGCCAGCTTCCAGCCGACGGCGGCTTCCACCTGATCGCACGGCCGCCAGGTGCTGAAGTTTGGCGTCAGGCGCAGGCTCGCCAGCTGCTCGACCGCCTGGTGCGTGGGCCCATCTTCGCCAAGACCAATCGAATCGTGGGTGTAAACCATGATCTGCCGCGCCTTCATCAGCGCCGCCATGCGCGCCGCGTTGCGGGCGTATTCGACAAACATCAGGAAGGTGGCGGTGTAGGGCACAAAGCCACCGTGGTGGGCGATGCCGTTGGCAATGGCGGTCATCCCGAACTCGCGCACGCCGTAGTGAATGTAGTTCCCGGCAATGTCTTCCTTGAGGGACGTCGAGCCGGACCAGATGGTCAGGTTGCTCGGTGCCAGATCGGCCGAGCCGCCCAGCAGCTCGGGCAGGAGCGGCCCGATAACGTTCAGGGTGTTTTGCGACGCCTTACGGGTGGCGATCTTCGCCGGATTAGACTGCAGCTCTTCAATCAGCGCCTGGGTTTTCGCCTCCCAGTCCTCCGGCAGGCCACCGCTCATGCGGCGGGTAAACTCGGCGGCGAGCTCCGGATACGCTTTTTTGTACGCGGCAAACTTGTCGTTCCAGGCGTGCTGCGCCTCTTCACCGGCTTCGCGCGCGTCCCACGCCCGGTAAATCTCTTTCGGGATCTCGAACGCCGGGTATTTCCAGCCCAGCTTCTGGCGGGTCAGCGCCACCTCTTCTTCGCCCAGCGCCGCGCCGTGCGCCTCTTCTTTGCCCGCCTTGTTCGGCGAGCCGAAGCCGATGGTGGTGCGGCAGATAATCAGCGACGGCTTATCCTTCACGCTCTGCGCTTCCTGAATCGCTTTTTTCACCGCCTCCGGATCGTGGCCGTCAATTTCGTGCACCACGTGCCAGTGGTAGGCCTCGAAGCGCTTCGCCGTATCGTCGGTAAACCAGCCCTTGGTCTCCCCGTCGATGGAAATGCCGTTGTGATCGTAAAAACCGATCAGCTTGCCGAGCCCCAGCGTGCCCGCCAGCGAGCAGACCTCGTGCGAGATCCCCTCCATCAGGCAGCCGTCGCCCATAAATACGTAGGTGTAGTGATCGACGATGTCGTGGTCCGGCTGGTTAAACTGCGCGCCCAGCGTGCGCTCGGCAATCGCCAGGCCGACGGCGTTGGCCAGCCCCTGTCCGAGCGGCCCGGTGGTGGTTTCCACGCCCGGCGTGTAGCCAATCTCCGGGTGGCCAGGCGTTTTTGAGTGCAGCTGGCGGAAGTTTTTGATCTCCTCAAGCGGCAAATCGTAGCCGGTGAGGTGCAGCAGGCTGTAGAGCAGCATCGAGGCGTGGCCGTTCGAAAGAATAAAGCGGTCGCGGTCGTACCACGTCGGGTCGTTCGGGTTGTGCTTGAGGAAGTCGTTCCACAGCACTTCGGCAATATCGGCCATGCCCATGGGGGCGCCAGGGTGGCCGGAATTGGCTTTTTGTACGGCATCCATGCTCAGGGCGCGAATGGCGTTGGCGAGCTCTTTACGGGACATAGTTCACTCCGTGGCAAGGTTAAAGTTTGGCGGCGAGAAGGTCTTCCAGCTTGCGCTGGTCAACGGCGAACTGGCGGATGCCGTCCGCCAGCTTCTCGACGGCCATTGGATCCTGATTGTGCTCCCAGCGGAACTCCGCTTCGGTCATCGCTTTGGGTTTCGGTAACACGGTGGAGGTAGGCACCAGCTTGCGGATCACCGTCTCTTCGCTCTCCTGCAGCTTTTTCAGCAGGTCAGGGGAGATGGTCAGGCGGTCGCAGCCCGCCAGGGCGAGGATCTGCTCGGTGCGGCGGAAGCTGGCGCCCATCACGATGGTTTCGTAGCGGTGCTGTTTGAAATAGTCGTAGATGTTGCGGACCGACTTCACGCCCGGATCTTCATCCACCACGTACGGGTCCATCGGCTGCTTCGCCTGATACCAGTCGTAGATGCGCCCGACGAACGGCGAGATAAGGAACACGCCCGCTTCGGCGCAGGCGCGCGCCTGGGCGAAGGAGAACAGCAGCGTCAGGTTGCAGTTGATTCCCTCTTTCTCCAGCACCTCGGCGGCGCGGATCCCTTCCCAGGTGGAGGCGAGCTTGATCAGGATGCGCGATTTGTCGATTCCCTGCTCCTGATAAAGCTCAACCAGGCGGCGCGCCTTGGCGATGCTTTTTTCCTTGTCGAACGAGAGGCGAGCGTCCACCTCGGTTGAGACGCGTCCCGGTATGCTTTTCAGAATTTCCGCACCGAAATTAACCGCCAGCTTGTCGCTCGCCTCGGCAACCTGCTGCTCCTGCGTCCTGCCGCGCTGCTTGCCGTAGGCGATGGCGTCGTCAATCAGGTGGCTAAAATGGGAAAGCCCCGCCGCTTTCAGCAGCAGCGAAGGGTTGGTGGTCGCATCTTCCGGCTGATAGTGGCGAATCGACTCGATATCGCCGCTGTCTGCGACCACGGTGGTGAATTGTTTGATGCCGTC
>AGFT01095342.1_pt1 | contig 21368 bp, 12 predicted proteins | sample 305848 | NCBI WGS metagenome assembly AGFT01 (sample SAMN02954282, study PRJNA62043) | ant fungus garden metagenome | biome: terrestrial; feature: Atta colombica fungus garden; material: fungus garden; isolation source: Atta colombica fungus garden bottom | host: Atta colombica | place: Panama...
CGAGCAGGATCAAAACAATAACGAGCGCAAGCGCCCGGGGAAAAAACCGTTAATTATCCTTGGCATCGTGGTCATCGTGATGGTGATTGTGGCGCTGGTCTGGTGGTTTTTAACCCGTAACGAAGAGACCACCGACGACGCCTTCACCGACGGCGACGTTGTAACCATTGCCCCAAAAACGGCAGGCTACGTTACCGAACTTCGCGTGCGGGATAACCAGCGCGTGAAGAAAGGGGATGTGCTGGTGGTGATCGATCCGCGTGATACCACCGCCCAGCGCGATCAGGCCCAGGCCCAGCTTGGGCTGGCGGTTGCGCAGTTGCATCAGGCGCAGGCGCAGCTGGCGCTCTCGAAGGTGCAATATCCCGCTCAGCGCGATGAAGCCAAAGCCCAGGTACTGAAAGCCCAGGCGGATATGGCCAACGCGCAGGCGGAGTACCGCCGTCAGCGCGGCGTTGACCCGCGCGCGACCACGCAACAAAGTATCGATGCTGCGAACGCTCAACTGCGGAGTGCCCAGGCGGGTCTGGCCAGCGCGCAGGCGCAGCTGGAAGTGGCGGAGCAGGTTCAGCTGCAAATCCGCCAGCAGGAGACCAACGTCGAAGCCCGCGAACGGCAGGTCGATCAGGCCAGAGCGCAGCTGGAAACCGCCAACCTGAACCTCTCTTATACCGAAGTCCGCGCCCCGTTCGACGGTTTTGTCACCAAACGCAACGTTCAGCCCGGTACGCTGGTGCAGGCAGGTACGGCGCTGTTCTCGCTGGTTTCCCCGAACGTGTGGGTGGTGGCGAACTTCAAGGAGTCGCAGCTTGAGCGCATGAAGCCGGGCGACAAAGTGACCGTGTCCGTCGATGCCTGGCCGGATATGGAGCTGGAAGGCCATATCGACAGCATCCAGCAGGGCAGCGGCTCGCGCTTCTCCGCCTTCCCGTCGGAAAACGCCACCGGTAACTTTGTGAAGATCGTTCAGCGCGTGCCGGTGAAAATCGTCATTGATAAAGGTCTGGATCCGAACAAGCCGCTGCCGTTGGGGCTGTCGGTTGAACCGAAGGTCACCGTGGAATGACGGATCACAGCCACGATAACTGGAAGCCCGCCAGTAACCCGTGGGCGGTGGCGATTGTGGTCACCCTGGCGGTGTTTATGGAAATTCTGGACACCACCATCGTCAACGTGGCGTTGCCCCACGTCGCGGGGTCGCTCTCGGCCAGCTATGACGAATCCACCTGGGTGCTCACCAGCTACCTGGTGGCGAACGGCATCGTGCTGCCGATTTCGGCCTTTCTGAGCCGCCTGTTTGGTCGCAAGCAGTTCTTCCTGATCTGCATTGTGATGTTCACCATCTGCTCGTTCCTGTGCGGCATCGCCACCGAGCTATGGCAAATCATCCTGTTCCGCGTGATGCAGGGGTTCTTTGGCGGCGGGTTGCAACCTACCCAGCAGTCGGTGCTACTCGACTACTTCAAGCCGGAGGACAGGGGCAAAGCCTTTGGCCTTTCATCCATTGCCATTATCGTCGCGCCGGTACTCGGTCCCACGCTGGGGGGATGGATCACCGATAACTACTCCTGGCGCTGGGTGTTCTTTATCAATATCCCGGTAGGGATTGTGACGGTGCTGGCTATCTATCAGCTGCTGGAAGATCCGCCGTGGGAGAAAAAGTCGGAAGAGAAGCTCACCGTCGACTGGACGGGGATCGGCCTGATCGCCCTCGGTCTTGGCTGTTTGCAGGTGATGCTCGACCGGGGCGAAGATGATGACTGGTTCTATTCGAACTTTATCCGCACCTTCGCAGTACTGACGCTGGTCGGCATTATCGGCGCGATCTACTGGCTGATGTATGCCAGAAAGCCGGTGGTGGATCTGCACTGTATGAAGGACCGCAACTTTGCGATCTCCAGCCTGCTGATGGCGGGGATGGCGATGATCCTGTACGGCAGTTCGGTGGTTATTCCGCAGCTGGCGCAGCAGGATTTGGGCTATACCGCCACCTGGTCCGGGCTGGTGCTCTCGCCCGGCGCGGTGCTGATTGTGCTGACCATCCCGCTGGTGCTGAAGCTGATGCCGGTGGTGCAGACGCGCTGGATCATCGCCTTCGGCTTTACCTGCCTGGCGGTGTCGTTCTTCTGGTCCCGCACGCTGACGCCGGATATCGATTTCGAAACGCTGGTGCTGTTCCGTAGCGCTCAGTCGATTGGACTGGGATTCCTGTTTGTGCCCCTCACCACCATCGCCTTTATCTCGATCCCGAGGCGGCTTAACGCCGACGCGGCGGCGCTGTTTACCATGTTCCGCAACGTGGCCGGCTCGATTGGGATTTCGCTCTCGACGGCGGCGATCACCGAGCGCTCGCAGGCGCACAGCGCGCATCTGGCTTACCACGCTTCGCCGTTTAACGAGCAGTTCCAGCTGGCGATTCGCGAAAGCGCCCAGGCGATCCAGAACTTCACCACTCAGGTGGGCGATCCGACCGGCATTGCCACCGGGCGGATGTACCAGACGATGATCGAGCAGTCGCGCTTTCTGGCCTACATCGACGTCTTCACCATTCTGAGCGCGGTGGCCCTATTACTGATTCCGTTTTGTTTGTTGCTCTCGCCGGTTAAGAGCGAGGGGAGTGCAGGAGCACACTGATGATACACAGACGTTTACACCCCCTGATGATAATGATGCTGCTGGTGGGCTGCGCCGTCGGGCCGGACTACCAACAGCCTGCACCGCCCGCCACCACGCACTGGAACGATAAGGGCGACAGCGCGGTGAAATCGCAAACTTCCTCCGCGGCCACTAACCCGCGCTGGTGGACAACCTTCGGCTCGCCGCAGCTCGACAGCCTGATTGAACGCGCCATCGCCGGGAATCTGACGCTACAGCAAACGGTATTACGCATTGCCGGCGCGCGCGAACAGATTAACCAGGCCGGCGGGGCGTTTTTCCCGTCGGTGAATGGCAATGTGCAGGCGACGCGCCAGCAGCTTGGGCTGGAAGGGGAGCTGAAATCCCACGGCGTGTATGACCAGTTGAATAATGTCGATCCTGAACTGCGGGGCGCGTTAGGCCCGCTGACGCAGCCGATAAACCTCTATCAGGGCAGCTTCGACGCCCAGTGGGAAATCGACCTGTGGGGCAAGGTGCGCCGTCAGGTAGAAGCGGCCGAGGCGCAGCAGCGGGCGGCGATCGAGCAGCGTAACGATGCGCTGGTCTCGCTGGAAGCCGAAGTGGCGCGGGCGTGGCTACAGCTGCGTGGGGCGCAGAGCATCATTGCCACGCTTAATACGCAAATTGAAAGCGCACAGCAGACGCTGGATCTGACCGAAAGCCGCCAGCGGGGCGGGCTGTCGCCGCAGATGGACGTGGAAAATGCCCGGGCGCAGCTGGGCAATCTTGAAGCGCAGCTGCCGCAGTATCAGGCGCAGGAACGCCAGGCGATGAACGGGCTGGCGATCCTGCTCGGCAAACCGCCGGGGGCGCTGGATGCCGAACTGCAATCCGTGCAGCCGATGCCTGCCCTGCCGGATATTGTGCAGACCGGTATTCCGTCCACCCTGGCGCGCCGTCGCCCGGACGTGCGCGAAGCCGAGGCGAATCTCCATGCCGCCACGGCGCAGATTGGCGTCTCGGTGGCAGAGCTGTTCCCGAGCTTTACCCTCTCCGGACAGTTTGGCCTGCGCAACAGTGAATCTAACTGGCTGACCGACTGGAGCAGCCACTTCTACAGCTTTGGCCCGCAGGTTTCCATACCGATTTTCCAGGGCGGTCGGCTGGTCTCCAGCGTCAAGGTGGCGCGCGCGCAGCAGGGGGCGGCAGTGCTGGACTATCGCCAGACGGTACTGACGGCGCTCGGCGACGTTGAAAACGCGCTGGTGAGCTATCGCACCGATCAGCAGCGTGAAGCGGGCCTGGCGAAAACCATCGACGCGCTGCAAAACGCCTTTGATCTCGCCAGCGACAGCTACCGACAGGGGATCGCCAGCTTTATTGACGTGCTGGACGCCCAGCGTCAGCTCGCTCAGGCCGAACAGCAGCGGGCGCAGGCGCAGGTGCAGAGCGCGCTTGACCTGGTGGCGCTCTACAAAGCCCTCGGCGGCGGCTGGGAGCCGTATCAGCAGGTGCGGCTGCCAGACTACAGCGTCTTTGGCGACGCCCCGCGCGGATAGATTCAGAGGATTGGGCAAGAAACGGACAGGAACGCCACATTCGCGATGGCTGGGGGGCGGGTATAACTAACAGACACCCAATCGACATGCGAGGAAAGCGTTATGCGTTATCAAAAACTGGGCAATACCGGACTGTTTGTTTCTGAACTCTGCCTCGGTACCATGACCTTCGGCGGTGAAGGCGGCATGTGGGGCAAAATTGGTCAGCTTCAGCAAAACGAGGCCGAGCAGCTGGTGGGCCGCGCGCTGGATGCCGGGATCAATTTTATCGACACGGCAGATGTCTACTCGGAAGGGCGTTCGGAGGAGATCACCGGGCAGGCGCTGAAGAACCTGAAAATTCCGCGCGAAAACGTGGTCGTTGCCACCAAGGTGTTTGGTGAAACCGGCACAGCGGGGGTGAACTCGCGCGGTAGCTCGCGCTATCACATCATCAGCGGCGTGAAGGAGAGCCTGCGTCGCTTGCAGCTGGATCATATCGATCTCTATCAGCTGCACGGTTTCGACCCCGCGACCCCCATCGAGGAGACGCTTTACGCGCTGGATAATCTTGTGCAGCACGGTCACGTGCGCTATATCGGCGTCTCGAACTGGGCGGCATGGCAGATTGCCAAAGCGCTCGGCATCTCTGAGCGTCTGGGGCTGGCGCGTTTTGCCTCATTGCAGGCGTACTACACCATCGCCGGGCGCGACCTTGAGCGCGAACTGGTGCCGATGATGCAGAGCGAAGGCGTCGGGTTGATGGTATGGAGCCCGCTGGCGGGTGGTCTGCTAAGCGGAAAATACGATCGCGACGGGCAGAGCGCGGCCGGTAGTCGTCGCCTGGCGTTCGACTTCCCGCCAGTGAATAAAGATCGCGCCTTCGACTGCGTGGACGTGATGCGTACCATCGCCGAAAGTAAAGGCGTTTCCGTGGCGCAAATCGCGCTGGCGTGGCTGCTGCACCAGAAAGCGGTGACCAGCGTCATTATTGGTGCGATACGGGTCGATCAGTTGGATGACAACATTGCCGCAACCGGCGTTCAGCTAAGCGATGATGAGCTGAAACAGCTGGATGCGGTCAGCGCGCTGCCGCGCGAGTATCCTGGCTGGATGCTGGAGCGCCAGGGCGAGTACCGTCGCAATCAGTTAGCGCAACAATAACCTTTCTTTCCCCGGTGGCGCTTGCGCTTACCGGGGCTGCGTTCCCTTGTAATGACATATTAACGTTATGTCACTACACGAAATACCAATGGGCTGTTCTCTTCTTCCGCAGTTTCAGTATGCCAGCTTTACGAACGCACAGGGCGGCACCCGGGAAGAATCACTCCGGGCCAATGCGTGCGTTTCATTAATGCGCGCATCCGTGTATTAAGGATTGCCTTAATCCTCCTCAAATGATATTAATTATCATTCTTATTATAAAAATAATGGCAGTTTAAAATATCTGGCAAGGATGTGAGCTTAACGATCGATCACTTTTGCGTTAGGCATGTATTAGGGAATGGGTATGAGAATTATCAAGATCTTCTGGCCGCTCACTGCGCTCCTGGCAGGGTTGAACAGTCAGGTATCACTGGCAAAATCCTCCGATGATAACGACGAGACCCTGGTGGTGGAAGCCACCGCTGAGCAGGTACTCAAACAGCAGCCGGGCGTGTCGATTATTACCAGCGAAGATATTAAAAAGAACCCTCCGGTCAACGATCTCTCCGATATTATTCGCAAAATGCCCGGTGTCAATCTGACCGGCAACAGCGCCTCGGGTACACGTGGTAATAACCGCCAGATCGACATTCGCGGCATGGGGCCGGAGAACACCTTAATTTTAATTGATGGTGTACCGGTGACGTCGCGCAACGCCGTGCGTTATAGCTGGCGTGGAGAGCGTGATACCCGCGGCGACACCAACTGGGTGCCACCGGAACAGGTTGAGCGTATTGAAGTGATCCGCGGCCCTGCGGCGGCACGCTACGGTTCGGGCGCAGCGGGCGGGGTGGTGAACATCATTACCAAACGCCCTACCAACGACTGGCACGGTTCGCTGTCGTTATACACCAACCAGCCGGAAAGCAGCGATGAAGGCGCTACGCGTCGCGCCAACTTCAGCCTTAGCGGGCCGCTGGCTGGCGATGCGCTGACCATGCGCCTGTACGGAAACCTGAATAAAACCGATGCCGACAGCTGGGATATTAACTCCTCGGCCGGTACGAAAAACGCGGCCGGGCATGAAGGGGTGCGCAACAAAGATATCAACGGCGTTGTCTCGTGGAAATTAAATCCGCAGCAAATTATCGATTTCGAAGCCGGATATAGCCGCCAGGGGAATATCTATGCGGGCGATACGCAAAACAGTTCTTCCAGTGCCGTCACTGAAAGCCTGGCGAAATCCGGCGAAGAGACGAACCGCCTGTACCGGCAAAATTATGGCGTTACACATAATGGTATCTGGGACTGGGGTCAAAGCCGTTTTGGTGTCTATTACGAGAAAACCAATAACACCCGCATGAATGAAGGATTATCCGGCGGCGGTGAAGGGCGTATTTCGGCGGATGAAAAGTTCACGACCAATCGCCTGAGCTCATGGCGAACCAGCGGCGAGGTTAATATTCCGTTGAATGCGCTGGTCGATCAAACGCTGACCGTGGGTGCGGAGTGGAGCCGCGATGAGCTCGACGATCCTTCCTCTACCAGCCTGACCGTGGATGACAGTGATATCGGCGGCATTTCTGGCTCGGCTGCGGATCGCAGCAGTAAAAACCATTCCCAAATCAGTGCGCTGTATCTTGAAGATAATATTGAGCCGGTTCCGGGCACGAATATCATTCCCGGCCTGCGCTTTGATTATCTCAACGAGTCCGGCGGTAACTTCAGCCCCAGCCTGAACCTCTCGCAGGAATTGGGGGATTACTTCAAAGTTAAAGCGGGGATTGCCCGAACCTTCAAAGCACCAAACCTGTATCAATCCAGCGAAGGTTATCTGCTCTACTCGAAAGGCAACGGTTGTCCAAAAGATATTACATCGGGCGGCTGCTACCTGATCGGTAATAAAGATCTCGATCCGGAAATCAGCATTAATAAAGAAATTGGGCTGGAGTTCGCCTGGGAAGATTACCATGCCAGCGTGACCTACTTCCGCAATGACTACCAGAATAAGATTGTGGCCGGCGATAATGTTATCGGGCAAACCGCTTCCGGCGCATATATTCTCCAGTGGCAGAACGGCGGGAAAGCGCTGGTGGACGGTATCGAAGCCAGCATGGCGTTCCCGCTGGTGAAAGATCGTCTGAACTGGAATACCAATGCCACCTGGATGATCACCTCGGAGCAAAAAGACACCGGTAACCCGCTGTCGATCATCCCCAAATACACCATTAATAACTCGCTTGACTGGACCATCACCCAGGCGTTCTCTGCCAGCGTCAACTGGACGTTATACGGCAGACAAAAACCGCGTACTCATTCGGAAACTCGTAGTGAAGATACTGGCGGTCTGTCAGGTAAAGAGCTGGGCGCTTATTCGCTGGTGGGGACGAACTTCAATTACGATATTAATAAAAATCTGCGTCTTAACGTTGGTGTCAGCAATATCTTAGATAAACAGATTTACCGATCTTCCGAAGGGGCGAATACCTATAACGAGCCTGGCCGGGCTTATTATGCCGGTGTTACCGCGTCATTTTGATCGTAGTGTTACAGGTGTACTGCCCGCGTCAAGGCGGGCAGTGTTTAGCGGCTTAATGAATGACAGCCTGCTGTGTTACCTGCGTTTTCACCACTGATATCTAACAGCGCTCCGCGGAAGGAGGCGTTGAACATCGGCCCGTGTCCCAGGTTTGGGAAATCCCAAAAGGCGGCATTGACGCCTTTATCTTCCAGCGTGGCGAGGGTGGCATGAATTTTCGTCAGCACTCCGGCAGCATGTGTTTCCCGGTTATCGCCCGGTGTCGCCGAACCTTCCATTATCATCAGGCGCCTGGCGCAGTATTGCGACGGCTCAACCGCCGTGATGCGGCTCAGTAGCGCATCATGGCCTCTGCCCAACGACGGGCTGGCGCTGTAATACGTCCGGAAATAAGGGGAAGACAGCCAGGCATCCAGCACGAACAGGCCGCCGTAGGAGTGCCCCCACAGGCCGCGACGCTGCCGATCGATATTCAATCCCTGTTCCACCTTTGGCGCTATACGCGTTTCCAGTAACTGGCGGAAGTCGTTGCTACCCCCACTCTTACGGCTAAAACGCCCGTTGCGGGTATCCGTTTTGCCGCTTTCTGCTGCTGGCGTATAGTCGTAGGCCCTGCCGTTGAGATCGAAGGGGAGGTTGGTCTGATACCCGACAGCCACAATCACCGGCGGTGATTTTTCTGCCAGCTGTTTGAGCAGGTCGTCGTTCAGGCGGTCCATAACTGCGTTGCCGTCGAGCATATATAAAATCGGGTAGCCCGACGCCGGTGCGGCTTTATTTGGCACGGCCGTCCATACCCGATAATGGCGGCTGCCATCGGCGGAGTCGAACGAGTTGACGCTGAAATGGTAAAACGCAGAGCCTTTATCGGCGATATTCGGCCCCAGTGGCTGCATATCCGGCTTTGCGAAAGCGTGCGCATTCCAGATAAGGGTGAGACCAGAAAGAAGAGTGACAAGCGCCTTGCGTGAGCGTGTTGGGCGATACTCGCGGGCATACATCTGATGTTTATTCCTTTTCCGCAGGTGACATTTTCTTTATTCAGGAAGCCTGTACAGTTGCCTGAAAGTGTTCGCGGGTCAAGTCAACCCTGGAGTAAACCAAGCCCGTCAATCAGTGCGCCGCGCCACCATGCGTAATCGTGACCCCCGGTATACATTGCGCAATGGCTGTCTACGCCAGCGGTAAGCAACTGCTGATGCAGCCGCTGAACGTGGGGTACCGTCGAACCTTCCAGCGATCCTACGCACAGGCGGATGCGCACGCCCTGCGGCGGGGCAGAAAGCAGATGTTCGCTCACCCATGACGTATCGGTTTCGCTGAACACGTTTGGCCGGCTGGCACCCTCTGGCGTCCACCACATCGAAGGGGAGTGGCTGAGCGCCAGCCCGAACGTTTCCGGTGCGTAACGAGCGGCCATGAGCGCGCTGACCCCGCCGAGGCTCTGTCCGGCCAGCACGGTGCGCGAACGGTCTGCCCATCGCCGCTGTGGGTGTTCGGCGCGGATCGTCGGCAACAACTGGCCGGCGATATCCTTTATCAGCTCGCTGCGCCCGCCGAGTATCGCAGTTCGCTCGTGTTCATCGATATTGTCGATGCCAAGTACAGCCACGGGCACGATGCGTCCGTTGTTTATGGCGGCGTCAATTGCCGCGCATACGCCAAGGTGATCGAACCAGGTTTCACCATCGGGCAGCACCACCAGGCCGAGGGGCTGCGAAACATCAACGTCCGGCAGATAGAGCCGAACCCGGCGCGATTCCCCGGCGAGAGTGCGCGCCGAGGTAAGCAATTGCCCGCTGGGTGACCCGCCGCGCCATTCGGACTGGGCGGGGGCTTTATCAAGCGCCAGCACCGACTCCTGTGTGCTTCCCCGAACGTTGATCCCCGGCGTTTTGTTTAGCGGATCGGCGTGCCCGACGAGGGTAGCAAAGCGGCCTCCGGACTGTGCAATCGTCTCGGCCGGGGTGCCGGGGGGGAGTTTCCACCAGCGAATAGGAGCCGCAGTAGCTTGCGGGTAAACGCAGTGTCAGAGTCCAGATATCCGTCGCGGGAAGGGCGGTCATCATCCCTTTCGCCACGTGCTCTTTATCCGTCACCCGATTCAGACGCAGATAAACGCCCTGTAGAGGGTGCCTGGCGCGCCACAGAAATGTCACATCACGCTCGTCTTTCGCTCCGTCGACTGGTGTCACCAGCGGTACATTTAGCGACTCAGCGTCTCGCCAGAAGTCAGAAAGGTTAGCAATGTGGCCTGCTGCCAGCTGGCTGCGCAGCCTGGCGATAGCAGAGGGATGTTGTTGCATGTTCAGCATTCACTCTCTTTGAATATGAAGGGTGTCAGTATAAATAGCTAAAGCGGCTATTCCGGGAACAGCCGCTTTAGCGCGTGTTTTGTAATGTCTTACGTGCGCAATTACTCTTCCACGATTTCCCCCGTGATGTCGTGCTGGCGATGGGGAACAGAGCTGCCGACGCTGTCATGCCACAAGCGGGTGTAGAGGCCGCCGGCCGCTAACAGCTGTTCGTGGGTGCCGTATTCCGCAAGCTGCCCCTTATCGATAACGGCAATCAGATCGCAGCGCTGCGCGGTGGTCAGACGGTGCGCCACAATCAGCGCCAGGTGCTTCCCGGTGTGCGCGACGTCTGTTAACGATGACATCAATCGCTCTTCGGATGTGCGATCCAGGCGTGACGTGGCTTCATCGAGCAGCAGGATGTGAGCATTCGCCAGTTGTGCGCGGGCCAGCGCAATCAGCTGGCGCTGACCTGCGGACAGATCGGCACCGCCGTTATTCACCGGTGTGCGGAATCCCTGCGGCAGATTGCGCACCGTCTCATACAGCCCTGCCCGTTGAGAGGCAATCTCAACGTCGTCATTGGTACTGGATGGCCGTGAATAACGAATGTTTTCCGCGATATCACCACTAAACAACGCCACATCCTGATCGACCAGCCCAATCTGGCGACGGTAATCGGCAAGCGAGGCATCATCAATTATCCGATCGCCAATGCTGATCCTGCCGTGGGTGGGGGAATACAATCCGGCGATCAGCTTAATCAGCGTTGACTTACCCGCACCGCTGCGACCAACGACCGCGACGACCCTTCCCTCAGGGATTGTCAGGGTAAGTTTGTTCAGCGCGGGTTGAGGACTGTCGGGATAACTGAACGTGAGCTCATTAAGATGCAGCGCGCCGGTGGCGGGCGGTGCGGAAGAGGGCTCGATGTTCTCTGTGCCTTCGGTCGCCAGCAGTTCATTGATATGTTTGCCGCTGGCCGTCGCCTGCTGCCAGGCGTCGACAATTCCTGATAACTGCTGCACTGGCCCATAGAATTGCCCCAGCAGCAGGAAGAAAGCCGCCAGCACCCCGGCGGTCATTTCGCCTTCGGCGACTCGCGATGCACCCACCAGAAGAACGGCGGCATAGGAGGCCTCGGTGCAGAAGGTCAGGAACGGGAAATAGACGGCAAGGTATTTTTGCGCACGTACGCGGGTCGCACGGAACCGATCCGATAACGCGCGCAGCCGGGCGGCTTCCTGTTCCTGCTGGCCATGCGATTGCACAACGCGCAAGCCGGAGACTTTCTCCTGCAGGGTGCTGTTGACTTTGCCTATTTCCAGCCGCGCCTGCGCATAAGCAGGGGAGCTGAGGCGGCGATAAATCCAGGTTGCCAGTGCGACCACTGGCACCGCGCTTAATGCCGTCAGCGCCAGGAGCGGGTCGAGCCAGAACATGGCGGCGGCGATGGCGAACATTGTCACCAGGCTGGTGGCTGCACCGGCAAGGCCGTTTTGCAGAAAGCGGGCGAGAGAGTCCACATCTACGGTCATGCGGGTCAGACGCGAATCGACATGCTTTTCATGCCATGGGAGACCAAGACGCAGCATATGGCCGAAGCTGCGCAAGCGCACCGTATGCTGGACTGACTCTGCCGCTCTGGCGGCGAAGACAGTCTGTAGTGAATAACAGCACCAGCTCACGGCCACCAGGCTCAGGGCGAATAGGGCACAGAGGCCGATAGTCGACATATCGCCTGTGGCAACGCCGGAGTCAATGCCGCGCTGCAGCAGTATCAGTACCCCGACGCCTGCCGCCGAATCGAGGGCGATCAGCAGGGCGGCGATGACGAACATCCACGCCACGGGCTTCAGCAGCGACGTGACTTTGCGGCCTTTACCGGCCAGCGCCTGCTGTACTGCATTTTCCGGCACGCGCGTCATACGGGCGACAAAGCCTTTATCCCCCGTCTGCGCCGCATCGTCTTGTGCCGCTGGTACGGTCGGCCACAATCCGTTAGGCCCACTGTGGGAAGGCGCGAGGAAATCGCCGTCGCCGGTCATCAGCGCGCGGAACGCCGGACAGCGCGCTTCAAGTTCTGCCTGGGTTCCGGTGTCCACCACCCGGCCCTTATCCAGCACCACAATCCGGCTGGCTAACTGAAGCGTCGAACGGCGTCGGGCAATCACCAGCAGCATATGCTTTTCGTCAGCATAGCGACTCAGCGCGGTGTTGATCTCCGCTTCAGTACCGGCATCGACCGCCGAGGTGGTGTCATCGAGGATCAACACTTCCGGCGCGGTAATGAGCGCCCGCGCCAGCGCGATTCGCTGCCTCTGTCCGCCGGAAAGATTCGTACCGCGTTCGGTTAATTGGGTATCGAAGCCTTTCGGCAGGGCGTTGATAAAATCGCTGGCTCCTGCTGCCCTCGCCGCGAGGCGAATGTCGTCCGCCGTTGCCTGAGGGTGCCCGTAGGCGATATTTTCCGCCACCGTACCGGCAAACAGAAAAGCATCCTCAAACACAACGCCTACCCGACGACGAAGCGCCTCCAGCCTGAGATCGCGGAGGTTCTGTCGGCCTGCGCTGGTGTTGAGCCATATCTCTCCGGCGCTGGGATCGTAAAAACGCGCCAGCAGCATCAGCAGCGTGGATTTCCCGGAACCCGATGCGCCCACTACCGCCACCGTTTCACCGGCGTGCAGGGAAAAGGAGACATCGCTGAGGATGCGTCTGCCGCCACGGTACTCGAAGCTCATATTCTCCAGTTGCAGCCCGATAACCTGACCGTTAACCGCCTCCGTCCCGTCTTCCATCTGCGAACGGGTGTCGATCAGAGCAAACACGCGCTCCACGGACGCCTGGGTGCGCTGGGCGATAACCAGAAACGATGCCAGTACACGGGTTGGCCCGGTCAGCATCGCGAGGAAGCTGGCAAACGCCACGAAGGTGCCGAGATCGATGCGCCCGTGCATAACCGACCAGCCGCCGTAGCACAGCAGGACGATTTGCCCGAGCACCGGTAGCGCCAGCATGGTGGCACCTGGCATCGCCTGCGAGATGGCCGCGCCGATGCGTACCCGCACCATCTGCCGCGACTGGCGATCCAGCCAGCGCGTTTCACGCAGCTCCGCCACGCAGGATTTTACCACTGAGATCTGCGCCAGCACCTCGCGCATATGTTCGGTGAGATTTGCCAGTCGGTCCGAGGCCAGCCCGGTTTGCGCGAAGACCCGGCGACGCGCGCGCAGCGCAGTGATAGCCAGGCATGCCAGTACGCACACGACGATGAGCGTCATGGCGGGTGACATCCACAGCATCACGGCAATGCCGGCAATGTAATAAGTGAACACCGCCAGCGGCACCGGACACATCTGCAGCAGGGTATGCACCTGCTGCAGATCGCTGTTGGTCCGTGAAATCACCTGCCCGGTGCGCAGTGCGTCCTGGCCTGCGCCGTCAAGTTTTTGAATACTGTCGAATGCCCGTCCTCGCAGGGTGTGCTGCACCCAGAGCGAGAGCTCCCCGGCATAACCGCGGCGCACGTAGTTACCGATGAAATCAAAAAAGGCAATCAGCAATAGCCCGCAGGCCAGCCACGGCAGACGAGTCGGATTGCCCGCCAGCGCGTCGTTCACCGCTTGCCTTGTCAGCAACGGCGTCAGCGCGGCCAGCAGAATGGTCGAGACCGACGCTACCACCACGATGATGCTAAGTTTCTTACGTTCCCAGCACACGCGTGCCAGGCGAACTATCCAGGACCGCGCAGGAGTGGGAGAGTGAGTCGCAGGCATTAAGCCTCCTCCGTCTGTAAACAATAAGATCCGAGTCGGATCGCTGTGCAAAAAAAAGCGCCAGCCCGATCCGGTCCCGCATTGTTACGGGCGTATCTCCTGGATGCGTGCTGGCGTATGATCGTCATGACGGCGTAGTGGCTACCCTTTCTGTACCCTCGCGATCAGGCTTTTCGCCACCTCGCTCGGACAGGGTTGCGCTGCCATTTCCGCCGCTACCTCTTCAGAGGCGTCGCGAAGCGCGCGATTGTCGAGGAAAGCATTGATCATGCTGCTCGACAGGCCGTCGTCGCCGGGGATGATCCCGCAGCCGCGTTCGACAACAGCGCGGGCATTTACCGGGCGATCGGCACCCTGGCCGAAGACGATCTGTGGAATACCGGCGTGCAGCGCCGTCAGGGTATTGCCCGCGCCACCATGATGAATGAAGCCATCTGCGCCGTTCAGGAAGGCTCCCATGGGTATCCAGTCGACCAGGCGAACATTTGAGGGCAGTGAGCGCAGATCCGATCGCGCATTGGCCGAAAGATGCAGGATGATCTCGGCATCGACTTCACTGGCGGAATCCATCACCCAGGCGATCAGGTCAAGGCCGTCGACCATCGGTTTGACGGTACCGAGACTCACCAGCAGACGTTTACGGTCGGGCGTCCTCTCCCACCACGGTTCCCACACCGCGCCGCCGTTGTACGGGACGTACTGCATGGGAATAATGGGTTCTCCGTCGTTTTCAAGAATGCTCATGCTCGGTGGTGTTACGTCGATCCAGGCCATATCGCGCGGTGCGGCCCCAACGCCGTGGCGATGATAGGCGTCCGCGAGCGAACGCGTTACGCCTTTGATATGCCAGGGCGTATGGCCGAAGCCGACGGTTTGCATTACGACCGGTATATCGTATTTGGCGGCAATCAGAGGCCCGATGACGCCGAGCGGCGGGTAGATGATGAGATCGGGCCGCCAGTGTCCGGCAAACTCCACCAGGTGGTCGGCCATCTCTTCGCTGAAGAATGAGAAGTTGCCCATTTTTGTGCCGATGTTGCTTTCTTTTCGCTGTGCCTCGCGGCGGCGATAGTCAGCTTCAGAATCAAAACCGGGTGCGGCGTCAAATACCACCAGCCCTGCTTCTGCCGCTTTTTGGGCGAATTTTCCTCCGCTGGCGATCAGCACTTCATGGCCGTTAACGCGAAACGCCTGTGCCAGAGACAGCACAGGATACAGCAGCCCATAGAGAGGCGGGCCTACAAACAAAATACGCATGAGAAAATCCCTCTCCGCTTGACGAACTAAATCAGGAAGTCGACGCAGTCATATGCCAGCAGCAGGACGTTAATTTTCGTTAAGCCTGCTTTGACAGACGCCGCGTCCTTTTTGAGTTTCACCAGCCTTACGAACGGTCCTGTCGCTGACTATTCAGTGACGTAGGCTGGTGAATCGGGAATTCCTTGTCCCGGCTTCCATTAACGCTTACGCGCCGTTGTCCTTTTGAACAGCCCAGGCGTCGTGCTGCCACGCCGCGGTGTTCAGATGCATTTGTTGAGTGTGAGACCGTTCAACAAACCTGGAGAGGCTTGTTTCCTGATACCTCTGTATACCTTGCCAGATAAACCATCAGTGCAAATGCTAATGATAATAATTACTATTATCATATGTGAGTTGCAACTATAATTAAGCACTTAATGCACAATGAATCGATTATGGGAAAAATCGCAGGTGGGGCTCAGCAAAAGGGGACTCTGTGGATTTAGGCACAAAATCCCACGCTTGCGGCGGTTTACAGGCGGACCTGGTGATTCTGTGTAATTGATGGCGGGGGTCTACGATGACGCTACTTCACCAAATAGCGCGGGTTTACCTCCCGTAAATACTGGCGATGTTACTATGATGCCTGATTCACTGCTGTTTATCGTTATGGAAAACCTGCGTAATGTTAACAAAATTCCCTCCCCGACGCGTAATGACCTGTGCTGCGGCTCTGCTAATTATTTTTAGCATCGCCTTGTTCTTCTTCCTGAGAAGCCCCGAGGTTCCTGAGTATGTTACCGCTCCAGTACGCATCGGCGATATTGAAAACGCCGTACTTGCTACCGGTCGAATTGATGCGATTGAGCGGGTCAACGTTGGGGCACAGGTTTCTGGCCAGGTTAAGTCGCTGAAGGTGAGGTTAGGCGATCGTGTCACTAAAGGACAGCTCATCGCTGAAATTGATGACGTGCCGCAGCGGAATGATTTACGCAACGCAGAAGCTGCTCTCAACGTGGTAAAAGCGGACCTTCAGGCTAAGCAGGCGCAGTTGAAGCAAGCCTCATTGCGTTTTAAGCGCCAGCGCCAGATGTTAAATGAGGATGCCAGCTCGAGAGAAGATTTCGAAACGGCTGAAACCACGCTGGCCAGTACCCGCGCTGAGCTATCGGCACTGAACGCCAAACTCGTCCAGGCGCAAATTGATGTCGACAAGAAAAAGGTCGATTTGGGTTATACAAAAGTTGTTGCTCCCATGGACGGCATTGTTATTGCCGTTGTCACCCAACAGGGCCAAACGGTTAACTCCAGCCAAAGTGCGCCGACCATTATCAAACTCGCGCGTCTGGACGTGATGACAATTAAAGCCCAGATCTCTGAGGCGGATATCACGCGAATTTCACCGGGACAGAAAGCCAGATTCACCATTTTCTCTGAGCCGGATAAGCATTATGACGCCACGTTACGTACCGTTGAACTGGCACCTGAGTCGGTTATGAAAGATGATAGCCTTGCCAGCAGTAGCTCAGCCTCAGGGTCAGGCACGTCAAATGCTTCGGTGTACTACAACGCGCTGCTGGATGTCCCCAATCCAGAAAATCGGCTGCGAATTGCCATGACAGCACAGGTGACCTTGCTGGCTGGAGAAGCTAAAAATACGTTACTGGTGCCGATTCAGGCTGTGCACAAGGTGAGTGGCAACAAACAGCAGGTGCAGATAGTGACCAGTGATAACCGGCTGGAAACCCGTGAGGTCAAAACCGGCATTACTAACAGTGTGGATATCCAGATCCTGGACGGTGTAAAAGTCGGGGAACATGTTGTGTTATCGCAGCCGGGTGAAAAAGCGCCCGGGGAAGGGTTTGTATCTTGAGTAATATCATAGAACTCAAGGGCATCAGCCGCACCTACAGGAACGGTGGACAGGATCTCACCGTGCTTAAAGGGATTGATTTGACTATCGCTGCTGGGGAGATGGTCGCGATCATCGGCGCCTCCGGTTCCGGTAAGTCAACCCTGATGAATATTATGGGCTGTCTCGATGTCCCTGATTGTGGCGATTACTATATCAGCGGTCAAAATGCCGCCCAGCTTTCACCTGACGATCTGGCAAGGATCCGCCGTGAGCACATCGGTTTTATCTTCCAGCGTTATCATTTAATGCCCGACCTGAGCGCGTTAAGTAACGTTGAAATTCCGGCGATTTATGCCAATAGTGAGCGCGAAAAGCGCCGTCTGCGCGCGGCGACATTGCTTGGAAGACTCGGGCTGGAAGGTCGTGAACATCATAAGCCGGGAGAGCTTTCAGGCGGCCAGCAGCAGCGTGTGAGTATTGCCCGCTCGCTGATTAACGGCGGTGAAATCATTCTGGCGGATGAACCCACCGGCGCGCTGGATACGCAGTCCGGTCAGGAGGTACTGTCAATACTCAGTGAACTGAATCAGCGTGGCCATACCGTGGTTATGGTGACACATGATATGAAGGTAGCGCAGCATGCTAACCGTATTATTGAGCTGCGTGACGGTGAAATTATTTCTGATACCGGCAGTCGTGTTACCTCCGGGGGTGCCCTTAAACGACCTGACAGCGTTCAGCAAAGCTGGTGGCAAAGTATTGTTGACCGTACCCGTGAATCCCTGCACATGGCGTTAAAAGCGATGAATGCGCATCGCCTGCGCACGACGTTAACCATGACGGGCATTATTTTTGGTATCGCCGCGGTTGTTACGGTGGTGGCACTGGGAGAAGGCGCGAAACAGCGAACCCTTGATAATATCAAGGAGCTTGGAACCAACGTGGTGAGCATCTACCCGGGAAGGGATTTCTTTGACGACAGCACTGAAGCCATTCGTACACTGGTCCCGGCAGACGCCGAAGCATTAGCAAAGCAGGGGTTTGTTGACAGCGTCAGCCCCGAAGTTAACGCTTCCGACAACATTCGCTTTCTGGGTAAATCCGCTACCGCCACGATCAATGGCGTTGGGCGCGATCATTTTCGCGTAAACGGTATTGAACTGTTGCAGGGATCAACTTTCCAGGACGATCGAAATGCCTCGCAGGAAGTCATCATTGATGAAAACGCCCGCAAGGCGTTATTTGACGATGCGGGACTCAAGGCACTTGGGCAAATCGTTTTTCTGGGTTCCGTGCCTGCACGGGTTGTCGGCATCGCCAAAGGGAACAGCCGAAGCTATGCGCCTAATCGCATTAACGTCTGGATGCCTTACAGCACGGTGATGTATCGAATGACAGGAAAACCGGTGTTGACCAGCATCAGCGTAAGGCTTAAGGATGATGTTGCCAACGAGGCAGCGGTCAGCGCTATTTCTCAGCTTCTCACTCAACGCCACGGCGTGAAAGACTTCCAGCTTTATAATTTCGAGCAGATTCGACAATCAATAGAACGGACCTCAATGACCTTTAGCATCCTGATTCTGATGGTGGCCTGCATCTCGCTGATGATCGGCAGCATTGGGGTGATGAATATCATGCTGGTGTCGGTCACGGAACGGACCCATGAGATTGGCGTACGAATGGCGGTCGGTGCGCGTCAGGGCGATATCATGCAGCAGTTTATGATTGAGGCTGTGCTGGTATGTCTAATAGGCGGAGTGTTAGGTATTGCACTGTCGTATGCCGCCGGAGCGCTGTTCACCGCGCTGGCAGGGGGCATTTTCACCGCCATTTATTCGTGGCAGGCCGCTGCTGCCGCATTCTTCTGCTCAACTTTAATCGGCATGATCTTTGGTTATCTCCCTGCCCGCAAGGCAGCAAGGATGGATCCGGTCGTTTCACTGGCCAGCGAGTAACCCATGAAAATATTATTCCCTTTAACGGTATGCCTTGCTGTCCTGCTTAGTGCTGGCTGCGCCGACTCTCTGAAAAGCGACTATCAGCCTCCTGAGGTGAAATACCCTGCCAACTGGTATCAGGCGGATGCTGCGGAGGAGAGGATGCCGTTCGACTGGCAGGCCTTTAACGATCCAGACCTCGACGGCTGGCTGCGGCAGGTGATGGTGCGCAATAACGATGTCGCTGGAGCAGTATTGCGTGTTTATCGCGCCCGCCTGGAAGAAGAGCGGATTGGCATCACAAACGATCCGGGACTAAAAGGTTCGCTCGCGCTTGACGGTAAAAAACAGCTGAACAGCTCAGCCCACTGGAGCAGGGGCAGCGTTGCCAGTATTAATACCAGCTATGAGCTGGATCTGTGGGGCAAAATAGCGCGGCAGCGCGATGCGAAGGCGTGGGCACGTTTTGCCTCGGAAGAGGATCTGCGTTCTGCACGCCTGACGCTGCTTTCAAATGCCAGTAATAATTACTGGCGCTTAGGCTTTATTAACCAGCAGCTGTCTGTCCTGCAACAAAGCATCAACTATGCAAAAGAGACGCTGCGCCTGGCTAACGCGCGTTATGCCGCGGGCGGTGCCTCCTCTCTGGATGTTGTGGATGCTCAGCAGGGCGTGCTTTCGCAGGAAAACAGGCTGGCGGCGTTGAAGAATGAACGTTTACAGGCGCTCAATCAGCAAGCCGTTTTGCTTGGAACCGCGCCGGGCAGCGCGATAGTCGAACCGAAAGCGTTACCAATGGGACCACTGCCGCAGGTCAGTGGAAAGATCCCGGTCAACGTGCTGCGGCATCGACCCGATATCAGCGCTAAAGAGTGGCGGGTACGGGAAGCATTGGCCACCGTTGATGTCCAGCGTACTGCATTTTATCCAGCGTTTAGTCTGACCGGCTCGCTTGGCACCAGCAGCAGCAGCCTTATGGCCTTCCTGGAAAATCCTGTAGGCTCTGTTGGAGCAAACCTGACCCTGCCGTTCCTGGAATGGAGAGAAAGGGGCATGGACGTGAAGATTGCACGCAACGACTACGAGCAACGGGTTCTGGAGTTTAAACAGGAACTTTACAAGGCGATGAGTAGCATAGAAGATGCGCTTGCTTTGCGTCATCAACTCCTGGAACAGGAGACGCTTCTACGTGAAGGCCTGGAACTGGCGAAAAAATCAGAGAGGCTAAACGAAGTTCGCTATCGCCAGGGCGCGGTGCGAATTTCTTTCTGGCTTGATGCTCAGGAGAAACGCCGTCAGGCCGAACTGGCACTGTATGAAAATCGCTTTAACCAGTTAAATAATCTGGCAAAAATCTATATGGAGTTCGGCGGTTCGGTATCTTTCCCCTGAATTGCGCAGACTCATTTACGTCTGGCAGCAATATGACTTGCTGCCAGGGCGCAGTTCGCAAGACATCCCTCGTCATTATTCAAACCCATCTCACAAAAATCGTTCCTCCCCTTTGATCGAAATTTCATCTCCGGCTATATGACTAGTCATATCATTTAAATGACTAGTCATATAGGAGGCAACCATGAATCAATCACTGCCAGCCAACTTCTTATGGGGCAACTCGGTGTCGAGCATGCAGACGGAAGGGGCCTGGAATGAGGGCGGAAAGGGGATGTCGGTGTACGACATTCGCGAAGCCGGTGAAAATATCTCTGACTGGAAAGTGGCCACCGACTCCTACCACCGCTACCGGGAAGATTTCGACCTGATGCAGGATCTGGGCATGAACTGCTACCGCTTCCAGATCTCCTGGAGCCGCGTCTGCCCGCAGGGTGACGGCGAGTTCAACGACGAGGGTATCGCCTTTTACGACCGCTTTATCGACGATCTGATCGCCCGCGGTATCGAGCCGATGGTCTGCCTCTACCATTTCGATATGCCGCTGGCGCTGGCGCAGGAGTACAACGGATTTAACGATCGTCGCGTGGTGGAGGCGTTTATCCGCTACGGCAAAAAGATGATCGACTGCTACGGTGACCGGGTGAAGTACTGGCTGACCTTTAACGAGCAGAATATTTTCCACATGCCGATAGCCTTTCGCATCTCCGGCTATATGAAGGGGGAGGAAACCCTGCGCGAGCTGTACGAAGTGCAGCATCACACCATGGTGGCGCACATGGCGCTGACCGAGTACCTGCACCAGACTAAGCCGGGCAAGCTGATGGGCGGCATGCTGGCGCACCAGCTGATTTATCCGGCCACCTGCAAACCGCGTGACATCTTCTGCGCCCAGCAGTACGACGAATTCCTCAACCAGAACCTGCTGCGCGTCTTCGCGGGCCAGGGCTACAGCCCGGCGGTGATGGCGGTGGTGGAGCAGGAAGGCTTCGGCGATATCTACCGCGCAGACGATCTCGCGCTGTTTGCGCGCACGAAGAACGACTTT
>AGFT01097912.1_pt1 | contig 21344 bp, 15 predicted proteins | sample 305848 | NCBI WGS metagenome assembly AGFT01 (sample SAMN02954282, study PRJNA62043) | ant fungus garden metagenome | biome: terrestrial; feature: Atta colombica fungus garden; material: fungus garden; isolation source: Atta colombica fungus garden bottom | host: Atta colombica | place: Panama...
TTAGGTCTGGCGAATCACCCAGAGCTGATTGCCGCGGCGAAAAGCGGCATGGACTCCCACGGCTTCGGCATGGCCTCCGTGCGCTTTATCTGCGGCACGCAGGACAGCCACAAGCAGCTCGAGCAGAAGCTGGCCAACTTCCTCGGAATGGAAGACGCGATCCTCTACTCCTCCTGCTTCGACGCCAACGGCGGCCTGTTTGAGACCCTGCTCGGCGCTGAAGACGCGATTATCTCCGACGCCCTGAACCACGCCTCCATCATTGACGGCGTGCGCCTGTGCAAAGCGAAGCGCTTCCGCTACGCCAATAACGATATGGTCGAGCTGGAAGAACGCCTGAAGGAGGCGCGCGCGGCCGGCGCTCGCCACGTGCTAATCGCCACCGACGGCGTGTTCTCCATGGACGGCGTGATCGCCAACCTGAAGGGCGTGTGCGACCTGGCCGATAAGTACGACGCGCTGGTAATGGTCGATGACTCCCACGCCGTTGGCTTTGTCGGCGAAAACGGCCGCGGCTCGCACGAATACTGCGACGTCATGGGCCGCGTGGACATCATCACCGGCACGCTGGGCAAAGCGCTCGGCGGCGCGTCCGGCGGCTATACCGCCGCGCGCAAAGAGGTGGTGGAGTGGCTGCGCCAGCGCTCCCGCCCGTATCTGTTCTCCAACTCCCTGGCTCCGGCGATCGTTGCCGCCTCCATCAAGGTGCTGGAGATGGTCGAGTCCGGCGCTGAACTGCGCGACCGCCTGTGGTCCAACGCGCGCCTGTTCCGTGAAAAAATGAGCGCGGCAGGCTTCACCCTGGCCGGTGCTGACCACGCGATCATCCCTGTGATGCTTGGCGACGCGGTGGTGGCGCAGAAATTTGCCCGCGAGCTGCAAAAAGAGGGGATTTACGTCACCGGGTTCTTCTTCCCGGTGGTGCCAAAAGGTCAGGCGCGTATCCGCACCCAGATGTCTGCGGCGCATTCGCCTGAACAAATTGAGCGTGCGGTAGAAGCCTTTACCCGCATCGGTAAACAGCTGGGCGTCATTGCCTGAGGACGTGTGATGAAAGCGTTATCCAAACTGAAAGCGGAAGAAGGGATTTGGATGACCGACGTGCCGGAGCCGGAAGTCGGTCATAACGATCTGCTGATCAAAATTCGTAAAACCGCCATCTGCGGTACGGACGTTCACATCTACAACTGGGACCAGTGGTCGCAGAAAACCATTCCCGTTCCGATGGTTGTCGGCCACGAATACGTGGGGGAAGTGGTTGGCATCGGCCAGGAAGTGAAAGGCTTTAAGATTGGCGACCGCGTCTCCGGCGAAGGCCATATCACCTGCGGCCACTGCCGTAACTGCCGCGGCGGACGCACGCACCTGTGCCGCAACACCGTCGGCGTGGGCGTGAACCGCCCGGGCTGCTTCGCGGAATACCTGGTGATCCCGGCGTTCAACGCGTTCAAAATCCCCGACAACATCTCTGACGATCTGGCCTCCATCTTTGACCCGTTCGGCAACGCGGTACACACCGCGCTGTCGTTCGACCTGGTCGGTGAAGACGTGCTGGTGTCCGGCGCGGGCCCAATCGGCATCATGGCGGCCGCGGTGGCGAAGCACGTCGGCGCGCGTAACGTGGTGATCACCGACGTGAACGAGTACCGTCTGTCGCTGGCGCGCAAAATGGGCGTCACCCGCGCGGTTGACGTGTCTAAAGAGAGTCTGAACGACGTGATGGCCGAGCTGGGCATGACCGAAGGGTTCGACGTGGGTCTGGAGATGTCCGGCGCGCCGCCGGCGTTCCGCACCATGCTGGACACCATGAACCACGGCGGGCGTATCGCGATGCTGGGGATTCCGCCGTCGGATATGTCCATCGACTGGAACAAGGTCATCTTCAAGGGGCTGTTCATCAAGGGCATCTATGGCCGTGAGATGTTCGAAACCTGGTACAAGATGGCGGCGCTGATTCAGTCCGGCCTGGATCTGACCCCAATCATCACCCACCACTTCGGGATTGATGATTTCCAGAAAGGCTTCGACGCGATGCGTTCGGGCCAGTCAGGGAAGGTGATCCTGAGCTGGGATTAAGTAAAAAAAGCGCCTTCGGGCGCTTTTTTTATGGGCGTGGATCAACGCGATGATGAGGCGCTGTTTCCCCAGCCCTGCCACTGATGCTGGAAATATTTCACCAGCGTACTTTCGCCAATGCTTTCCCCAATCACCGTGAAGAAGCGCGTCGCGTGGACCGGCTCAAGCGGCTGCTTTGGCGCGCAGTTTTTTACGCCGCGGAACGGATTGCGCGGCTGCGTTACCGGCGGCTGCGCATTGCCAGGACGCGACGTATCCACCTGCGGCTCGTTCAGCAGGTCGCTCGGGCGAACCAGCGTAATGTCGGAAGGCAGCGTCGGGAGCATCTGCTGAAGCACGCGAACGGTAGACGGATGCGGGTGGCCGATGGCAATCGCCGAGCCGTTCCGGCGCGCCAGCTGCACCGCGCGGTTAAACTGCACGCGAATATCCGCTTCGTTCTGGGTATCGTCGAGAAACACCTTGCGCTTAATCACCTTCACGCCCGTTCCCTGCGCGGCGCGCATCGCCTGGCTGTTGCCGATGGTCATGCTGTCGAGGAAGTAGAGGTTGTAGCGTTCGAGCGACTGCATCACCTTGAGCATACCGTACAGGCTGGACGTCATCGCGCTGCCCATGTGGTTGTTCAGCCCGACGGCGTAAGGCACTTTGTCGTACGCATCGCGGATGATGCGATCGATCTCGTCGCTGCTCATCTCCGGGCGCAGCGTGTCTTTTTCCAGCGGCTGCTTGCTGAGCGGTGCCATCGGCAGATGGATCAGAACCTCGTGCCCGCTGTTGTGGGCTTTGGTTGCCATCTCGCGGGCGTGCGGGGCATTCGGCAGAACGGCGACGGAGATGGCCTGCGGCATCGCCAGCACCTGATTTTCGTTATGCGGGCGATAACCGAAGTCATCAATCACAATGGCAAGTTTGCCTGCGTAAACCGGTCCAGCCAGCGCCAGAGCGCTGACGACGGAGAGAACAATTCGGCGAAAGTGAAGCAAAACTTATCTTCCCAACCACGGCTGTGGATTGACCGCCTGACCCTGGCGACGAATTTCGAAATAGAGTGACGGGCGGCCCTGACCGCCACTGCTGCCCACAAAGGCGATGGGTTGGCCGGCGCGCACCTGAGTGCCGACGCTGACCAGCGCGCTCTGGTTGTAGCCGTACAGGCTCATATCGCCTTTACCGTGTTCAACCACCACCACCAGCCCGTAACCCTGCAGCCAGTCGGCCAGGATGACGCGGCCATCGGCGATGGCTTTCACTTCGCTACCTTCAGACGCACCGATAACGATCCCCTTCCAACGTAGCTCACCCTGCAGCTGTTCGCCATAGCGATGCAGGATCGTGCCGCGAACGGGCCAGTAGGCCTGACCGCGCGGGGAGCCGAGGCCGCCGGTGCGCGACATCAGGGAGCGTTCGCTTTCGGTTGGCTTATAGGTGGTGCCTTTACGCGAGGCTTCCTGCTGCTTGTTACGCACGGCCTGCGCCTCGCGCGCCTCTTTCTCGGCGCGGGCCCTGGCGGCGGCTTCTGCACGGGCAATGCTGTTACGCAGCTTGGATTCGTTAGCGCGCAGCTCGCTCAGCTGGCTTTGCCCCTGCTGAATGGAGGACTCGAGGCCGGAAAGGGTTTTCTTACGCTCGTTGCGCGCCTGTTCGAGCTTCGCCTGCTGGGCCTGCTGCTCGTAAAGGAGCGTCTGCTGCTGGCTTTGCTTCTCTTCCAGCTCGGCTTTTTGGGTGGTGACTTCTTCACGCGTCTGCTTCAGCTGCGCGATGGTCTCCTGGCGGGCCTGGTTGAGATAGCCAAAGTAGGCCTGCAGGCGCTGGCCGCGCTGGCTCTCTTCTCCGCTCAGGATCAGCTGAAGGCCGGTGTGCTCGCCCTGGCGAAACGCCGCGTCAAGCTGCGCCGCAAGCGTGCGCTCCTGCGCGTCGCGCTGGCGCTCGAGTTTGGCAATCGACGCGTTCATGTCATCGATCTGCTTATTCAGCTGGGCGAGGGTATTCTGGGTTTCACGGAGCTTGCGCGCGGCGGCGGAGATCGCTTCTTCCTGCTGCTTAAGCTGAGCAAGCAGTACCGAGCGCTGCTGTTGCTGCTGGCGTACCGCGCGCTCTTTGGCGGCGATATCGGCCTGAATAGATTTAAGCTGGTCGCGGTCGTCCGCGTGGGCGGATTGGGCGCACAGCAATACGCCAGCGCTGAGCGCGCTGGCGTAAAGCAGAGGTCTGACTGATAACCGTAACGGCTTCACGACCCATGTGATTGAAAAAATCGCCTTTCCCCTCATGGGGAGCGATTATTCCACGATGAACAGCGGCTTGCCAGTCATCTCTTTCGGGATTTCCATACCCATCAGCGTCAGCATGGTTGGCGCGATGTCGGAAAGCTTGCCGCCTTCTACCGCTTTCAGTGATTTATCACCGACATAGATCAGCGGAACCGGCAGGTTGGTGTGGGCCGTATGCGCCTGTCCGGTAGACGGATCGCGCATCTGCTCGGCGTTGCCGTGGTCGGCGGTGATCAGCAGCTGGCCGCCAACGGATTCAACCGCTTTTGCCACCTGCTCAACGCAGTTATCCAGCGCTTCAACCGCTTTAACCGCCGCTTCCATCACGCCGGTATGGCCCACCATATCGCCGTTCGGGTAGTTACAGATGATGGTGTCGTACTTGCCGCTTTCGATCGCCGCAACCAGTTTTTCGGTCAGCTCGGCGGAGCTCATTTCCGGCTGCAGATCGTAGGTCGCCACTTTCGGGGAGTTGATCAGAATGCGATCTTCACCTTTGAACGGCGCTTCTACGCCGCCGTTGAAGAAGAAGGTCACGTGCGCATATTTTTCGGTTTCGGAGATGCGCAGCTGCGTCTTGTCGTTCTTCGCCATCCACTCGCCAAAGGTGTTTTCCAGGGATGCTGGTGGATAAGCGCAAGGGGCTTTGATGTCTGCCGCGTATTCGGTCAGCTGGATGAAGTCGAGTTTCACCACTTTTTTACGCGCGAAGCCGTCGAAATCGCTGTTTACAAAGGCGCGGGTAATTTCGCGCGCACGGTCAGCGCGGAAGTTCATGAAGATCAGCGCATCGCCGTCTTCCATTGCCGCATCGGCCTGGCCTTCTGCGCGAATAACGGTCGCCTTCACGAACTCGTCGTTTTCATCACGCGCGTAAGCGGCTTCAAGGCCTTCAACGGCGGTCGCAAACTGGAACTCGCCCTTTGCCAGCGTCATCAGGTCATAGGCCTGCTCAACGCGATCCCAGCGGTTGTCGCGGTCCATGGCGTAGTAGCGGCCAATGATGGATGCCACGCGGCCTTTACCCAGCGCGGCAAATTTGTCTTCGAACGCTTTCAGCGAGCCTTCGGCGCTGCGCGGAGGGGTATCGCGGCCATCGAGGAACGCGTGCAGATAGATTTTTTCCGCCCCGCGTTCAGCAGCCAGCTCAACCATCGCCATGATGTGGTCTTCGTGGCTGTGAACGCCACCCGCAGAAAGCAGGCCCATGATGTGAACGGCTTTGCCTGCCGCAACGGCTTTATCAACGGCACCGGTCAGCGTTGGGTTGGCAAAGAAAGTGCGCTCTTTGATTTCCACGTCCAAACGAGTCAGGTCCTGATACACGATACGGCCCGCGCCCAGGTTAACGTGTCCCACTTCGGAGTTGCCCATCTGGCGATCCGGCAGACCCACTTCCAGACCGGAAGCATCAATCAGGGTGTGAGGACGTTTTGCCCACAGCGCATCCATAACCGGGGTTTTGGCGTTAAGAATGGCGTTATCCTGGCTTTCTTCGCGGTAGCCATAACCATCAAGAATGACCAGTACCATAGGTTTTTTAGAAACCGACATTGCGACAACCTCATGCTCAAGAGACAAAAAATTTGCGTAATTTTACTACAGCTGAATCGATAAAATAGCCTCGGAAGATCAAAGAAAGCGCGGTCACAAACCGGGTTAGAGGTTATTTTCAGCCATTTTTTTTCGTGGCAGGCCGCAGAAAATGGATTAGCTTTATGACACTGGCTGTATTTGCCACAACGCGCAGGTATACTCCTCTCCTGGTTTTTTTAATCACTTAGTCGGGAGTTAGTACCCCCCATGCAAGAAATTATGCAATTTGTCAGCCGCCATCCGGTTCTGAGCATCGCGTGGATTGGCCTGCTGGTCGCCGTGCTTTTCACCACGTTTAAGGGCCTGACGTCTAAAATTAAGGTGATCACTCGCGGTGAAGCGACCCGTCTGATCAATAAAGAAGATGCCGTCGTGGTCGATCTTCGCCAGCGTGATGACTTCCGTAAAGGGCACATTGCAGGTTCAATTAACCTGCTGCCAGCGGAAATCAAAGCGAACAACATCGGCGAGCTGGATAAGCATAAGGCCCAGCCGATTATCGTTGTCGACGGTACCGGCATGCAGGCGCAGGAATCTGCAAACGCACTGCATAAAGCAGGCTTTGAAAACGTAACGGTACTGAAAGAAGGCATTTCCGGCTGGAGCGGAGAGAATCTTCCTTTGGTTCGCGGTAAATAAGGAGTTCAGTGATGGCCAATATTGAGATCTACACCAAAGCAACCTGTCCGTTCTGCCACCGTGCAAAAGCGCTGCTGAACAGCAAAGGCGTAACGTTCCAGGAACTGCCGATCGACGGTGACGCGATTAAACGCGAAGAGATGATTCAACGTAGTGGTCGCACGACGGTTCCGCAGATTTTTATCGATGCGCAGCACATTGGCGGCTGTGATGACTTGTATGCGCTCGACGCGCGCGGTGGACTCGATCCGCTGCTGCGCTAAGAGACTTTAGGACAATTAAAAAGGGTTTTTCCATGTCAGAACAAAACAACACCGAAATGACTTTCCAGATCCAGCGCATCTACACCAAAGATGTCTCTTTCGAAGCGCCAAATGCGCCGCACGTTTTCCAGAAAGATTGGCAGCCAGAGGTTAAACTTGATCTGGATACCGCATCCACTCAGTTGGCGGATGACGTGTATGAAGTCGTACTGCGCGTGACCGTTACCGCGTCTCTGGGCGAAGAAACTGCATTCCTGTGCGAAGTACAGCAGGGTGGTATCTTCTCCGTTGGCGGTATCGAAGGCAACCAGATGGCGCATTGCCTGGGGGCATACTGCCCGAACATCCTGTTCCCGTATGCGCGTGAATGCATCACCAGCCTGGTTTCTCGCGGTACATTCCCACAACTGAACCTTGCGCCAGTGAACTTCGATGCGCTGTTCATGAACTATCTGCAGCAGCAGTCTGGCGAAGGTGCCGAACAACATCAGGATGCCTGATGAGCACTGTTAATGCGTCAATGACTGTGATCGGTGCCGGCTCTTACGGCACCGCTCTTGCTATTACGCTGGCAAGAAATGGTCACGAGGTGGTCCTGTGGGGCCACGATCCCATACATATCGCGACGTTACAACACGACCGCTGTAACGTGGCGTTTCTCCCGGATGTTCCGTTCCCTGACTCTCTGCATCTGGAAAGCGACCTTGCCACCGCCCTGGCGGCCAGCCGCAATATTCTGGTTGTGGTGCCGAGCCACGTGTTCGGCGAAGTCCTGCGTCAGATTAAGCCGCTGATGCGCGATGATGCGCGCATCGTGTGGGCGACGAAGGGGCTGGAAGCCGAAACGGGCCGCCTGTTGCAGGACGTTGCCCGCGAAGCGCTGGGGGATGCCATTCCGCTGGCCGTGATTTCCGGACCGACGTTTGCCAAAGAGCTGGCCGCGGGCCTGCCGACGGCCATTTCGCTGGCCTCAACCGACCCGACCTTTGCCGACGATCTCCAGCACCTGCTGCACTGCGGCAAGAGCTTCCGCGTCTACAGCAACCCCGATTTCATCGGCGTACAGCTGGGCGGCGCGGTGAAGAACGTGATCGCCATTGGTGCGGGCATGTCCGACGGTATCGGCTTTGGCGCGAACGCGCGCACGGCGCTGATTACCCGCGGGCTCACCGAGATGTCTCGCCTTGGCGCGGCGCTGGGCGCCGATCCGGCCACCTTTATGGGAATGGCAGGGTTGGGCGATCTGGTGCTGACGTGTACGGACAACCAGTCGCGTAACCGCCGCTTTGGCATGATGCTCGGACAGGGCAGCGATGTGAAAGGCGCGCAGGAGAAGATTGGCCAGGTGGTTGAAGGCTACCGCAATACCAAAGAAGTTCGCGAATTGGCGCACCGTTTTGGTGTCGAAATGCCAATAACCGAGGAAATTTATCAGGTATTGTATTGCGGAAAAAATGCGCGCGAGGCAGCATTGACCTTACTAGGTCGTGCGCGCAAGGACGAGCGCAGCAGCAACTAATCGCAGGGACCCCTGTTAGCGACATGACCCGGCCAGCAAAGAACTGACCGGGCATTAACACATCGTCTGGAGTAAGCAATGCCGTGTGAAGAACTGGATATCGTCTGGAACAATATTAAAGCCGAAGCCCGGGCTTTGGCCGACTGCGAGCCCATGCTGGCCAGTTTCTACCACGCGACGCTACTCAAGCACGAAAACCTCGGCAGCGCCCTGAGCTATATGCTCGCCAACAAGCTCGCCTCCTCGATTATGCCCGCTATCGCCATTCGTGAAGTGGTGGAAGAGGCGTACGCCGCCGATCCGGAGATGATCGCCTCTGCCGCCTGTGATATTCAGGCCGTGCGCACGCGCGACCCGGCGGTCGATAAATATTCTACGCCGCTGCTGTACCTGAAGGGCTTTCACGCCCTGCAGGCCTACCGCATCGGCCACTGGCTGTGGAACGAGGGCCGCCGCGCGCTGGCCATCTTCCTGCAAAACCAGGTTTCCGTCACCTTCCAGGTGGATATTCACCCGGCGGCCAAAATTGGCCGCGGGATTATGCTCGACCACGCCACCGGCATCGTTGTCGGGGAAACAGCGGTGATCGAGGACGATGTGTCGATCCTGCAGTCGGTCACCCTGGGCGGTACCGGCAAAACCAGCGGCGATCGCCATCCGAAAATCCGTGAAGGGGTGATGATCGGTGCGGGTGCCAAAATCCTCGGCAATATCGAGGTGGGGCGTGGGGCGAAGATTGGCGCGGGTTCAGTCGTGCTTCAGCCCGTTCCACCGCACACCACCGCCGCTGGCGTCCCGGCGCGCATCGTCGGCAAGCCGGACAGCGATAAGCCGTCCATGGACATGGATCAGCACTTCAACGGCATTCACCATACGTTTGAATATGGTGACGGCATTTGAGATTTTGCCCGGTGGCGCTGCGCTTACCGGGGCTAGCGTAATAGTGCGCCGGGATACCCCAACTGGCGCCACGCTTCATACACCACCACCGACACCGCGTTTGACAGGTTCATGCTGCGGCTGTCCGGCATCATCGGAATGCGTATTTTTTGCTCGGCGGGAAGGGCGTCGAGAATCGTCGCGGGCAGGCCGCGCGTTTCCGGGCCAAACATCAGATAATCACCTTCCTGATAGCTCACGGCACTGTGCGCGGGCGTGCCTTTGGTCGTCAGGGCAAACATCCGCTGCGGCTTTTCGGCTTCGATAAACGCGTCGTAGTCGTGATGGCGCAGCACCGCCGTAAATTCATGGTAATCCAGCCCCGCGCGGCGCAGGCGCTTGTCGTCCCAGGCAAAGCCCATCGGCTCAATGATATGCAGACGAAAGCCGGTGTTGGCGCACAGGCGGATAATGTTGCCGGTGTTCGGCGGAATTTCTGGTTCGAATAAAACGATGTTAAGCATGCTGCCCCCTTAATTGCGGGGGCAGAATAGCAGAAACGGGTGGGCCTACGCGATGCTCGCGACCTGCGAACGGTAGCGGAACATTTTGTAGAGCGTGGCGGCGGTGGCCAGCAGCGCGGGAACGCTCAGGAACATCAGGATACTGTCCGCCTGCCACTGCAGCGAAAGCAGGTGCGCGCTGGTCAGGGTGCCCGCGACGCCGCCAAAGCGCCCGATGCCCTGCATCCACGCGATGCCCGTGGCGCGGCAGTGGGTAGGATAAAACGTGGCGGCGAGGGTCTGCATGCCGGACTGCGCGCCGTTCATGGTAATCCCCATCACGAAGATCAGACCGCCAAACAGCACGATGTGGTTATGCTCCATGCCCAGCGCGAGGATCAGCAGCATGGTGATGAAAAAGCCGCCGGTCACCACCTTATGCGCTTCCCAGCGGTCCATCATCCAGCCTGCCAGCAGGATCCCGGCAGTGCCGCCGAAGGTGAAGAGGGAGGTCAGCCACGCCGATTCCGCCAGCGGGTAGCCCATGCCGAGCATCAGCGTCGGCATCCAGCTCAGCAGCACATAGTAAATCACCAGCCCCATAAAGTAGGTGGTCCAGAGCATCAGCGTCCCCGGCAGCCACGGGAAGGTAAAAAGCTGCGCCACGCTGCCTTTCGTCTGAGCCGTGCGCGTTTCGGACAGAAAGAAGCCCGTCACCTCCTCGACCGAACTACCGGCAAATCGGCTGACGATACGCTTTACGCGCGCACTTTCCTTCCCGCGCTGCACCAGATACTTCACCGACTCCGGCAGCAGCAGCGCCAGCAGCACCGTCAGCACGAGCGGCGCGACGGCGCCGAGCAGCAGCACGCTCTTCCAGCCGTGTTGGGGGATCAGCCATGAGGAGATGGCGCCTCCGCCCGCCGCGCCGAGGGGAAAGCCGCAGTACATGGTATTAATCGCCATCGCCCGGCAGCGCTGCGGCGCAAACTCCGAGATCAGGGTAATGGCGTTCGGCATTGCCGCGCCCAGCCCGAGGCCGGTTAAAAAGCGCCAGAGGGTGAGGGCGTTCAGGCTTTGCGCCCAGGCGGTTCCCAGGCTGGAGAGGCCAAAAAACAGGCAGGAGAAAACGAGCACGCGCTTGCGCCCGATGCGGTCGGATACCGGTCCGGCAACCAGCGCGCCGAGCGAAAGTCCCAGCAGGGCGGCGCTGAGCACGGGCCCCAGATCCTGCCTGGCGATCCCCCACTCGGCCGAGAGCGTCGGGGCGATATAGCCCATCGCGGCGGTATCAAATCCGTCGATCGCCAGAACCAAAAATCCCAGCACGATCAGCAGCCAGTGGAACCGCGAGAAGGGGCTGTCGTCGATCACCTGCTGGATATCCACCTTGCCTGAATACGCCATACGCTACCCTCTGTTGTTGTGTTTTAAATGTTCTTGTATTTGCCTGTATATACATTTGCGATCGCCGCGAGGATGTCAAATTTAGTTATCTGAAATGTTATGTTGGTGTTATTTTTGGGCAAAAAAAACGCGTTCAGCCGACTGTGAGCTGAACGCGTGAAGCAAAATGGGGAGAGGATTAGGCGGCGCTGCCCTGCGACAGCTGCGCAAGACCGGCAGGCAGCTTGCTCAGCTCCTGCACCAGCGAATCGCGGCTAATGTCGCCGATGGATTTCGCCCCGGTCAGCGTCATCGCCACCTTCATCTCTTTCTCAATCAGGTCCAGCAGGTTTGCCACGCCCGCCTGCCCTGCGGTCGCTAAGGCGTACAGATACGCGCGCCCCAGCAGCACGCTGTCTGCGCCCAGCGCGATCATGCGCACCACGTCCAGCCCGTTGCGAATCCCACTGTCGGCCAGAATCGTAATATCGCCCTTCACCGCGTCGGCAATCGCCGGTAATGCGCGGGCCGAGGAGAGCACGCCGTCGAGCTGGCGGCCGCCGTGGTTAGAGACCACAATGCCGTCCGCGCCGAAGCGCACCGCGTCGCGGGCGTCTTCAGGGTCGAGGATCCCTTTGATCACCATCGGGCCGTCCCAAAACTCGCGGATCCACTCCAGGTCTTTCCAGGAAATCGACGGATCGAAGTTATTCGCCAGCCAGCCGATGTAATCCTCCAGCCCGGTCGGCTTGCCGAGATAGGCGGAGATATTGCCCAGATCGTGCGGGCGACCGTTAAGGCCCACGTCCCACGCCCACTGCGGATGCGTCACCGCCTGCCAGTAGCGGCGCATGGCGGCGTTCGGACCGCTCATGCCGGAGTGCGCGTCGCGATAGCGCGCGCCCGGCGTCGGCATGTCGACGGTAAACACCAGCGTTGAGCAGCCCGCCGCTTTGGCGCGCTCCAGCGCGTTACGCATAAAGCCGCGGTCGCGCAGCACGTACAGCTGGAACCACATCGGGCGCTTAATGGTGGGCGTAACCTCTTCAATCGGGCACACGGAGACGGTGGAGAGCGTAAACGGTATCCCTTTGGCATCCGCGGCGGCGGCGGCCTGCACCTCACCCCGGCGGGCGTACATGCCGCACAGGCCAACGGGGCCGAGCGCAACGGGCATCGAGAGCGTTTCGTTGAACAGCTTCGTCTCAAGGCTCAGGTCGGACATATTCTTCAGCACGCGCTGGCGCAGGGCCACGTCCGACAGGTCTTCCACGTTGCGGCGCAGGGTATGCTCCGCATAGGCCCCGCCGTCGATATAGTGGAACAGGAACGGCGGTAAGATGCGCTGCGCCGCGGCGCGATAGTCACTGGCTGCTGAAATAATCATGCGTTGTTCTCCCTGGAAATATCACTGTCACCGGGCAGACGGGTAATACGCGCCTGTCGTGCCTGGTCTTCATCAAATCGTTTAATGGTGGTGTGCACAAAGCCAAGGTGCGCCATCATCGCTTTGCGCGCGGCGTCGGCGTCACCGCTCAGAATGGCGTTAAGAATCGCCTCGTGCTGTTCGGTCAGGCGCGCGAACACGGGCGGGACCAGATACATGCGCTGGCGGCTCTGCTTCACGGAGGATTGCAGCAGGTCGAAGAAGCCGCGCATGGTTTGCAGCAGGACGACGTTGTGCGACGCCTCGGCAATCGCCAGGTGGAAGCGTACGTCCGCCTGCGACGCAATGTCCGGATCGCTGCTTTGCGTGGCCTCGAAGCAGGTTTTGAGCTTCTCTTTATCGGCGTCGGTGGCGCGCATCGCCGCGTGCCAGGCGGTGCTGGCCTCAATGGCGTGGCGGGCTTCAAGGATGTCGAAGCTGTAGTCCGGGTCGTTCTCCAGCAGCGTTTTCAGCGGCTGAACGATGTTTTGCTCAGACCAGTCGTCGTGCTGCCAGCGCACAAAGGTGCCGCCGCCGCGGCGGCTCACCAGCAGCCCCTCGTTGACCAGCGTGGCGAGCGCCTCGCGCAGGGAATTACGCGATACGCCGAGCTGGGCGGCAAGCTGGCGCTCGGCGGGCAATTTCATGCCCGCCTCCAGCTGTTGTTCTTCAATCAGCGCCCGCACGCGAGAGGCAATCTCGTCGGACAGGCGCCTGGGCATCACTATCATGGAATCATCCAGGTTAAGACATAGGCCTGCAGCGTGGTGATGACGCCCACCATGCAGGTAAATATCAGGCTGTGTTTAACGGTAAAGCGGAACAGATCCGACTCTTTGCCGACCAGGCCAACCGCCGCGCAGGCGATAGCGATGGACTGCGGTGAGATCATCTTGCCGGTCACGCCGCCGGTGGTGTTAGCCGCAACCAGCAGGACGTCCGAGACGCCAATTTGCTGCGCGGCGGTGGCCTGCAGCGCGGCGAACAGCGCGTTAGACGAGGTATCCGAGCCCGTCAGGAACACCCCCAGCCAGCCGAGGAACGGAGAGAAGAAGGTGAACGCGTGTCCGGTATGTGCCAGGGCTAAAGCCAGCGTCGACGACAGGCCGGAGTAGTTGGAGATAAACGCGAACGCCAGCACCATGCCGATGGAGTAGATCGGCAGCGCCAGCTCTTTCAGCGTGCTGGCAAAGGTCTGTACCGCGGCGGCAGGCTTCATGCGCAGCCACACAACGGAAAGGATCGCCGCAAACAGGATGGCCGTGCCGGTGGCGGAGAACCAGTCGAACTTGAACACCGCCGCATACGGCGTGGCGTCGTGAACCACCGGCGGCATGCGCGCGACCATCTTGTCGAGGAACGGCACGGAGACGTTGATCACCATGTCGTACAGCGCGCCGCCCGGGGCGAACAGCGCCTTAAACGGCGGGACGCTCCACAGGGTGACGGTGGCGGTCAGGAACAGGAACGGCGACCAGGCGCGGACGATTTGCCCGGCCGTGTAGCCCGTGCGGGCAAGGGTTTGATCGACGTGCGACGCGCCCATATCGGCAAAGCGGAAGATGCGCACCGGCTGCCAGCGCTTCAGGAACAGCGTCAGGCACACCAGCGACACCAGCGACGAGATAATGTCCGGCAGCTCGGGGCCGAGGAAGTTGGAGCTAAGATACTGGGCAATAGCGAAAGAGCCGCCGGCGACCATCACCGCGGGCCAGGTCTCCTTCACGCCGCGCCAGCCGTCCATAATCGCCATGATCCAGAACAGCACGATAATGGTCAGGAACGGCAGCTGGCGGCCCACCATCTGGCCGATCTCGAAGCTGTCCAGCCCGGTCACCTGTCCGGCGACCAGAATCGGGATGCCCATCGCGCCAAACGCCACCGGCGCGGTGTTGACGATCAGGCACAGCCCGGCGGCGTACAGCGGATTAAAGCCCAGCCCGACCAGCAGCGCGGCGGTGATCGCTACCGGCGCACCGAAACCTGCCGCCCCTTCGAGGAACGCGCCGAAAGAGAAACCGACAATCAGCATCTGCAGGCGCTGGTCCGGCGTGATGGAGAGAATCGACGAGCGGATGATGTCAAACTGCCCGGTTTTCACCGAGATTTTATAGACAAACACCGCCGCAATGATGATCCACGCAATCGGCCACAGGCCGTAGAAAAAGCCATACACGACCGATGCCAGCGCGCGGTCGACGGGCATTTTATAGAAGAACAGCGCCACCAGCAGCGCGATCGCGACGGTATAGGTTGCGGCAAGGTAGCCCTTCAGCTTGAGCTTAATCAGCGCAAAGAAGAAGAACAGGATCGGTAGCGATGCGATCAGGCTCGACAGCCAGATATTTCCGGCCGGATCGTAGTTTTGTTGCCAGAGGCTCATTGCAGGTCTCCTGAGGACCCCACGTCGCGATCGGCGGTGAGTCTGTGCTCATCTCTGCGTCACACGCTGTGTAAAAGTGGTCCTGCCAATATTGTATTGTAGGGTGAATGACAATGAATGGTTAATCAGATGTTATGGATGGGCAATGGTTTTGTGAGTGGAATTAATGGAAGTGTGAACCAGAGGAGGGATGAATGGGGGATTGGTTGGGCCAATTTGCCCGGGGGCATTCTTATCGAATGCCCCCGCTTTAAGATTTTTTTACTTACTGCTGCTTATTAGCTCACGCTCCGCATATCTTGACCTTCTTCAGCAACAAGAAGATGGTCACTTTTCCTGAGTTGATGACCCTCAATTTGTTTTTCAATAACGTCTGTTATGACTCTCTTCAGAACGCTGCTTGTTGATTTAAAACCGAGCATTCTTGAGACAGACGTGACAATTTCATCTTCAGTTGCGCCCAGGCTCGTTTTGACGATCTCAAGCACGCCGTGGGCAATTTCTTTCGGTGCAATCATCTCTGGCTTACGTAAGCCTGCAGAGATGACATTTTGCCTGTTACGCAGTTGTACAATCGAATCCTTATAGAAAAAGAAGCCATCTTCTTGATAGATTTTGCCTTTTTGACACGCCTTTTGTGCGGCCACACTTACGGCACTTTCAATGCGCGCGCCAGCCCGCCCTAATCCCCAGGCTGTGCGAAGTCGTGTAACAATTTCACTTAAATGGACCGGTGCTTCTATCGAAACAATATGTTCGATCATATCTGCCAATAGGTTAGTGGGCATTTCATGAAGTACATAGCCTGGATTAGCTTTAGGCTGTGATTCCACATAATTGACGAACAGCTCATTTGCTGGTTCTGTTCTACCTAACCCAACCTCCACGACATTTTCTCGTTCCACCGTAACTATCTCAATGTTAACCGCACGCGTCTCCTTTGACTTATTTTCGGCGCGGTTAATGAGCTCTGCTTTGGCATTATCGATGGCACTGATTACCCGCTGCAGTTGTTCCTCTGGGCGCTGGAACCAATCCGTGCTCCAGATGCGATGGATGTTCCATCCATGGTCTTCGAGAACGGCCTGACGCAGACGATCGCGCTCCCGCGCTGACCGAGAAGAATGATAGGCGCTACCATCGCATTCGATACCCAGAATATAACGTCCCGGTAATTCGGGATCGGCAATGGCTAAATCAATAAAGAATCCTGCAATTCCAACCTGTGGATGTACCTGATAACCCCGAGCCTGAAGTGCTGACGCCACCTGTTCCTCAAATACGCTATCCATTGGTCGTCCGGAATGTGTCGCCAAAGATAAACGTCCAGTACGGGCATACTGAAGAAACAGTTTGAAGGCCATTACGCCAATCCCTTTTGCACGTTCCAGATCGATGTCTTCATCGGTAATGGATGCAAATACCTCACAGCGGCGTTTGGCGCGACTTATGAGTACATTGAGACGCCTTTCGCCACCTTTTGAACCTAATGGCCCAAATTTCATCGCAAGATAGCCTTGCGCATTTCGCGCGTAACCAACGGAAATCATAATCACATCGCGCTCATCCCCCTGAATGTTCTCAAGGTTTTTTATGAAGAAGGGTTCGCCAGGGTGAGCCTGGAAGAAATCCTCATACTGCGGGTTAAGTCGACGAAGCAATTCGAGTTCGTCCTGAATAGCTTTACGCTGTGAAACGGAAAACGTGGCGACTCCCAGCGACAATTCAGGATGTTGTTGAACATGTTCAAGTATTGCATGGGCAATTCGTTTTGCCTCAGTAGGGTTTGCGTTGGTTGTTCCCGATTCAAACACACCATTTTCAACGTGATGGAAACGTAATCCCATCCCAGCTTCTTCCGTATAAGGGCTGGGAACGATGAAAAGTTTATTTTCATAAAACTGGCTATTCGAAACCGCAATCAATGATTGATGACGGCTACGATAGTGCCAGCGTAGCATGCGCTGCGGTAGGCCTCTGGCAACAAATAAACCCAATATGCTTTCAATATCAGATACCTGTGTTGATTCATCGTCGTCGTCGTTGCTTGCTTCGGTCATACGAGAGAAGAAACTGGTTGGTGGTAATTGCCTTTCATCACCCACAACAACAACTTGCTCGCAGCGTGCAATGGCGCCAATAGCGTCAACAGGCTGGATCTGACTGGCTTCATCCATAACAAGTAAATCAAATGTTTGCTTTCCTGGAATCAGGAATTGCGCAACGGAGAGTGGACTCATCATCATGACAGGTTTTAATGCCTGAATAGCCGGCCCCGCTTTTAACATCAGTTGACGGATCGGCATATGGCCACGCTTTCTTGCCATTTCAGAACGTAAAATGCCAACCGGGCCTGCTGCCCCTGTTTTCGAAGGAATACGGCTATGATGCGCACGAACAACTTCCAGGCATGAGGATTTGATTCGCCGTAAGTCCATCTCAGCAAAGTGGCTCACTTTACGGCTATGAAGATCGCCATCAAACCGTGATAAGGATGGCGTTTTATCGGCCATCAGTTTGAAAAGTGACTCATAATAGGTGTATTCAACTGACGTATAGCCTTCGGTAAGTTTTAAGCGACCATCCTCCAATCTTTCTACAACATCGGAAAGCCCTTTTTGTCTAGCCTTGGTGCTTCGTTGTCTCCACGAAACCCATTTTGATAATTGCTCAGAATGTTCAATCCATGAAGCCAGTTTGCTTTTTGCAATTGCAATAGGTAACGCTTCTTGTACGTCGCATTTAAAGAGATCTTCGACGGTGGTGCTGAGTTCTTTTGCAAGTTCTGCGAATGTTGCAGTAATTGATGCATTGGTATTAGCAAGATCCGTGGCGGTGTTCATTAGCTCATCGCGATCTTTGATAGTGGCACTGATGAAACGTAAGTCACCTTGGTTTGCAATCCATTCAAAATCGCGTAAGAGTTTTGGCCAACTGGATTGGTAACCTGCCCATGACGAACCAAACGCTGCACAACCTAACTCAGCTTGCGATTCAATGGCTTTCTTTTGATATTGAAGTTCGATAATTTTCTTAATTAAAACAAGCCGTTCATCAAGATGGTCTACAGGCTCTACCAATACCTGATGCGAAGTTGTATCAATATGAATGAGTTTTTGTACCATCGCTTCAATGAAGCTGACAGGCACGCGCTTTACGGAGTAGTGATTATCAAACCAGGCTTCGGGTAATGCACCAAAGGCTTTCCACAGCTGATTAAGTTCAACACTGGTCTTCTCCAGCAATTGAGACAACTGGTTGCTAAGGTGCTTAAGCATTTCACGATCGGAAAGCTGGCTAGCGAGCTGACGCGCTTCTGCACCCACGTCTTTAAGCGTGCCCATCCATTCTACTAAGGCTTTGAGTGCGTCACTGTCACTGTTCTCGCCGCGCCAATGCGGTCCAAATGCGCTTGTACCAAATTCATCATTCTCCGCAATGTTTTTCCGAAGCGATTGCGCCTGCATAATGCTATCAAGTAGTTCAATCTGCTGAGAAAGCGGCTGGTTCGTGTCGCGTATTAGCGTCTTTACAAGTGCCTTTGAACGACGCCACTCGGCGTTGAGAAATTTAAACATGCCGGAATGAATAGCAAGATTATGCCGAGTTTGCGTGAGCTCCGCTTCCCATACCGCCTCGAAAACATGAGGCTCAATTTTTTGCCGCAATTCTTTTAATCGGGCAATGGATGCGACCAGTTCCATTGCTTGATCGACACCGTGCTCCCAAACGGAAGCAATAAATGCTTGCGGACTTGCATCTGGTGCCTCTGCAACGCGTAAACTAAGCGCAATAAGGTTCTTAATATCCTTAACAGATGCGTAAGTAGATTCTGTGCCCAGTTCTCGGGCCAAATTCGTAACAGCGGTCTGCAGCTGTGGGAGCATTAGCTGCAGCGAGCGGGCCGCAGCAAAGCCACTCGGCGAGAGGTTATCTGGAACAGTTTGCAATTCATCTCTAAGCTCAATGAGCTGAGTGTCAAATTGAGCGGGGTGAATATGTGCTTCTATATCGTCGTAACCGTTCTGGAAAGCTTCTCCTTGCTTCAATAATTTTTTTATATCGTTGAGCGAGACCGACCAGCAAGTATTAATCAATGCGGCCTCTTCAAATTCTGGAGCTTGATTTAGAATTTGAGCGCGTTCGAATACTTTAGTTGAATCCCCGAGGAGATGGTTCTCAAGCTTCAAACCGACCTTAGCAGCAGTTAATGTAAGCAGGCTGTCGAAGTTTTTAATCTGAATAAGAAGGTCCTGGATTTTCGAAACCAGACGGTTGAGTTCACCTGGGGTGATTGAAACTCGTTTGACCCCATTCCAGGGGTGGTTTTGAGGCAGCCCAATGTCCTCAATGCGCTCAATTAACTCACTCACGAGATCAAGTCGCTTTTTCAGACCATCATTGCTCCATTCCTCGAACCTGGGCAAAGTGAAATCAGTAGGGGTTTGCCCTTGTTGATGAAGCCGTACCAATTGACCAATAACCTGATAGGGACTTAAACCCGATGGCTGATATATTTTGTGCAATTGGGCAGGATGATCATTTAAAGAGTCTCGGGCTTTAGTTAAGTTTTCAATGAGTTCATCGGGAAATTCTCCGCGCGGAGACCCTAACTCCCAGACCCGCTTTAATTCGTCAAGCAGAATACGTTTATTGGCTTTGTTGCTATGTAATTCTAAACACGCATCGCCTACACCAGTTTGATCTAAGCGTCTTTTAACAACTTCCAGAGCTGCCATTTTCTCTGCAACAAATAGCACGGTCTTGCCATCAGCAATAGCGGAGGCAATTATATTGGCTATTGTCTGGGACTTTCCTGTGCCGGGAGGACCCTGGATAACAAGGTTCTTTCCTTTTCTCACTTCATGAATTGCGAGTGTTTGTGAACTGTCGCTATCCATAATATGGAGCATATCTTTCGGCAAGATAATAGGATCTATCGGGCTATCATCGGAATAATTATCATCACTCTCGTCGAAGCCTTCCTCCATTAACGCGCGAATAAGATACTTCGAGGTGATCGCCTCATCTTCGGGCCAGTTAGCAGGGTCAAGATCGCGATACATCAAAAATTTTGAGAATGAAAAAAGGCCAAGAATCATATCATTGCTCTTAACCTCCCAATCAGTTTTCAACGCTATCGCGTTTTGCACGGCTTCGAAGTAACCAGCAACGTTGATCTCATCCGTTTCATCGGGTTGCAAGTCAGGCAGTTTAATGTGATGTACACGGTCAAGAAACGCTTCTAGCGATAAGTTAGGAATGATGTCTTCATGACGAGCTTTAAGCTTAAATCTCTCTCCAGCATTACCTCGCTCGAGGCCCACAGGGACGAGTATCAAGGGGGCATAGCGTACATTTTCTTTATTCGCTGGGTCGATCCATTTCAATGTGCCTAGCGCGAGATAAAGAATGTTAGCACCTTGCTCTTCTTCAAGTGTCTTGGTGTCGTGGTAGAGATCAAGTAAACGTGTTTGAAGGCCCTTGGGCGTTAGCCGAGTCTGTAATTTTGTATCCAGATGTTGAGATTTTGTCTCAGTGCTGGTTTCATCAAATTGATATATAAATTTTTTCTCGTCTGTTTCATCATCGACAAGCTCACTGTCGTCTTCTTTTCCAGACTTCCCATGGAGAAAGGTAAACGCTTTTTTATCACTAACTAAAAGTTTATAGACATGCTCGGAACGTTCATCAATGATCTCAAGAAAACGCGTGTTTTTAGATCGTGGGATATTAAGTAAGCGGTTTCTGGCACCAAGATCGAGCAGTTCTGCACGCGCTTTTTCAAGTTTTTGTTCTAACGAAAGCGCGGCGTTTTGGAAGGTTGAATTTTCAGTAGGATTCATAAATTAATAACCTAACGCAATGACAGGCTACCATGCCCATGAAAGCGATTCATAGGCAGACCGTGTGTTATTTATATTCGTGAAAGATGAATCTCTACTTTACTCTTATGCGTAATGAATGTGAATCGGTCTACTAATAATGCTCAATTAAATATAATATATCTTTAATTGATGTTTAAAATAAAAGGCCCATATATTCATGTTGTGAATGTATGGGCCTCGGGAATATTACCCTAAATTAAATTATCAGAACGCCGTCTTACAAAAGCCCGTCATCTCTTTCAGATCCATTTCGCGGCCCAGCTCGGTCATCGGGTGCACCACCACCAGACCGCGGACGCTTTTCTTCAGCTTGCCCATGTCGGCTTGCTCTTTTTTGGTGATCGCGCGGCGGTGCGGCATGTTCATCAGCTTTTGCGCTTCTTTGCTGAGCTTCTGGCCTTTCACCTCGCGCAGGCGCTCGATTTCCGCTTCCAGCGTAGCGGTCTCTTTTTCCAGCTCGGCGTACTTCTCGGCGTAATCGACCAGCGAGAGGCCGGCCATCTGGTGGCGGAC
>AGFT01036400.1_pt1 | contig 20740 bp, 15 predicted proteins | sample 305848 | NCBI WGS metagenome assembly AGFT01 (sample SAMN02954282, study PRJNA62043) | ant fungus garden metagenome | biome: terrestrial; feature: Atta colombica fungus garden; material: fungus garden; isolation source: Atta colombica fungus garden bottom | host: Atta colombica | place: Panama...
TGCTGGAAGTGGCGATGGAGCTGGAGCACATCGCGCTGAACGACCCGTACTTCATCGAGAAGAAACTGTACCCGAACGTCGATTTCTACTCTGGCATTATTCTGAAAGCGATGGGCATTCCGTCTTCCATGTTCACCGTGATCTTCGCCATGGCGCGTACCGTGGGCTGGATTGCGCACTGGAACGAAATGCACGGCGAAGGCATGAAGATCGCCCGTCCTCGTCAGCTGTACACCGGCTACGAGCAGCGTGATTTTAAGTCTGAGCTGAAGCGCTAAAAGCAAGCCCGGTGGCGCTATCGCTTACCGGGCCTACAAATGCTAAAAACGGTTGGGTGCGGCCTGATGCCCTCATCCCGGCCCTCTCCCACCGGGAGAGGGTGAAAACATTAACAACGGTAGCCTCTGGGCTACCGTTTTACTTTTATTTTTGGCAGTGCGGACACCAGTAAAATGGTCGTGAAGAGAGCATCATCCTGTCGATAATCCCGCCGCACCGCTCGCATTTCTTTCCCGCCCGATGAAACACCTTAAACCGGAACAGCGCCCCGTGGTGCTTATTGTCATCCACCGCGCCGCGGGTGGTGTACGACAGGCGCGGAATATCCAGCAGCGCGTGGGAGAGCACCTCAAGCTGTTCATCGCTGAGCTGAGAGGCCTTGTGGTGCGCCGCCAGCCCCGCTTCCCACAGAATTTCGACCCGCAGATAATTTCCTAATCCCGCCAAAAACGCCTGATCGAGAAACAGCCCGGAAAACTGACGATTGCGGAATTTTGGCGACAGCAGGCGCGCTTTGACGTCGCTTGCCGTGAGGCGCATGTCCAGCACGTCCGGCCCCACGCGCAGCAGGAACGGGTGCGCAAGCAGCTGCTCCGGCGTTAACATTTCGATATCCGACGCGCTGTAAAGCAGGATCGCTTTGTCCGCCGCCTGCAGCCTGACGCGCAGCACGCGGTTGGTCTGCGGCTGTTCGTCCGCATCCACCACGCGCCAGACGCCGTAAAGCTGATTATGGCTATATAACGTGAGGTTATGGGAAAAATGCGTGAGCAAGGCTTTGCCGCGCGTTTCGATGTGGGTCACCGTCTGCCCCAGCAGCTGGGTTTCAAACGGCTTAAGCTGAGGAAAAGCAAACCAGACCGCGGTCAACGGTTTGCCCTTTATCGCCGCCTCCAGGCTATCCGCCGCGCGGCGGATCTCCGGACCTTCTGGCATCTTAATTTCCTTACTGTAAAAATCAGGCGCTGACCACAATACCCCGCCCGGTAAACGCCGCGCGCAGGCGGCGCGCAAACTGCAGCGCGTGCTCGCCGTCGCCGTGTAAACAGACCGTTTCGGCCCGCACCTTCGCGGTGGTGCCGTCAATCGCCGTCACCTGCCCGGCCTGCACCATCTCCAGCGTTTGCGCCAGCGCCTGCTCTTCATCGACGATCAGCGCGCCCGGCAGGGCGCGCGGCACGAGGCTGCCGTCCGGCCGGTATCCGCGATCGGCGAACACCTCCTGACGAGTGGTCAGGCCGTAGCGCTGCCCCGCGCGAATCAGCTCGCTGCCCGCCAGCCCCACCAGGATCAACTGCGGGTTACAGTCCCGCACCGCGCGGGCAATCGCGTCCGCCAGCGCCGGGTCCTTCGCCGCCTGGTTGTAAAGCATGCCGTGCGGCTTCACGTGGCGCAGCACGCCCTTCTCGGCGCGAACAATCGCCTCCAGCGCGCCGGTCTGGTACAGCGTCTGGGCGTAAACCGTGTCGGGTGGCAGGTTCATCGCGGTGCGGCCAAAGTTTTCCCGGTCCGGAAAGCTCGGGTGCGCGCCTATCGCAACGTTATTTTTTATCGCGCTGCGCACGCTTTCCAGCATGGTCTGCGCGTCGCCCGCGTGAAAGCCGCAGGCGATATTCACCGAAGAGACCAGCGCCATCAGCGCCGCATCGGCACTTCCGCCCTCGCCCAAATCGGCGTTCAAATCAATCGTTACCATCAAGCCTCCACGCCAGCTGTTCGAGGTAGCGCTGCCGATCCTGCCGCGCCTCCAGCGCCTCTTCCAGCGAGCACTGCACGAAGTGAATCGGCTGCCCGAGGGGAATTTGCGCCAGATGGTAGCGATCGGCATCGATGATGCAGGCTATTCGCGGATAGCCGCCGGTGGTCTGCGCATCGTTCATCAACACGATCGGCTGACCGTTGCCCGGCACCTGGATCACGCCCGGCAGCAGGCCGTGTGAAAGCAGCTCCCGACTGGTCGTGCGGGTCAGAGGCTGTCCCTGCAGGCGATAGCCCATGCGGTTGCTCTGCGGGCTGATTTTCCACGGCGAGCGCCAGAAAGACTCCCTGGAAGCCTCGTCGAACTCGTGGTATTCCGGCCCCGGCAGGGCGCGAATATGGTTTCCCCACAGCAGCTGCTTGACGCCCTGCGCGGTGGAAAAATGGCGCGCGGAGGGCTTAATCGCCAGGCGATCGCCGTCGCGCAGCAGGCGTCCCTCGTGGCCGCCCATCCCGGCCTTCTGGTCGGTACTCGCCGACCCCATCAGCTCCGGCACGTCAATGCCGCCCGCCACCGCCAGGTAGCTGCGCACGCCGTGCTGTGGGCGCTTGAGCGTTAAGCGCTGCCCCGCTTTTGCCCGCAGGCGCCAGCCCGTCCAGACCGCCATGTCGTCAAGCGTCGCGTCGCAGCCCGCGCCGGTTAAGGCAAACCAGGTTTCCTGATGAAACTCAATTACGCACTGGCCGAGCGTGATTTCAAGCGCCGCGGTGCTGCCGGGGTTGCCCACCAGCAGGTTTGCAATCTCAAGCGCCGGGCGGTCCAGCGCGCCGCAGTAGCTCACGCCCGACTGGCGCATGCCGAAGCGGCCCGCGTCCTGCACGGAGGTATAAAGGCCCGCGCGGATAAGCGTTAACATACCCCCTCCTTCTGTGGAATAAAGCGCAGGGTATCGCCCGGACGCAGAAGCGTCGGCGCCTCCTGCCCCGGCGTAAAGAGTGAGGTGCGGGTGTGGCCGATGAGCTGCCAGCCGCCGGGCGAGGCCAGCGGGTAGATCCCGGTCTGCTCGCCGCCGATGGCGACGGTCCCGGCCGGCACGCTCAGACGCGGCTCGGCGCAGCGCGGCATGTGCAGCTCTGGCGCCAGCCCGCCCAGGTACGGGAAGCCCGGCTGAAAACCAAGGAACCAGACCACGTAATCAACGGACGCATGCCGCTCGACGACCTGTTTTTCCGTCAGCCCGCAGTGCGCGGCGACGACGGATAAATCGGGGCCGCCTTCGCCGCCGTACACCACCGGGATCTCAACCACGCGCCCATCCGGCTCCAGCGCGTCGCTCTCTTCCCACCAGCGCTGCAGGCGCTCAATGGCGTCCAGCGCCAGCGCGTGCGGATTACGCAGCACAACGGTAATGTTGTTCATGCCCGGGATCGCCTCAACGACCTCCGGCGCATCGGCCAGGCGCTGGGTGAGCCGCCAGATCCGTTTTTGTGACGCAAGAGTGACCGGCGGCTCCAGCTCCAGCACCACCGCCGTTTCCCCCAGAAGATAACAACGCGCTCGCTGCACTTAGATACCTCTCATCAGGCCGGGTTAGGAATATCGACGAAGGTGACATCCAGATCGGTATTTTCCGTCAGCCACTCGCTGAGGGCGCGAATGCCGCCGCGCTCGGTCGCGTGATGGCCCGCCGCATAGAAGTGCAGGCCCTGCTCGCGGGCCGAGTGGATGGTCTGCTCAGACACTTCACCGGTGATAAAGGCATCCACGCCAAAGCGCGCGGCGCTGTCGATAAAGCCCTGCCCGCCGCCGGTACACCAGGCCACGCGCTTCACCGTATCCGGGCCGGTATCACCGCTCCACAGCGGACGGCGTCCCAGGCGCGCTTCAATCCACGACGCCAGCTCGAGGCCCGGGACCGGCATCGACAGCTCGCCCCACGGCACCAGCGGCTCGATTTCGCCCATCACCGTAATGCCCAGCAGCTGCGCCAGCTGGACGTTATTGCCTAGCTCGGGGTGCGCGTCCAGCGGCAGGTGATACCCGTAGAGGTTAATATCATTGGCGAGCAGCGTTTTCAGACGGTTGCGCTTCATGCCGCGAATAATCGGCGATTCGTTTTTCCAGAAGTACCCGTGGTGAACAATCACCGCGTCCGCCTGCTGCCGCACGGCTTCGTCCAGCAGCGCCTGGCTGGCCGTCACGCCGGTGACAATTTTCTGCACCTCTTCACGCCCTTCAACCTGCAGGCCGTTCGGGCCGTAGTCGCTAAAAGAGGCGCTGTTTAATTTTTCGTTAATCAGGCTTTCCAGTTCGCTATTTTTCATCATTACTCTCTTAAGCTTTGCGGGCGGCTTCATACGCCGCCAGCGTGGCGACGCGCGCCTGTTTATGGTCAACGATGGGACGCGGATAATCGAGCGTCACGCCCTGCTTGTCCGCCCATCCCCAGGGCTCGTGGATCGCTTTCGCCGGGACGTTTGCCAGCTCTGGCAGCCAGCGGCGAATAAACTCGCCTTGGGCATCAAATTTTTGTCCCTGCGTGGTCGGGTTAAAAATGCGGAAATACGGGGCCGCATCGGTACCGGTGGAGGCCGCCCACTGCCAGCCGCCGTTATTGGCAGCGAGATCGCCGTCAATCAGCTGAGAAATAAAATACCGTTCCCCGACGCGCCAGTCGATAAGCAGATCTTTCACCAGGAAGCTGGCGGTAATCATCCGCAGACGATTGTGCATCCAGCCGGTTTCATTCAGCTGGCGCATGGCTGCATCGACGATCGGATAGCCGGTCATCCCGGTTTGCCAGGCCTTGAGCTGCTCGTCATTGGACTGCCACGCCACCTTATCGGTCCAACCAATGAAAGGACGATGTTTACATAATTCAGGATGATACGTCATCAGATGGCGGTAAAATTCGCGCCAGATCAGTTCGCTGAGCCACACGGCCCCCGCGCCGCCGTCCAGAGCGTCGGGCCGTTCCGCCAGCAGGCGGTGCAGGCACTGGCGCGGCGAGATCGCGCCCAGCGTCAGGCAGGCCGACAGGCGGCTGGTGCCCTCAACGGCGGGAAAATCCCGGCGCGCCTCGTACTCGGCCGCTCCGTGCTTGCAGAACTGGCGCAGCTGGGCCACGGCCGCTTTTTCGCTGGCGGGAAACAGCGCGTCGTCAAACGCCTGCTGCGGATAATCAATCTTCAGCTCGGGCAGCTTCGCGATCGCGTCGCCCCTGACGGCGGGCGCGGCCACGCACTCGGGCAACCCCTCCTTCAGCCGCTTGATAAACGCATTCTTGAACGGCGTGAACACTTTGTACATCTCGCGGCTGCCGGTCATCACGCTGCCCGGAGGCAGCATCACGCTGTCGTCAAATCCCTGGCACACCACCGTCTCCAGCGCGTTCTCCAGCTGGCGATCGCGCTGTTGCTCGTTGTATTCGTACTGGTAGTTGTAAAAAAGATCGGTGACGTCATGCTGCTCGCAGACCTGCTTCACTTTTTCGACCTGCGCGGCAAAGTCATCCACCTCTTCATAGATCAGCGGAATGCCTTTTTCGGCGAGGGAACGCTGCAGGTCGTTCAGATGCGCCGCCAGATATGCGGCCTGACGCGGCGCCATATCGTGCTGCTGCCACTGTTTCGGGGTGGCGATAAACAGCGCCAGAACGTTAGCGTGCGGTGAGCGGCAGGCGGCAGCAAGAGCGGTGTTGTCGTGGACGCGTAAATCCGCGCGAAACCAAACCAGATGGGTGGGCATAAAACTCCTGGCAATTGTCCATTATGTCCGTAAGGGCATGCCGCAAAAGGGAAAACGGCGTGCTTTTCTTTACTTTGCCATAGAAGTGTAGACGCGATGAATAAAAAAGGCCGCCCGAGGCGGCCTTAGCGCGATGTGTTCTGCGCTATCGCGTGAGAGTCTTACTCTGCGTATCAGTAGAAATCGCAGGTCGCTTTTTCGGCCTGGTCCATCCACACCGGCTTATCGCTGGTTTTCGCCCAGACGCGGTGCAGGTAGCTGTAAAAACGCGCGCGATCTTTCCAGAACAACATCACCGGCAGGGCCAGCACGCCGGCCACTACGGCGAAGGTGCGACGCATGAAAACGATATGAGCCGGAAACGCTTTATAAAGATCCATATTTTTCTCCCCTATAGTTGGCCGGAAACGTCATCCGGAAAATTCAAAATTTGTGAGCTGGCTAAAATAATATCGTTTTGTTTGTAATTTTACTACTCATCCGACCACTTATTTTTATCCATTTAGTGAATATTTACATTCACGCCGTAATTAAGTTACAAGAAAGTTAACAATTTACTTACCAATAGTTAAATTGTGGCTTTTCCATTTTTATACTTTTTTTACACCCTCCCCTGCGATTTTTGCGAAATCTTTGCGCCATAAATCCTACCGTTAGCACATCAACATACGTCACCCGGAGGTGGATTGTGAGTGCAGGTATCGTTGCTGGCATCGTGCTGGTATTCCTGTTATTGGCTTATCTGGTTAATGCCCTGATTCATGCGGAGGCATTCTGATGGCTGCTCAGGCATTTTTGCTCATCGCCAGCTTTTTGCTGGTGCTGTTTATTCTGGCAAAGCCGCTGGGAACGCTGCTGGCGAGGATGATTAACAACGTGGCGCTGCCGGGCGTAGGCCGCATGGAGAGCGGGCTCTGGCGCGCGCTCGGCACAGGCGATCGCGAGATGAACTGGCGTCAGTATCTCGCGGCGATCCTGCTGCTGAATGTCCTGGGGCTTATCGCCCTGTTCGCCATGCTGATGCTGCAGGGCGCGCTGCCGCTCAACCCGCAAAATTTGCCGGGGCTCTCCTGGCATCTGGCGCTGAACACGGCGGTCAGCTTCGTCACCAACACCAACTGGCAGTCCTACGCCGGTGAAACCACGCTGAGCTACTTCAGCCAGATGGCCGGGCTTACCGTGCAAAACTTCCTCTCTGCCGCCAGCGGCATTGCGGTGATCTTTGCCCTGACGCGCGCCTTTGCGCGGCAGAATACCAGCACGCTCGGCAACGCCTGGGTCGACCTGACGCGCATCACGCTGTGGGTTTTACTGCCTATCGCACTGCTGATTGCGCTGTTCTTTATTCAGCAGGGGACGCTGCAAAACGTGCTGCCGTACGCGCCGTATACCTCGATCGAAGGGGCAAAAAAGCTGCTGCCGATGGGGCCCGTCGCGTCGCAGGAAGCGATCAAAATGCTCGGCACCAACGGCGGCGGATTCTTTAACGCCAACTCCTCGCACCCGTTCGAGAACCCGACGGCGCTAACCAATTTTGTCCAGATGCTGGCGATCTTCCTGATCCCCGCGGCGCTGTGCTTCGCGTTTGGCGAGGTAGTCAACGATCGCCGCCAGGGTCGCACGCTGCTGTGGGCGATGTCGCTGATCTTCGTGGTCTGCGTGGCGCTGGTGATGTGGGCCGAATGGAGCGGCAACGGCCACTTTATGCAGCTGGGCGCGGACAGCAACATCAACATGGAAGGCAAAGAGAGCCGCTTCGGCATTCTCGCCAGCAGCCTGTACGCCGTGGTGACGACGGCCGCCTCCTGCGGCGCGGTAAACGCCATGCATGACTCCTTTACCGCACTGGGCGGGATGATCCCAATGTGGCTGATGCAGATCGGTGAGGTGGTGTTTGGCGGCGTGGGCTCTGGCCTGTACGGCATGCTGCTGTTCGTGCTGCTGGCGGTGTTTATCGCCGGTCTGATGATTGGCCGCACGCCGGAATATCTTGGGAAAAAAATCGACGTGCGGGAGATGAAGTTTACCGCGCTGGCGATTCTGGTTACCCCCGCCCTCGTGCTGCTCGGCACCGCGCTGGCGCTGATGACCGAAGCCGGACGCAGCGGCATCTTTAACCCCGGCATCCACGGCTTTAGCGAAGTGCTGTACGCCGTGTCGTCTGCCGCCAACAACAACGGCAGCGCCTTTGCGGGCCTGAGCGCCAACTCGCCGTTCTGGAACTGCCTGCTGGCCTTCTGCATGTTCGCGGGCCGCTTCGGCGTGATTATTCCGGTGATGGCGATCGCCGGATCGCTGGCGGGCAAAAAAATCCAGCCCACCACCGCGGGCACCCTGCCGACCCACGGCGCGCTGTTTATCGGCCTGCTGATTGGCACCGTGCTGCTGGTCGGCGCGCTGACCTTTATCCCCGCCCTCGCGCTTGGCCCGGTCGCGGAACATCTCTCTTTACGCTGATTTTGCGGAGTATTTGACATGAGTCGTAAACAAATGGCCCTGTTCGAACCGTCGTTAGTTCGTCAGGCCCTCATGGATGCGGTGAAAAAGCTGAGCCCGCGCGTTCAGTGGCATAACCCGGTGATGTTTATCGTCTGGGTCGGCAGCGTGCTGACCACCGTCCTGGCCGCCGCCATGGCAACGGGCCACATGGCGGGAAACGCGCCGTTCACCGCGGCCATTAGCCTGTGGCTGTGGTTTACCGTGCTGTTCGCCAACTTTGCGGAAGCGCTGGCGGAGGGCCGCAGCAAGGCGCAGGCCAACAGCCTGAAAGGGGTGAAAAAAACCGCCTTTGCCCGCAAGCTGCGCGAGCCGAAATACGGCGCGCAGATGGATCACGTTCCGGCGGACGAGCTGCGCAGGGGCGACGTGGTGCTGGTGGAGGCCGGTGACATCATCCCCTGCGACGGGGAGGTCATTGAGGGCGGCGCGTCGGTAGATGAGAGCGCCATTACCGGGGAATCCGCGCCGGTGATCCGCGAATCGGGCGGCGACTTCGCCTCCGTGACCGGGGGGACGCGCATTCTCTCCGACTGGCTGGTGATCCAGTGCAGCGTGAACCCGGGCGAAACCTTCCTCGACAGGATGATCGCCATGGTGGAGGGCGCCCAGCGCCGCAAAACGCCGAACGAAATCGCCCTGACCATTCTGCTGGTGGCGTTAACCCTCGTCTTCCTGCTGGCGACCGCCACCCTGTGGCCGTTCTCGGCCTACGGCGGCACCGCGGTCAGCACCACCGTGCTGGTTGCGCTGCTGGTCTGCCTGATCCCGACCACCATCGGCGGCCTGCTGTCCGCCATCGGCGTGGCCGGGATGAGCCGGATGCTGGGCGCGAACGTGATCGCCACCAGCGGGCGCGCCGTTGAGGCCGCGGGCGACGTCGACGTGCTGCTGCTGGACAAAACCGGGACCATCACCCTCGGCAACCGCCAGGCGTCGGACTTTCTGCCCGCGCCGGGCGTGGATGAAAAAACGCTGGCCGACGCCGCGCAGCTCTCTTCGCTTGCCGACGAAACGCCGGAAGGCCGCAGCATCGTGATTCTGGCGAAGCAGCGCTTCAACCTGCGCCAGCGCGACGTGCAAAGCCTGCACGCGACCTTTGTGCCCTTTACCGCGCAGACGCGCATGAGCGGCATCAACATTCAGGACCGCATGATCCGCAAAGGCTCCGTTGACGCCATTCGCCGCCACATTGAGGCGAACAACGGCCACTTCCCGCCGGAAGTGGATAAGCTGGTGGAAAGCGTTGCGCGCCAGGGGGCGACACCGCTGGTGGTGGCTGAAGGCGCGCGCGTGCTGGGCGTGATTGCGTTAAAGGATATCGTGAAGGGCGGCATCAAAGAGCGTTTTGCCCAGCTGCGCAAGATGGGGATCAAAACGGTAATGATCACCGGGGATAACCGCCTGACCGCCGCGGCCATCGCCGCCGAAGCGGGCGTGGATGATTTTCTCTCGGAGGCGACGCCGGAAGCCAAGCTGGCGCTGATCCGCCAGTATCAGGCCGAAGGTCGCCTGGTGGCGATGACCGGTGACGGCACCAACGATGCCCCCGCCCTGGCGCAGGCCGACGTGGCGGTGGCGATGAACTCCGGCACCCAGGCGGCAAAAGAGGCGGGGAACATGGTCGATCTCGACTCGAACCCGACCAAGCTGATCGAGGTGGTGCACATCGGGAAGCAGATGCTGATGACCCGCGGCTCGCTCACCACGTTCAGTATCGCCAACGACGTGGCGAAGTATTTCGCCATTATTCCGGCCGCGTTTGCCGCCACCTATCCGCAGCTCAACGCGCTGAACGTGATGCACCTGCACTCGCCGTCATCGGCCATCCTCAGCGCGGTGATCTTCAACGCCCTGATTATCGTCTTCCTGATCCCGCTGGCGCTGCGCGGGGTGAGCTATAAGCCGCTGACCGCCGCCGCCATGCTGCGCCGCAACCTGTGGATCTACGGCCTGGGCGGGCTGGTGGTGCCGTTTATTGGCATCAAGGTTATCGACGTGCTGTTGACCCTCTTCGGGCTGGTTTAAAAGGTGAATCAAATGACGATGTTACGTCCCGCTATACTTCTGTTTATTCTGCTCTCTCTGATCGCCGGCGGGCTGTACCCGCTGGTGACCACCGCGCTGGGCCAGTGGTGGTTCAAGGACCAGGCCAACGGCTCGCTGATTATGCAGGGCGGCGAAAACCGCGGCTCGCGCCTGATTGGGCAGAACTTCACCGACGCCCGCTACTTCCAGGGGCGCCCTTCCGCCACCGCGGAAAGCCCGTATAATCCAATGGCATCCGGCGGCAGTAACCTGGCGGGGAGCAACCCCGAGCTGGATAAGACCGTTGCCCAGCGCGTTGCCGCACTGCGTAGCGCAAACCCGCAGGCCAGCCGCGAGGTGCCCGTGGAGCTGGTGACCGCGTCGGCCAGCGGGCTGGACTACAGCCTGTCGCCGCAGGCCGTCGCGTGGCAAATTCCGCGCGTTGCCGCCGCCCGCGGGCTGACGGTGGAACAGGTAAGCCAGCAGGTGGCGGCGCACACGCAGAAGCCGCTGGTCAGCTTCCTCGGCGCGCCGGTGGTGAATATTGTTGAGCTGAATCTGGCGCTGGACGCGCTAAGGAAAAACTAAATGACCGACGAGCCTCTTCGTCCAGACCCGGACAGGCTGCTGGAACAGACGGCAGAAGCCCATCGCGGCAAGCTGAAAATTTTCTTCGGCGCCTGCGCGGGCGTCGGAAAAACCTTCGCCATGCTGACGGAAGCTCAGCGGCTGCGGGCGCAGGGGCTCGATATTCTCATCGGCGTGGTGGAAACCCACGGGCGCAAAGAGACGGCGGCGCTGCTCGCCGGGCTTGCCACGCAGCCCGCCCGCCGCATCAGCCATCGCGGCAGGCTGGTCACCGAGTTCGATCTGGACGCCGCCCTCGCCCGCCGCCCCGCCCTTATCCTGATGGACGAGCTGGCGCACAGCAACGCGCCGGGCTCGCGCCATCCGAAGCGCTGGCAGGATGTGGAGGAGCTGCTCGAGGCCGGAATCGACGTCTTCACCACGGTGAACGTTCAGCATCTCGAAAGCCTTAACGATATCGTCAGCGGCGTAACCGGCATTCAGGTGCGGGAAACCGTCCCCGACCCGTTCTTTGACGCCGCCGACGAGGTGGTGCTGGTTGACCTGCCGCCGGACGATCTGCGCCAGCGCCTGCACGAGGGCAAAGTCTATATTGCCGGCCAGGCCGAGCGCGCCATCGAGCATTTCTTTCGCAAAGGCAACCTGATCGCCCTGCGCGAGCTGGCCCTGCGCCGCACCGCCGACCGCGTGGACGACCAGATGCGCGCCTGGCGCGACCTGCAGGGACAGGAGCGCGTCTGGCACACGCGGGATGCCGTTCTGCTGTGCATCGGCCACGGCAGCGGCAATGAAAAGCTGATCCGCACCGCCGCGCGGCTGGCGGCGAAGTTTGGCAGCGTCTGGCACGCGGTGTACGTTGAAACGCCGCAGCTTCACGCCCTGCCGGAAAACCAGCGTCGCGCGATTTTGAGCTCGCTACGCCTGGCGCAGGAGCTGGGGGCCGAAACCGCGACCCTTTCCGATCCGCAGGAAGATAAGGCCATTCTGCGCTACGCCCGCGAGCACAACCTGGGCAAAATCGTCATTGGCCGCCGTCATCACCGCCGCTGGTTTAGCCGCGAATCTTTTGCCGACAGGCTGGCCCGCCGCGCGCCGGATCTCGATCTGGTGATCGTAGCGCTGGACGATAAGCCCACGCCCCTGCCGAGCCGCGCGCCGGACGCCCGCGCCTTCGGCGAAAAATGGCGTATTCAGATCCGCGGCTGCCTGGTCGCCGTGGCGCTGTGCACCCTTATTACCGTGATTGCCAGCCAGTGGCTGATCGCCTTCGACGCCGCGAACCTGGTGATGATCTACCTGCTGGGCGTGGTGGTCGTTGCCCTCTTTTACGGGCGCTGGCCGTCGGTGCTGGCCACCGTCATTAACGTCGTCAGCTTCGATCTCTTCTTTATTGCCCCGCGCGGGACGCTTGCCGTTTCGGACGTGCAGTACGTGCTGACCTTTGGCGTGATGCTGACCGTCGGGCTGGTGATCGGCAACCTGACCGCCGGGGTGCGCTACCAGGCGCGCATCGCCCGCTATCGCGAACAGCGCACGCGCCACCTGTACGAGATGTCCAAATCGCTGGCCGTTGGCCGCACGCCGCTGGATATCGTGCAGACCAGCGAGCAGTTTATCCGCTCGACCTTCCACGCCAGCAACCTGATTCTGCTCCCGGACGAGCGCGGCCAGCTGCGCCCGCTCACCTCCGCGACGGGCATGACGCCGTGGGATGAGGCCATCGCGCGCTGGAGCTTTGACAAGGGGCTTCCCGCCGGAGCCGGCACCGACACGCTGCCGGGGGTGCCGTATCAGATCCTGCCGCTGCGCAGCGCGGATAAAAATCAGGGGCTGGTGATCGTCGAGCCGTCTAACCTGCGCCAGCTGATGATCCCCGAGCAGCAGCGGCTGCTGGAGACCTTCACCCTGCTCGTCGCTAACGCCCTCGAGCGCCTGGCGCTGACCGCCAGCGAGGAGCAGGCCCGGCTGGCAAGCGAGCGCGAAAGCATCCGCAACTCGCTGCTGGCGGCGCTCTCCCACGATCTGCGCACCCCGCTGACGGTGCTGTTCGGCCAGTCTGAGATCCTGACGCTGGATCTGGCCGCCGAAGGCTCAAAGCACGCGATGCAGGCCAGCGAAATTCGCCAGCACGTGCTGAACACCACCCGCCTGGTGAACAACCTGCTGGATATGGCGCGCATTCAGTCGGGCGGCTTCAACCTGAAAAAAGAGTGGCTGACGCTGGAGGAAGTGGTTGGCAGCGCGCTGAAGATGCTCGAACCGGGGCTGGGCGGTCGGCATATTGCGCTGAACCTGCCGGAGCCGCTTACGCTTATCCACGTCGACGGCCCGCTGTTTGAGCGCGTGCTGATCAATCTGCTGGAAAACGCCGGTAAGTACGCGGGCGATAACGCGCAGATCGGCATCAACGCCACGGTGAAAGACCGGGCGCTGCGCCTCGAGGTCTGGGACTCGGGGCCGGGCATTCATGTTGGGCAGGAGCACGCCATTTTTGAGAAGTTCGCGCGCGGAAATAAAGAGTCCGCAATCCCCGGCGTTGGCCTCGGGCTGGCTATTTGTCAGGCGATTATCGACGTGCACGGGGGGACGATTTCAGCCGAGAACCGGCCCGAAGGCGGCGCGCGGTTTTGTGTTACACTTCCTCTGGAAGCCCCGCCAGAACTTGATGAATTACCCGAGGATATGTGATTAACGTCCTGATTGTTGAAGATGAACTCGCCATCAGCCGCTTTCTGCGCACCGCGCTGGAAGGCGACGGGCTGCGCGTTCACGAGGCGGGGACGCTGCAGCGCGGCCTGATTGAAGCCGCCACCCGCAAGCCGGACCTGGTGATCCTCGATCTGGGGCTGCCGGACGGCGACGGCATCGATTTTATCCGCGAAGTGCGCCAGTGGAGCCAGATGCCGATTCTGGTGCTCTCCGCCCGCACCGAAGAGACGGATAAAATCGCGGCGCTGGACGCCGGTGCGGACGATTACCTGATCAAACCGTTTGGCATCGGCGAGCTACAGGCGCGGCTCCGCGTGGCGCTGCGTCGCCACGGTACGGCGCCCGCTTCTGACCCGGTCTACACCTTTGGCGACGTCCGCGTTGACCTCGCCGCTCGCCGCATCCTTCGCGGCGAGGAAGAGATCCACCTCACCCCGATCGAGTTCCGCCTGCTGGCGGTTTTGCTCAATAACCACGGCAAGGTACTCACCCAGCGCCAGCTGTTAAGCCAGGTCTGGGGACCGAACGCCGTTGAACATAGTCACTATTTACGCATTTATATGGGCCACCTTCGCCAGAAGCTGGAAATTGACCCCGCGCGCCCCCGCCATTTATTAACTGAAACCGGTATCGGTTATCGTTTTATGCTCTGAATAACTATTCATCTTTATTTTAAGTTAAATCATCCCCAGCCTTCATGCATCCAGAAAATAACGCTTATTTTATTTTCCGCTTTATTTCTTCGGCTGTCGCACATTTTAAAAACACGACATTAACATCATAACAACAACACAGAACGTTGAACTGGGATATTCATTCAAAACGAATAATTATTTCTGTTTTGATCGGTTAACGGTGATCTTCTTCACAGTTAATCATCCTTTCCTGGATAAAATGACCGTGCTTTCAATCATGAAAGGAATATGAACATGGAAAATAACAATCGATTAATGCCCCACATAAGGCGGACGACGCATATCATGATGTTTGCCCACCGCAACTGCTTCGACTTTCATCTCTTTAACGCCCGGTAGTCCTTCGACCGCTGGCGCGCCCGTTCGCAGACAAACCTGAAACACCTTATTTTACAGGCTATTGCCTGTGAACCACTGCGCCCGTTCCCGCTGATTCAGACGCATCCGTAGCCGGACGGACTGAATTTTATTTCCAGAAAAGCAATGAGCTGATTTTTTATCAGCGGCCCCGCTTTGCTTTTTTTTCCGGTTAACTGTCGATTTCTTGATGAGCGGAAATCGAGGGACTTCTATTACCTAAAATAAAGAGATTAAGATGAAAAGTTTAAAAATCGCCGCCAGCCGCGCCTGCCCCGACTGTTTTACCACCCACCGGGAAATAGTCGACGTTAGCACCACGGATTATATTGACGTTGCCGCGGTCGTGCTGGCGATCAGTGATATTCAAAACGGCGTATTAGAAGAATTAGACGCAACGGGATTTACTATTCCGGTATTTATCGCCACCCACAAAGAGGAAATTGTTCCGGCGGACTGCCTGTCGCGGATCCACGGCGTATTTGAATCGTCTGATACCAGCAATCATTTTTACGGGCTTCAGCTGGAGGCCGCCGCGCAGAAGTACGAAACGCAGCTGCGCCCGCCGTTCTTCCGCGCGCTGGTCGATTACGTCCAGCAGGGCAACAGCGCCTTCGACTGCCCGGGGCATCAGGGCGGCCAGTTTTTCCGCCGCCATCCCGCCGGGAATCAGTTTGTTGATTTCTTTGGCGAGACGCTTTTCCGCGCCGATTTGTGCAACGCCGACGTGGCAATGGGCGACCTGCTGATCCACGAGGGCGCGCCGTGCATCGCCCAGCAGCATGCGGCAAAGGTCTTTAACGCGGATAAAACCTACTTCGTGCTGAACGGCACTTCCTCGTCAAACAAAGTGGTGCTGAACGCCCTGCTCACGCCCGGCGATCTGGTGCTGTTCGACCGTAACAACCACAAGTCTAACCATCACGGCGCGCTGCTGCAGGCGGGCGCGACGCCGGTGTATCTGGAAACCGCGCGCAACCCGTACGGCTTTATCGGCGGGATCGACGCGCACTGCTTTGAAGAGCGTTACCTGCGTGAACAGGTGGAGCACGTTGCGCCGAAACGCGCCCGCGACGCGCGCCCGTTCCGCCTGGCGGTGATCCAGCTTGGCACCTACGACGGCACCATCTATAACGCGCGCCAGGTGGTGGACAAGATTGGCCACCTTTGCGACTACATCCTGTTTGACTCCGCCTGGGTGGGCTACGAGCAGTTTATTCCGATGATGGCCGACTGTTCGCCGCTGCTGCTGGAGCTAAACGAAAACGACCCGGGCATTCTGGTGACCCAGTCGGTGCATAAACAGCAGGCGGGCTTTTCGCAGACCTCGCAAATCCACAAGAAGGACAGCCACATCAAAGGCCAGCCGCGCTACGTGCCGCACAAGCGGCTCAATAACGCCTTTATGATGCACGCCTCCACCAGCCCGTTCTATCCGCTGTTTGCCGCTCTCGATATTAACGCCCGCATGCATGAGGGCCAGAGCGGACGCAACATGTGGATGGACTGCGTGGTGACCGGCATCGAAGCGCGCAAGCTGATCCTCGAAAACTGCCGCTTTATCCGCCCGTTCGTGCCGGAAACGGTGGACGGACGCCCGTGGGAAAGCTGGGACACGGCGGAGATCGCCACCGACCTGCGCTTCTTCCACTTCGTGCCGGGCGAGCGCTGGCACGCCTTTGAGGGTTATGCCGAGCACCAGTATTTTATCGATCCGTGCAAGCTGCTGCTGACCACGCCGGGCATCAACGCCCGCACCGGTGACTATGAGGATTTCGGCGTGCCCGCCACCATTCTCGCCAACTTCCTGCGCGAGAACGGCATCGTGCCGGAGAAATGCGACCTTAACTCAATCCTGTTCCTGCTCACCCCTGCGGAAGACATGGGCAAACTGCAGCAGCTCGTGGCGCAGCTGGTGCGCTTCGAGAAGCTGCTGGAGAGCGACGCACCGCTGATCGACGTGCTGCCTTTTCTTTATAAACAGCATCCGGAACGCTACGCCGATTACACCCTGCGCCAGATTTGCCAGGAGATGCACGACCTGTATGCCCGCTATAACGTGAAGCAGCTGCAAAAAGAGATGTTCCGCCAGTCCCACTTCCCGCGCGTGATGATGAATCCGCAGGACGCCAACTACGCCTATCTGCGCGGTGAGGTCGAGCTGGTTTCCCTGCGCGACGCCGAGGGCCGCATCGCCGCCGAGGGCGCGCTTCCGTATCCACCGGGCGTGCTGTGCGTGGTGCCGGGGGAAGCCTGGGGCGGTTCGGTGCTGCGCTATTTCACCGCGCTGGAAGAAGGGATCAACCTGCTGCCGGGCTTTGCGCCTGAGCTACAGGGCGTGTACGTGGAGGAGTGCGACGGCCGCAAGCAGGTCCGCTGCTACGTCATCAAACAACCTGACGCCCGGCCCGCGCTGCTGAAAGGAGAGGCATTATGAGCAAGTCGAACAAGATGGGCGTGGTGCAGCTGACCATCCTCACCATGGTGAACATGATGGGTTCGGGGATTATCATGCTGCCCACCAAGCTTGCCGAAGTGGGCACCATTTCAATCATCTCCTGGCTGGTGACCGCGGTGGGCTCGATGGCGCTGGCGTGGGCCTTTGCGAAGTGCGGAATGTTCAGCCGCAAGTCCGGCGGGATGGGCGGCTACGCGGAGTACGCGTTCGGCAAATCCGGCAACTTTATGGCGAACTACACCTACGGCGTGTCGCTGCTTATTGCCAACGTGGCGATTGCCATTTCCGCCGTAGGCTACGGCACGGAGCTGTTTAGCGCGACGCTCAGCCCGGTGCAGATTGGGCTGGCGACCATCGGCGTGCTGTGGATTTGCACCATCGCCAACTTTGGCGGCGCGCGCATCACCGGGCAGCTCAGCAGCATTACCGTCTGGGGCGTGATTATTCCGGTGGTGGGGCTATGCATTATCGGCTGGTTCTGGTTTAGCCCGACGCTGTACGCCAACTCCTGGAACCCGCACCACGTGCCGTTCTTCACCGCGGTGGGCTCATCCATCGCCATGACGCTGTGGGCCTTCCTGGGGCTGGAGTCGGCGTGCGCGAACGCGGAAGTCGTTGAGAACCCGGAAAAGAACGTGCCGATTGCGGTGCTCGGCGGCACGCTGGGGGCGGCGGTGATCTATATCGTGTCCACCAACGTGATTGCCGGAATTGTGCCCAATATGGATCTGGCGAACTCCACGGCGCCGTTCGGGCTGGCCTTCGCGCAGATGTTCACGCCTGAGGTAGGGAAAGTGATTATGGGCCTGATGGTGATGTCGTGCTGCGGCTCGCTGCTCGGCTGGCAGTTCACCATCGCGCAGGTGTTCAAGTCATCCGCTGACGAGGGGTATTTCCCGAAAATTTTCTCCCGCGTGACGAAGGCCGATGCGCCGGTGCAGGGCATGCTGGCGATTGTCATCTTCCAGAGCGGCCTGTCGCTGATGACCATTAGCCCGTCGCTGAACAGCCAGTTCAACGTGCTGGTTAACCTGGCGGTGGTGACGAACATCATTCCGTATATTCTGTCGATGGCCGCGCTGGTGATTATTCAGAAAGTGGCGAAGGTCGATCCGGGCAAAGCGCGGGTGGCGAACGTGGTGGCGCTGGTGGGGGCTATTTACAGCTTCTATGCGCTCTACTCTTCCGGTGAAGAAGCGATGCTCTACGGCGCGATGGTAACCTTTATGGGCTGGACGCTGTACGGGCTGGTGTCGCCGCGGTTTGAGTTGACGAACAAACACAGTTAGGGAAAAGCAAAACGGCAACCCAAGGGTTGCCGTTTTAGTGTTTCTCCCTCTCCCCGTGGGAGAGGGCCGGGGTGAGGGCACCAGCCCGCACCACACCATCACTTACGCGTTTTTCAGCACTTCGCTGACAATCTCTACCGCTTCTTTCTCAATCTGCTGACGATGTTCAGCGCCGAGGAAGCTCTCGCAATAGATTTTGTACGCATCTTCCGTACCGGATGGACGCGCGGCGAACCAGCCGTTCTCGGTCATCACCTTCAGACCACCGATAGACGCCCCGTTGCCCGGCGCGGCCGTCAGGCGCGCGGTGATGGGGTCACCCGCCAGCGTGCTTGCGCTGACCATCTCCGGAGAAAGCTTCGACAGAGCCGCTTTCTGCGCGGACGTGGCTGACGCCTGAATGCGGTTGTAGCTTGGCGCGCCGAAGCGTGCTGCCAGCTCGTTGTAGTGCTCCTGCGGGTTCTTGCCGGTGACGGCCGTGATTTCCGCCGCCAGCAGGCACATGATGATGCCGTCCTTATCGGTGGACCACGGCGTGCCGTCGAAGCGCAGGAAGGATGCGCCCGCGCTCTCTTCGCCGCCAAAGCCAAAGCTGCCGTCGTGCAGACCGTCAACAAACCACTTGAAGCCGACCGGCACTTCCACCAGCTTGCGGCCCAGTGCGTCAACCACGCGGTCGATCATCGCAGAAGAGACCAGCGTTTTACCGACGGCCACCTCTTTGCCCCACTGCGGACGGTGCTGGAACAGGTAGTTGATCGCAACGGCCAGGTAGTGGTTCGGGTTCATCAGGCCCGCCGGGGTCACGATGCCGTGGCGGTCGTAATCCGGATCGTTGGCAAACGCCAGGTCGAATTTGTCGCGCAGAGCCAGCAGGCCCGCCATCGCGCACTCGGAGGAGCAATCCATGCGGATCGCGCCGTCTTTATCCAGGTGCATAAAGCGGAAGGTCTGATCGACGTGATCGTTGACGATGGTCAGGTCCAGCTTGTAATGCTCGGCGATGCGCTTCCAGTATTCGATACCGGAGCCGCCGAGCGGGTCAACGCCCAGCTTCAGGCCCGCTTTCTGGATCGCCGCCATGTCGACGATATCCGCCAGCCCTTCCACGAACGGCTGCACCAGATCCTGCTCTTTCACATGGCCGGACGCCATGGCCGCATCCAGGGACATACGTTTCACGCCGTCAAGATCGGCTGCAAGCAGCGCGTTCGCGCGGTCTTCCATCACTTTGGTGACGTTGGTGTCCGCAGGGCCGCCGTTCGGCGGGTTGTATTTGATCCCCCCGTCATCCGGCGGGTTGTGGGATGGCGTAATAACGATGCCGTCAGCCAGCGGGCCACCCTTTTTGTTGTGCACGAGAATGGCGTTAGAGACCGCCGGAGTTGGCGTGAAGCCGTTATTCTCCTGAACAATGACATCGACGCCGTTCGCGGCCAGCACTTCCAGCACCGAAATGAACGCCGGTTCAGACAGGGCGTGAGTATCTTTCCCGACGTAGCACGGACCGGTGACGCCGTTTTTGGCGCGCTCTTCCGCGATGGCCTGGGCAATGGCCAGAATGTGCGGCTCGTTAAAGCTGTGGCGCGCCGCGCTGCCGCGGTGGCCAGATGTACCAAACTTCACTGCGTGTTCTGCGTTGCCGACGACCGGTTTCAGCACGTAGTACTGTGCGGTCAGCTGAGCGACGTTAATCAAATCGCTTTGTTGTGCAGGTTGGCCTGCACGGCTGTGATTTGCCATTGCCTGGTCCTTCTGATGCAAGGGTTAAATTGTACCGCAAACCTTCTCAATCAATTCCGCAGGGAACTGCATGGACTGCATGATGTGTTCAATCATGCTGCACTTGCGGCCCGTATTGGTATTGGTGATGACCCAGTAAGGTGTTCCCGGGACATGTTTAGGTTTGGTTTGATTGCCGTTTTGCAGCAGCGTCTGCTCGTCGCCGGCGAAGTACACGCGGGTACGACCGTGGAGCGATTCGGTCGCTTCAGCAAACGCTTTGTTATCCAGTGAGTAGAGTGTAGACAGCACCAGCATAAAGCGGTTAACCGCTTTTTTCTGTTCCGCATATTCGTCGGACAGCAGCAGCTCGCGCACCGCGCGGACTTTGTCTTTTACTGGCGTGGCGACAGGTTTTGCTGAGGCAGTCACGCTCGGCTGAGGCGCGGCCTCTTTTGGCGCGGACGTTGCGGGCTGTGCGGCGGCGGAAATTTTAAGCATACGCCGTAAAATGTCTGACGCGCTCTCCCCGATATGCCGCGTTTGGCTGGCGATATACTGATAGAGTTCGTCATCAACTTCGATTGTTTTCATCTTAATCCAGTGCGATATCTTATCTGAATACAAGTCGTTGGGATTATAGGAGCAAATCCCAACAGCGGATAGCGTCAAA
>AGFT01044099.1_pt1 | contig 20653 bp, 18 predicted proteins | sample 305848 | NCBI WGS metagenome assembly AGFT01 (sample SAMN02954282, study PRJNA62043) | ant fungus garden metagenome | biome: terrestrial; feature: Atta colombica fungus garden; material: fungus garden; isolation source: Atta colombica fungus garden bottom | host: Atta colombica | place: Panama...
GACGCCGCAAAAGGCGTAGAAGATCGTACCCGCAAGCTGATGGAAGTCACCCGCCTGCGCGATACGCCGATCCTCACCTTCATGAACAAACTTGACCGCGACATCCGCGATCCGATGGAGCTGATGGATGAAGTCGAAAACGAGCTGAAAATCGCCTGCGCGCCAATCACCTGGCCGATTGGCTGCGGCAAGCTGTTCAAGGGCGTTTACCATCTCTATAAAGACGAAACCTATCTGTATCAGACCGGTAAAGGCCACACCATTCAGGAAGTGCGCATCGTCAAAGGTCTGGACAACCCGGAGCTGGACGCGGCGGTAGGTGAAGATCTGGCGGCGCAGCTGCGCGACGAGCTGGAGCTGGTGAAAGGTGCGTCTCACGAGTTCGACAAAGAGCTGTTCCTGGCGGGCGAAATCACGCCGGTATTCTTCGGGACCGCGCTGGGTAACTTTGGCGTTGACCATATGCTGGACGGCCTGGTGGAGTGGGCGCCGAAGCCTATGCCGCGTAAAACCGACACCCGCGAAGTCGAAGCGCAGGAAGAGAAGTTCACCGGCTTCGTGTTCAAGATTCAGGCCAACATGGATCCGAAACACCGCGACCGCGTGGCCTTTATGCGCGTGGTTTCCGGTAAATACGAGAAAGGCATGAAGCTGCGTCAGGTGCGTATCGGTAAAGACGTGGTGATCTCCGACGCGCTGACCTTTATGGCGGGCGATCGTTCTCACGTTGAAGAAGCGTATCCGGGCGATATCATCGGTCTGCACAACCACGGCACCATTCAGATTGGCGATACCTTTACCCAGGGCGAAATGATGAAGTTCACCGGCATCCCGAACTTCGCACCGGAGCTGTTCCGCCGCATTCGCCTGCGCGATCCGCTGAAGCAGAAACAGCTGCTGAAAGGGCTGGTTCAGCTTTCGGAAGAGGGCGCGGTACAGGTGTTCCGCCCGATTGCCAACAACGACCTGATCGTTGGCGCGGTCGGCGTGCTGCAGTTTGACGTGGTGGTTGCGCGCCTTAAGAGCGAATATAACGTTGAGGCGATTTACGAATCGGTCAACGTGGCGACGGCGCGCTGGGTTGAGTGCGCTGACGTGAAGAAATTCGAAGAGTTTAAGCGCAAGAACGAGATTCAGCTGGCGCTGGACGGCGGCGATAACCTGACCTATATCGCCCCAACCATGGTCAACCTGAACCTGACGCAGGAACGCTACCCTGACGTTCAGTTCCGCAAAACCCGCGAACACTAATCCCCTTCAGAGCACGGCAGCCGCCGTGCTCTTCTTTTATTCCTGTCTTATTAACCCCTTGCGGAATGTTCTTAATTCATCGCTTTTTATTATCGATTGCACGTTTTTTCCGCAATTCTGAAAGCGGCTCCGGAAATGTGATCTATATTTAACTCAGTGTTTAACACCGGGCGTGGATGAATTAACTGTTCAATGCATGACTTTGGGTTCTCCATTTTGCCCGCGTGTTTATTCGCAAAATATAAATCTAGTATACGAGTGATAAAGGACGTTTGACGCCCGAATAACGGGATAAACACAGGAATACATCGATGAATATGACAAGACTGAAGATTTCTAAAACTCTGCTGGCTGTAACGTTAGGTAGCGCCCTGGTAAGCGGCTCCGTTCTGGCGGAAACCACCACCACGGATAAAGCGCACTCCACGACCAATAGCGCAGGGGAAAAAATCGATAGCTCTATGAATAAAGTCGGTAATTTTATGGACGACAGTTCCATCACAGCAAAAGTTAAAGCTGCCCTGGTGGACGATGAAGCCATCAAGAGCACCGACATTTCAGTAAAAACTGACAAGAAAGTGGTCACCCTGAGCGGCTTCGTTGAAAGCCAGACCCAGGCTGAGCAGGCCGTGAAAGTGGCCAAAGGCGTTGAAGGCGTAGCATCCGTCAGCGATAAGCTGCACGTTCGCGACGCGAAAGACTCCTCCGTGAAAGGTTATGCCGGGGATGCGGCTACCACCAGCGAAATCAAAGCTAAACTATTAGCAGATGACGTCGTGCCGTCTCGCAAGGTGAAAGTTGAAACCACCGATGGTGTTGTTCAGCTTTCCGGTACGGTGGATTCACAGGCACAGGTTGAACGTGCTGAAACCATCGCCAAAGCCGTTGATGGCGTGAAAAGCGTCAAAAACGATCTGAAAGCGAAGTAATCGACATAATTCGCCCTAAGGCCGAAACCTGCGGGCGAAATAAGAACGACATTTGAATATTGAGCCGGTGAGTTGCTGAGCACTCACGTACAGCGGCCGACATTAACTATGGTAAAGGAGAGGCTTATGTTTCGTTGGGGCATTATATTTCTGGTTATCGCGTTAATTGCCGCCGCATTGGGCTTTGGTGGACTGGCGGGTACAGCGGCATGGGCAGCTAAAATTGTCTTCGTTGTCGGTATCATCCTGTTCCTGGTCAGCCTGTTTACGGGCCGACGCCGTCCGTAGCAACACGCTAAGTGAAAGAAAACCTTCAAAGCCAGTCCCTGCGACTGGCTTTTTCTTGTTTGAGTAATGGTACACGAGTGCGCTACTGTGTCTTATCAGAACAATGAAAACAGGAAAGAAGAGGTGGGGCAGCGAATACCCGTTACGCTCGGCAATATCGCGCCGCTGGCGTTAAAGTCGTTTCGCGCAGGACAGCTTGCGCTGGTATGTGAAGGCGGTGGACAGCGCGGCATATTTACGGCCGGCGTGCTGGATGAGTTTATGCGCGCGCAATTTAACCCGTTCGATCTCTATTTTGGCACCTCCGCCGGTGCGCAAAACCTGTCAGCCTACGTCTGTAACCAGCCGGGCTACGCCCGCAAAGTCATCATGCGTTACACCACCGCGAAAGAATTTTTCAACCCGGTGCGCTTTGTGCGCGGCGGAAATCTTATCGATCTTGACTGGCTGCTGGACTCCACCTCCAGCCAAATGCCGCTGGCGATGGACACGGCGGCGCGGCTGTTCGATACCGGTAAATCGCTCTGGATGTGCGCCAGCAAAGGCGATGACTACTCTCCCAGCTATTTTTCACCGCAGAAAGAGAACTGGCTCGATATTATCCGCGCCTCAAGCGCCATCCCCGGCTTTTACCGCACGGGCGCGCTGCTGGAGGGGATCAGCTATCTTGACGGCGGGATAAGCGACGCGGTGCCGGTGCAGGAAGCGGCGCGGCGGGGCGCGAAAACCATTGTCGTGATCCGCACGGTGCCTTCGCAAATGTATTACACCCCGCAGTGGTTCAAGCGTATGGAGCGCTGGCTGGGCGACAGCAGCCTGCAGCCGCTGGTGGATATCGCCCATCGGCACGAGTCCAGCTATGGCGAAATGCAGCGCTTTATCGAAAAACCGCCGGGCAATCTGCGCATCTTTGAAATTTATCCGCCAAGGCCGCTGGTCAGCATGGCGCTGGGCAGCCGTCTCCCGGCGCTGCGCCAGGACTACAAAACCGGTCGGCTGTGCGGGCGCTATTTCCTTGCGACGGTGGGTAAAATGCTGGCAGCACAGCCGCCGATCCGGCGGCATAAAACGATCATCACGCCGCCCGCGGTGGTGGCTAACGACGCGCTGGACGTGCCGCTGGTTAACGCCGCGCAGGCGAACGACACCGCGTTTGATAACGAGGATCTGGCGTAATGCACCGCTTTGTCGACACCCACTGCCACTTTGACTTTCCGCCGTTTACGGGGGATGAAGCGAACAGTATCGACCGTGCGGCGCAGGCGGGCGTGCGGGCCATCATTGTGCCGTCGATTCAGGCCGACAGGTTTGAGCGCGTGCTTAAGCTCGCGCGGCAGCACGACGCGCTGTACGCGGCGCTGGGGCTGCATCCGATCGTTATTGAACAGCATCGCGATGAGGATATCGACAGGCTGGATGACGCGCTGAAAGCGCCGAACGGCAAGCTCGTCGCCATCGGCGAGATCGGCCTCGATCTCTACCGGGACGATCCGCAGTTTGAGCGTCAGGAAGCGATCCTTGAGGCGCAGCTCAGGCTGGCAAAACGTCACAATCTGCCGGTGATCCTCCATTCCCGCCGCACTCACGATAAGCTGGCGATGCACCTAAAGCGCCATAACCTGCCGCGAACCGGCGTCGTGCACGGCTTTTCCGGCAGCCTGCAGCAGGCGCAGCGGTTTATTGAGCTGGGCTATAAAATTGGCGTCGGGGGCACCATCACCTATCCTCGCGCCAGCAAAACCCGCGACGTGATGGCACAGCTCCCGCTCCCGGCGCTGCTGCTGGAAACGGATGCCCCCGATATGCCGCTGAATGGCTTTCAGGGCCAGCCGAATCGCCCCGAACGAGCCGCGCGCGTGTTTGCTGAACTTTGCGAACTGCGAAAGGAACCTGAAGAGGTAATTGCCGACGCGCTGCTCGAAAACACCCGCGCAACGTTCGGCATCACGCTAAAGGTATAGCGCCGGACGAACCACCCTAATCTGCTGTTTTTCCAGCGCCCGCGCCAGCGGCTCCACGTCGTCCGACGTGGCGCTGCGCCATGACGCCGCCTCGCCGTAAACCCCGTGGGCGTGAAAAGCGTTAATGCGCACCGGAATGCCCCCAAGCGCGCGGATAAACGCCGTCAGGGCGGGCAGATGGTCCAGATAGTCACACCGTTCCGGGATCACCAGCAGCCGCAGCTCGGTGAGGCGCTGGCGATCGGCCAGCCAGCGTATGCTCTGCTTGATCTGATGGTTATCGCGCCCGGTCAGGAAGCGGTGATGCTCACTGCCCCACGCCTTGAGATCCAGCATCGCGCCGTCAAGCACCGTAAGGAGCTTCTGCCAGCCGGTTTCGCTCAGCAGGCCGTTGCTGTCCACCAGGCAGGTTAAGTGGCGCAGCGCAGGATCGGCTTTGATCGCTGAAAACAGGGCGATCAAAAACGGCAGCTGGGTTGTCGCTTCGCCGCCGCTCGCGGTGATCCCTTCGATAAAGGGCGCGGCTTTGCGGATCTGCGCGAGAAGCTCCTCAACGCTGTAGCGCTGCGCCATGGGCGTCGCCCGCTGCTGGCACAGGTGCAGGCAGGTATCGCACTGCTGGCAGAGGCTCTCCTGCCACCAGACGCGGCCGGCCTGCACGTTTAGCGCGTCGTGCGGGCAGTGGGGAACGCAGTCGCCGCAGTCGTTGCAGCGGCCGATTGTCCACGGGTTATGGCAAGTTTTACAGCGCAGGTTGCACCCCTGCAGGAACAGCGCCAGGCGGCTGCCCGGCCCGTCCACGCAGGAAAACGGGATAACCTGACTAACTAAAGCGCATCTGCTGTTCATGGCTCACCACTCGCGGCTGTCGCTCCAGAATGCGGGTATTGCGCGCGGCCTCCTCGCCGAGCCAGGTGGTGTTCGTGCGCGACCCCGCCTCGCGGTATTTCTCAAGATCCGATAAACGCACCATGTACCCGGTGACGCGCACCAGATCGTTACCGGCAACGTTAGCGGTGAACTCGCGCATTCCGGCCCTGAACGCGCCCAGGCAAAGCTGGACGACCGCCTGCGGATTGCGCTTAACCGTCTCTTCCAGCGTCAGAATGTCGCTGATCCCCGCGTGGTAATACTGATGGTGCGGCGCAACGGCCAGCAGGTGGCTGATGGGATCGGGCTCATCGCCATAGGGCAGGCGCGCGCCCGGCGTGGTGCCTGAGTCGGAGCTGATCCCCGACTGCGCGTGCAGCATCGCCCGCTGCTTCCAGCCGTGCTTTACCGGCGTCCCGTCGACAAACGCCGCGAGCTGCTCGCTGATGCGATAGCCCAGCGCGTTGGCCCGCTCGTCCTTGCCGTAACGTCCTTCAATCCCTTCCTTTTCGCACAGCGTATTGACCGCTTCGGCGAGGCCGTACATGCCAAACATCGGCACAAAACGGTCGGCGTCGATCAGACCCTCTTTCACCAGGAAGCTATTCTCAAAGAAGCCGGACTGCTGATAGAGGAAATCGCAGCGGGCATCGATGACCGCAATCTGCTGCTGGCAGTAATGCGGCAGCGCGCGGGTAAAGAAGTCCTCGACGGATTCGCTCCGCCCGGCAATCGCCTTCAGGTTGAGTCGCACCAGGGTGCTGCCGCCGCCTGCGAGGGGTAGAGAGTTGTAACAGCTGACGACGCCGTAGCGTCCTTTTGTGAAAATTTTATCATTCACCGGACCATTAGATACGTGCGGCTTACTGCATTCACAAATGTTATTCGCGACGTTTAGCAGGAGATCGTCCGGCGTGATCTGCGGGTCATAGATAAAGGTCAGATTGGGCGCAACCTGCTTCAGTTCCGCATCGGCGCGAAGAATGGCGCGCGTAACAGGCGTATCTTCCGGGCCGATGTTGGCGTGCATGAACGCGTCGGGCAGCGTGCGGTCCAGGTAGCGCCAGAAACGTTTTATTCGAACATCGATTTCTTCTTGTGTTAGAATTTTAACATACGGTTGCAGCAGCGCATCGAGATGGCCCAGGTACACCGGCATGGATGTGACGGAGGGAACATGGTGGTAGAGGATGGTGAGCAGCGACAGCGCGTCATCAAGATCCTGCGCCCCCTCCAGCTCCAGCCAGTCTGACCCGTTCGCGAGGAATTTGGCGTAGTCGGGCAGGACGTAGCGCGGCTTGTAGGGGGCGTGTCCCTCGAACATATCGCAGATAACGCCCTCGTCCAGCGCGGCGCGGGCTGCGGCCGGAAGCGCCGGGTAGGGTAGGTTGTTTTCCGCTTCCAGCGCCAGAAAATGACGCTTCTGCTCGGGGCTCAACGTCGGGCTTGTCACAATTTGCTGGCAACGTTGCTGCATGTCATCGGGGCTGGCGTGGGACATATTCGCTTCCTTTATCGTTCTGCGGATGATGCCGAGAATTTTAAGAAGCGATCCCGTCGGGGCTATTGATCCCACAGGGGTAACCGCTGTTTTAGGCAGCCGTTATCGGATTAAAATTTGATGCCGATCGCATTACAGTAATGCAAATTTGCACGAAGTTTTCATTAACTGTGATGAATGTCGAAGTGTAGGTGCGGCTGGATGTTAGAATAGTCACAGACCGCAAGGTAAAATTTATACGGCGATGCCGTTGGAGAATGTTATGACCGATTTAACCGCAAGCAGCCTGCGCGCGCTGAAGCTGATGGACCTGACCACCCTGAACGATGACGATACCAATGAAAAAGTCATCGCCCTGTGCCACCAGGCGAAAACCCCCGTCGGCAACACCGCCGCTATCTGTATTTACCCGCGTTTTATCCCTGTCGCGCGTAAAACCCTGAACGAGCAGGGCACGCCGGAGGTGCGTATCGCAACCGTGACTAACTTCCCGCACGGTAACGACGACATCGAGATTGCGCTGGCAGAAACCCGCGCGGCGATTGCCTACGGCGCAGACGAAGTTGACGTGGTGTTCCCGTACCGCGCGCTGATCGCCGGCAACGAGCAGGTGGGCTTTGACCTGGTGAAAGCCTGTAAAGACGCGTGCGCGGCGGCAAACGTGCTGCTGAAAGTGATCATCGAAACCGGCGAGCTGAAAGAAGAGGCGCTGATTCGCAAAGCGTCTGAAATCTCCATCAAAGCGGGTGCAGACTTCATCAAAACCTCTACCGGTAAAGTGCCGGTAAACGCGACGCCGGAAAGCGCGCGCATCATGATGGAAGTGATCCGCGATATGGGCGTTTCGAAAACCGTTGGCTTCAAACCGGCTGGCGGCGTGCGCACCGCGGAAGACGCGCAGCAGTTCCTGGCGATCGCGGACGAACTGTTCGGCGCCGACTGGGCCGATGCCCGCCACTACCGCTTCGGCGCATCCAGCCTGCTGGCAAGCCTGCTGAAAGCGCTGGGCCACGGCGACGGCAAGAGTGCAAGCAGCTACTAAGTTTGAATTGCCGGGTGGCGCTGCGCTTGCCCGGCCTACCGGATCGCAGCGCGGGTGAGCGCAGCGCCACCCGCCACAATTCCCCCGATTCCGCATGGAGGTTACCGTGTTTCTCGCACAAGAAATTATTCGTAAAAAACGTGATGGTCATGCATTAAGCGACGAAGAGATCCGCTTCTTTATCAACGGCATTCGTGATAACACCATCTCTGAAGGGCAGATTGCCGCCCTGGCGATGACCATCTTCTTCCACGATATGTCGATGCCCGAGCGCGTGTCGCTGACCATGGCGATGCGAGATTCAGGAACCGTTCTGGACTGGAAAAGCCTCAACCTCAACGGCCCGATTGTTGATAAACACTCCACCGGCGGCGTGGGCGACGTCACGTCGCTGATGCTTGGCCCGATGGTGGCCGCCTGCGGCGGTTACATTCCAATGATTTCCGGGCGCGGCCTGGGCCATACGGGCGGCACGCTCGACAAGCTGGAAGCCATTCCGGGCTTCGATATCTTCCCGGACGACAGCCGCTTCCGCGACATTATTAAAGACGTTGGCGTGGCGATTATCGGCCAGACCAGCTCTCTTGCACCGGCAGACAAGCGTTTCTACGCCACGCGCGACATCACCGCCACCGTTGACTCCATCCCGCTGATCACCGCCTCGATTCTGGCGAAAAAGCTGGCGGAAGGGCTGGACGCGCTGGTGATGGACGTGAAGGTGGGCAGCGGCGCGTTTATGCCAACCTATGAACTCTCTGCCGCACTGGCTGAAGCCATTGTGGGCGTCTCCAACGGTGCGGGCGTGCGCACGACCGCCCTGCTGACCGACATGAACCAGGTGCTGGCCTCCAGCGCCGGTAACGCCGTCGAAGTGCGCGAAGCCGTGCAGTTCCTGACGGGCGAATACCGCAACCCGCGTCTGCTCGACGTCACCATGGCGCTGTGCGTTGAGATGTTAATCTCCGGCAAGCTGGCCAACGACGATGCGGACGCGCGCGCCAAACTTCAGGCGGTGCTGGACAACGGTAAGGCGGCGGAGATCTTCGGCCGCATGGTGGCGGCGCAAAAAGGCCCGACCGACTTTGTCGAAAACTACGCCAAATACCTGCCCACCGCGATGCTCAGCAGGGCGGTGTATGCGGACAGCGAAGGCTTTGTGTCCGCGATGGACACCCGCGCGCTCGGCATGGCGGTTGTTTCCATGGGCGGCGGCCGTCGTCAGGCGTCGGACACCATTGATTACAGCGTCGGCTTTACCGATATGGCCCGTCTTGGCGACAGCGTTGACGGCCAGCGTCCGCTGGCGGTGATCCACGCGAAGGACGAGGCCAGCTGGCAGGACGCGGCGAAAGCGGTGAAAGCGGCAATTAAGCTTGACGATAAAGCGCCTGAAAGCACGCCTTGCGTCTATCGTCGCATCACCGAATGACTGTATACTGATCTGATCCCTATTTTTTAAGCACTGAGTACGGAGAACAATTATGAAACGTGCATTTATTATGGTGCTGGACTCATTCGGCATCGGCGCAACCGAAGATGCAGAACGTTTTGGCGACGTGGGTTCCGATACCATGGGCCACATCGCGGAAGCCTGTGCGAAAGGCGAAGCGGACAACGGCCGCAAGGGCCCGCTGAATCTGCCAAGCCTGACCCGTCTCGGCCTGGTCAAGGCGCATGAAGGTTCGACCGGTAAAATCGCAGCCGGTATGGACGGCAGCGCGGAAGTGGTGGGCGCATACGCCTGGGCGCACGAGCTCTCTTCCGGTAAAGACACCCCGTCCGGCCACTGGGAAATCGCCGGCGTGCCGGTGCTGTTCGACTGGGGCTACTTCTCCGATCACCAGAACAGCTTCCCGCAGGAGCTGCTGGACAAGCTGGTTAAGCGCGCCAACCTGCCGGGCTACCTCGGCAACTGCCACTCTTCCGGCACCGTGATCCTGGACGAGCTCGGCGAAGAGCACATGAAAACCGGCAAGCCGATTTTCTACACCTCCGCTGACTCCGTGTTCCAGATTGCCTGCCACGAAGAGACCTACGGCCTGGATAAACTCTACGAGCTGTGCGAAATCGCCCGTGAAGAGCTGACCGAAGGCGGCTACAACATTGGCCGCGTGATCGCGCGTCCGTTTATCGGCGACAAGGCGGGCAACTTCCAGCGTACCGGTAACCGTCACGATCTGGCCGTTGAGCCACCGGCGCCAACCGTGCTGCAGAAGCTGGTTGAAGAGAAAGACGGCCACGTGGTCTCCGTAGGTAAAATCGCGGATATCTACGCCAACTGCGGCATCACCAAAAAGGTGAAGGCGACCGGTCTGGACGCGCTGTTTGATGCGACCATCAAAGAGATGAAGGAAGCGGGCGACAAGACCATTGTCTTCACCAACTTCGTGGACTTCGACTCCTCCTGGGGCCACCGTCGCGACGTGGCGGGCTATGCTGCCGGTCTGGAGCTGTTCGACCGCCGTCTGCCGGAGCTGATGGAGCTGGTGGGTGAAGATGACATTCTGATCCTGACCGCCGACCACGGCTGCGACCCAACCTGGACCGGTACCGACCACACCCGCGAGCACATTCCGGTGCTGGTGTACGGCCCGAAAGTCAAACCTGGCTCGCTCGGTCACCGTGAAACTTTCGCGGATATCGGCCAGACGATTGCGAAATACTTTGGTACGTCTGACATGGAATATGGCAAGGCTATGTTCTGAGGTCACTGTGGGTGCGGCCTGATGCCGTCACCCCGGCCCTCTCTCACAAGAAACACGGGTGCGGTCTGATGCCCTCACCCCAACCCTCTCCCACAGGGAGAGGGAGAATTTAAAAATGAAAAGGAACTGAAGATGGCAACTCCTCACATTAATGCAGAAATGGGTGATTTCGCTGACGTCGTATTGATGCCTGGCGACCCGCTGCGCGCTAAGCACATTGCGGAAACTTTCCTCGAAGACGTGCGTGAAGTGAACAACGTTCGCGGCATGCTGGGCTTCACCGGGACTTACAAAGGCCGCAAAATTTCCGTCATGGGCCACGGTATGGGTATCCCGTCCTGCTCCATCTACACCAAAGAGCTGATCACCGACTTCGGCGTGAAGAAAATCATCCGCGTGGGCTCCTGCGGTGCGGTGCGTATGGACGTTAAGCTGCGCGACGTGGTTATCGGCATGGGCGCGTGCACCGACTCTAAGGTCAACCGTATCCGCTTTAAGGATCACGACTTCTCCGCCATCGCGGACTTCGACATGGTGCGCAACGCGGTTGACGCGGCGAAGGCGCTGGGCGTTGACGCGCGCGTAGGCAACCTGTTCTCTGCCGACCTGTTCTACTCCCCGGACGGCGAAATGTTCGACGTGATGGAGAAGTACGGCATTCTGGGCGTGGAAATGGAAGCAGCGGGTATCTACGGCGTGGCGGCGGAGTTTGGTGCGAAAGCGCTGACCATCTGCACCGTCTCTGACCATATCCGTACCCACGAGCAGACCACCGCTGCGGAGCGTCAGACCACCTTCAACGACATGATCAAAATCGCGCTGGAATCCGTTCTGCTGGGCGATAAAGAGTAACGTTGTGCTGCCGGGCGGCCTTCGCCGCCCGGTTTATCATTACAGGTACACCACGCTGATGGTTGCCTGACCATCAAACTCGGTGCGTTCCGTTAACGAGAGCTTCTTAAGACTTTCTACCGCCAGCGAGACGTTAAGCGGGAAGGTGACGCGCGTGACCGACATCGGCTCGGTTTTCCCCGTGCGCGCGACGCTCATCAGCCCCAAATCCTTATTCGCGATTGTTCCCGTGGTGGTTTTCTGCCAGCGGCTGACGCCTCTTACCGCCGTGGCGGCCGTGCGGATAGGTTCGGCAGACGCGCCGTTTGCGGTGACTTCAGCCGTACGCGTATAAATAGCGTAAGCGCCGATGTTTTTGCCGTCGTGGGTCTTGCCCAGGCCGAAGGTGGACGTGGTGCCGAGCAGGGCGTTGCCGTTGGCCGTGGCATTCATCACTTTCAGATTGGTGTTGCCGCCGGTGCTGGCGTTGGTTTCGGTGCGGTTATCGGCAATGCTCCAGCCGACTTTCGTCGGGGTCGGGCAGGTGATGGTCAGGTTCAGGCTTTTCTCACCCAGCTGCGTTGCCTGGGTTTGCGACAGCTCGCCAACCTGGACGCGGCCAAAATCGACCACGCCGTTATTACTCAGCTCCGGCGTGCAGGGCAGGCTTGTGAGCGAGGCTTGCACCCTCAGGACGGCGGCTTCGTCAGCCTGGGCGCACGAGGCGGCCATCGCCAGTGCGGCAAAGAGAAGACTCTTTTTCATGTTTTTTCCTTAACATAGAGTTAAATGAGCAGTTCATTACATCGGTACAGCGACTCTGTTTTACTGATTTTCTTTTTATTCGCTCGGGTTCATCGCCCGGAAGTGAATCCTGCGGGCTCTGCGCCGCGGCTGAAGTTGGCCAGCTTCACCGGCACACGCCCTGTGCTTTTTCGTAATACGCTTCCTTATCCTTCTCATCGCTCAGCGAATAGTGGATTTCGCAAATTCTGTTCATCCTGTCGTCAACAACGTAAAGCGCAGGAGAGTCAGACGCGTCGGAGATAAAGACGATGCCGTTATCCATCACGCTGACGACGTAATGACTGCTGCTGTCGACGATGCTCAGCCCGCGCTCCAGCCACTCGCCGCTCTCTCGTTTGACCTCCAGCAGGACGCGGCGGGTATTCAGAACCCTGAAGTCGACCTGCGCAAACGAGCCGTATGCCGCCGAGACGGACTGAATGCCGTTCGACAGATCCATCCCTTTTGGCAGCGATCCCGCGTTAATCACAATCTGTGATTTTTGCCATTCACGCAGCCCGGGCACCACGGCCTGGCCCCAGTAGTCGGTCCAGACGGTACCGTCCGGCGTGGTGATTTCGATTCCGCTCTCGGGCTCGCTCAGGCGCGCAATGCCAAAGGTCTCTTTGATTGGATAAGGGGTAAAGGTCATGCCGTGGCGGTGAAGGGCGATCCCGCCGCTTAACGAGGTGCTGTAGTTGCGCTGATCCCCGTCGCTCATTCCGGCTGAAAGGCCAAGCTGCGTGTAATGCAGGTTAGAGCTGAGGTTGCCGTAGAAGGCGTTGCTTTTATCTTTGTGATCGCGATCGGCCGAGAGGGAGTAGCTCACGTTTTGGCTGACGTTCCCGCTGACCTGAGCGCCGTAGGTCTTATTTTCACCCTGGCTGCGCATATAGGTGCTGATGCGGTCATCGCCCAAAGGCAGGTTCAGGTTGACATAAAACAGGTCATCATCCTGGCTTTGGTTGGTGTCGCCACTGCTGCTGTTCATGGCGTGCTGCCAGTTCACCGAGAGGGACGCGTGGCCGATGCTCTTGCTCCACGAGGCGATTACGTAGCGCGAGTCATCCCCCTGCTCATAGCCTGACGTCGCGCTGTACTGCAATGACACCGCGCCGAGCAGGTCGTGGCTCCAGCCGAGGTTTGCGCTCCACGCGTTCTGGGCGCTTAGCGCACCCTCATCCATCGCTTCGGTAAATTCCCGGAAATCACCCTGGTAGCGGGAGGCGCTGAGCCCCAGCGAGAGCTGCGAGGGGAGAAGAAGATTACTCATCATTTCGGCCTTGCCGCCGCGCTGGGAGCCGTAAAAATCAGACTGGCTCATCAGCATCGTGGTGGAGACCATCCAGTCTTCGTTGACTGACCACTCCAGCATGCCGCCAGCCGCCTGGTACTTTTCCGCCAGCACGCCTGCGGTGACGCCGGAAAGCTGCGGGGCGAGTCGCGTTCCGGTTGAGACGTTGAACACCCACGGCGTGGTATCCGTATTGCCGCCGTCGCGAACCCGTCCCAGTGACATACTCAGCCCCTCGGTACGGGTTAAACCGGCGAGATTCAGCGACGATGCCGGAACCGTAAACCGCGTGGTTGCGCCATTGGTTTCAATGACGCTGACGTCGAGATCGCTATTGCTACGCACCACCGGCACGTCCGTCAGGGTGAACGGGCCCGCGTTGACCATCGACGAGTAGATAACCTGCCCGGACTGGCGGATCTCCACGCGGGCCTGATTGCTCCGGGCGATGCCGGTAATGGTTGTCGACGGGATATTCGGCTGCAGCCCCGTTTCGGGCATGAGCTGAAGTCCGGTAATTTGCGCCCCGCTAAAGAGCGCTGAGCTGACGTTGATCTCGCCAACCTGCGCGCGCACCTTACGGTCTTCGAAGACGTGTTCGGCATAGGTATAAAGATTTTCCGCGCTGCGCTGGCCGTTATCATCCGTAAGAATGTAATTACTGCGCAGGGTCCAGTTGGCAACGTTAATGCCGGTGCCGATATTCCCCTGCGAATAGGCGCTGCTGCCGCCGCTGCCGAACTGGTTGTAGTTGCTGAACGCGCTGTAGTTGATCAGGCCCGCGACCCCGCCATACGCATAGTATTTTGCAGAGTAGAATCCGTTATCCATCGCTTCGGCGGGGACGAACAGCTCAATGGAATCGGAATTTGGCTGCGGGGTAATCGTCGCCGAAGGGTAATCCCTCAGCAGGTCGTGGCACGTCTCTTCCGGGCTGCTTTTCAGCGGCAGCAGGCCGGTTGCTGCGGTGAAATCGTTATCCGCACAGAGATGACCCTCTTCACCAATCTCGACAACCAGCGTGCCTTTATCCACGCCGTTGATTTTGACCTGCAGCGCATGTTTACCGGGCAGGTAACGCTGCGCCTCTGAGAAATAGTGGGCAAGGTTGGTACTGATACCGCGGTTCGTCAAAATATCGGTATTAAAGTCCAGCTCGGCTGCGTGCAGCGTAAAGACGGGCAGACAGGCTGAGGCTAAAGCCGTCTGCCTTAGCCTGTTTTGCACAGAGAATCCCTTCACCAACGCCTCTCCGTCAATTAGCGCTTAAGCGGAGCGGTGTAGTTATCCACTTCGATCCCGTATCGGCTGGCCGGGCTAAATTCCACGGCGTTGTCTGCGCTACCGGCAGGCTTATCCATCTCCACCTTCATGGTTTCGCCCGGCAGGATGAACGTTTTGTTCAGGACGCCTTCCGTGCGCGAAGGCAAAAGCGTCACGCTGGTGTTGAAGCGAACAACGTACGGTGAGCCGTTCTTTACCTGCACCTCTTTTCCCGCCATGGACCAGGTGAGCAGCGTCCAGGCATCGGTGACAACGGGCAGGGTTTCAGGATGAATGAGCACCGGCAAACTCTGACGAAGGTTGATCCCCACCTTCACCTTCTTATCGTTGGTTTTTGGCGGGATGCCCTCGAAAATCACGCGCTTGTAGTGTTCGACGGTCAGCGGCCGGTCGGTTTCGAGGATGAAGCGAACCTGCTGCTCCTGTCCTGGCTCAAGCCTGACCAGAGGCTGTGTGACGCTGAGCTTTACCCCGGCGTCGCCATCAGGATCGACAATGGTGGTATAGAGCAGGGTAGGAATGGTGTCGGTGTTTTTGACGTTCATCACGCCGCCATGGCTGGCTTCTTCAATCATCAACAGGGTGGTTTCAGGCACCATGCCGGCGGCAAACAGTGAAGGCGACAGGGTGGCGAAGAGCGCAGGCAGTAAATAGAGCGATTTCAGATTAGTAGACATAGCGTTCACAGGTTTGGCGAAGTAAAAAAACTCCTCTCAGAACGCGAGGAGTTTGCAGAGAAGGTCTAAATCAGAGATAAACCAGGGTGATGGTAGATTGACCATCAAGTTCGGTTTTATCCGTCAGGGTGAGGTTTTTGCTTGGTCCGATAGCCAGGGCGATCTTCAGCGGGAAGCTGGCGGTGGTGAACGCCAGCGGCGCGCGTTCGCCCAGAGCGGAGACGCTCATGACGTCAGTGCCGTTGTTATACAGGATGCCGGTTGCCCACATGTTGATCCAGCTTTTGCTGCTGATCACGCCGCCCTTGTACAGGGTGCTGCCGATAGCCTGCACCGGAGCACCGTCGGCAGTTACGGAAGAGATATCGGTAGACACAGCGTAGCCGCCGATTCGTTCACCCGCGCTGGTTTTGCCGACGCCGCTCATCATGGCGCCAGTGGCTCTCACGCCGTTTGCGGTACCGTTTTCGATGTAAAACTCGCTGGCCAGGGTTTTCGCACCCAGGTTGGAGTCTGGACGATCGTCGTTAATCGCCCAGCCAACGCGCGTGGCGGACTGGCACTTGATGGTCAGCGTCATGTTTTTATGACCGGCCTGGTAAGGCACGGCTGAAGAGAGCGAGTCCAGGCCCACTTCACCAAAATTGGCCAGACCGCCGTTTGTTAATTCCGGTACGCAGCCTGCGGTGGTCAGCGAGCCCTGAACTTTAAGCATTGCTGTAGGATCTGCATATACTGCCGTTGCGGTCAGAGATAATACCGCAGCAAGAAGATGCTTTTTCATAGTTTTTCCTTAACCATAAAGCATGAAATATCGTGAGCATATTTGAATAAAATTATTCTCGACTTCGCTTGCTATTCGTTTAACTGCATAAATAACAAGTGGGCTGATTCTATTGATCATTCCTGTAATAAAGAATTTAGTTTTTCTACGTTACGGTTTGAGTATTATTAACTGATCAATGAATACATTTATGGATGTATTTATATTTGACCTAAAAACGGCGGAAATAGTCCGCCGTGAAAATATCATGTACTCAGAAATTACAGATAAAGAAGCGTAATGGTGGTTTCGCCGCTCAGCTGCGCTTCGTCAGTTGTGGTCAGACGATTCGTATTAACAATAGCCAGAGACACTTTGAAAGGGTAAACCACATTGGTGATTGGCAGAGGTGAAATACTTCCCGGGCGGGTCGCCGTCATGATTTCAGAATTTCCGTTGGCAATGACGCCGGAATTCAGGTTGCGCCACATGTACTCCCCCTGGCTGTTGACCCACGACGGGGCAAAGATCGCCTGGGCCGGCGCGCCGTTGGCGGTAATTTCATTGAGGCGGGTGCTGATGGCGTAAGCGCCAATTTTCTCGCCCGCCGCGGTGGTGCCGACGCCGTAGGTCGTCCCTGCGCCGTAGACATCGCCGCCGTTGTCTTTTGCATCGCGGATGACGAATTCGCTGGAGCTCAGGTCGTTTGCGGCGTTGGAGTCCTCTTTATTGTCGGCAATGCTCCAGGCAACCTTGGTGGCGGCCGGGCAGTTGATGGTTAAAGACATGTCTTTATGGCCCATCTGGTTGGTCTGGGTCGGGGAGAGCTTGTCCAGCGCAATGGTGCCAAAATCAATGGCGCCGCCGTTGCTTAAGGTGGGGGTACAGGAGGCATTATTCATTTTGCCTTTTACTTTCATGACAACGGAATCAGCGAGCGCAGCGGACGATGTCAACGCGACAATCATCGCAAGAGCGATTTTTTTCATTGTTATTCCTTAACCATAAATTAAAAATAGGATATATTTATTTGGAAAGTCGCTTGTATAATACAAGCGAGCTGATTCTATTAAGGGAACCTGTAATTTAGATAATTAGGAACTCTTCATTGAATTTTGAGCGTTCCTAATGTGTGTAAATACATTTGCGCATGTATTTACACGAAGGGGATGAATTTTTTATTTAATGGCCTGATATATCCAGGCGGATAATTCTCGTAATTCCTTTTCCTGTTCAGGAAAATCGGCAATTAAGATATCGCACGCCTGCTGCAGCCTATCTGCCCGATACAAACACCCCTGCAAACGTGCGGCCAGCGCCTCCAGCGGTGCCGGATTCAGGCTATCGGTAAAGACCTGCGTGCGGGTGATATGGCCTTTCTCCACGTCGAAGTGCAGCTCCACGCCGCCCCAGGTGAAGCGCTCGTCCAGCAGATGTGAAAACGCCGGGGCCTGACCGAAGTTCCACTCCCAGCTGCTCTGGCGCGCAAAGGTTTCAGCAAAATTGGGCAGGTCGGGCGTCTTATCCGGTGAAATCACCTCGGCCTGTACCCGCTCGCCGTAGTGGGCAAAGAAAGCCTCCTGGACAGCCTCGCAGATTTGCTCGTGCGTAATGTCCGGCAGCAGCTCAACCAGGTTCGCCACGCGGCCGCGCACCGAGGTGATGCCTTTTGCCTGAAGCTTTTTCTTGTCTGGATTGAGGTAGTTTGCCAGACGGCTCAGGTCGGCATTCAGCAGCAGGGTGCCGTGGTGAAAACCGCGATCCATGGTTTCGCGGTAGGCCGAGCCGGAGACTTTGCGATCGCCTTCGGCGGTTTTGACCACCAGATCGTTACGCCCGGAAGCCTCCGCCGTGACGCCAAGCGCGTTCAGCGCGTTAAGCACAATAGAGGTAGAGATCGTTTTATCGTATTCCGGCTTGCCCGCCATAAAGGTAAAGCAGGTATTACCGAGATCGTGGAACACCGCGCCGCCGCCGCTGCTGCGGCGCGCGAGGCGGACGTTATCCTCTTCCATGCGCCGCGTGTTGCACTCTTTCCACGGGTTTTGCGCGCGGCCGATGACCACCGTGTCCGCATTGCGCCAGAGAAACAGCACCCGCTGCGTGGCGGGCATCTGGCGGAAGATACACTCTTCCACCGCGAGATTGAACCAGGGATCGTAAGAATCAGAGATGAGCAGGCGTAGCGTCGACATGGCAGATTTCCTTATTCCGAATCATCTGCCTACTTTATCACTAATCCTTCTTCTCGCTCTCTTCCTCTTCCGGAACGGATTTGCTGGCGGTCAGCAGGAAGGGGGATTGCTGCCAGCGGGTGCGCTTGCCCTGCAGCAGCGTGCGCGCCAGCACGACGCCGATGGCCAGCGAAAGCAGCAGCATCAGGCGAAGAATATTGGTGGTGTTATCGACCTGTTTGGCTTCGGTCGGCAGGGTGTGGGTGTCGAGCGTCAGGCGTAAATACCCCAGCGGACCATTCTTCCCCTGAATAGGTTCGACGATCTGCTGGTTGAAGTAGCCCCCGGCTTTTTTACCGTCCAGCGCCAGCCTGTCGCGCACGTCAACGTGCTCGCCCGCGCGGGCAATCAGGTCGCCTTGCTCATCGTAAACGCCGGCGTCCAGAATGCGGCTGTTTTCCGTAAGCTCGCGCAGCACCTGGCCTATCCGCTTGTCGTCCGGCGTTTCGGTACGCATCGACGGGGCGACGTTAAGCGTCACCTGGCGCGCCAGCGTACGGGCCAGCTCCTCGAACTGCGGGTTGCGCTGACGTTGATGGTTCTGGCTAAACCAGGACGCCCCTTGCATCAGCACCACCAATAGTGCGAGACAGATCAGGACAATCACGGCGCGATGAAGCCGGAATTTCAGTTTTGCTCGAGCCATATTCCACCTGCTGAAAATTTACGGCTTAATGTTGCCAGAAGTGATGGTTACAGGGTAGCCTCATGCGTTATTTTCCCTCTTGACCTTGCGGCGCGAACGAATTTACAGGAGCTTCAATGCCGAACATTACCTGGTGCGACCTGCCAACGGATGTCTCTTTATGGCCAGGATTGCCGCTCTCGCTAAGTGGCGATGAGGTGATGCCTCTCGACTATCACGCTGGTCGTAGCGGCTGGCTGCTGTATGGCCGCGGGTTGGATAAGCAGCGCCTGACCCAATATCAAAGCATGCTGGGCGCGGCGATGGTGATTGTTGCCGCCTGGTGCGTGGAAGACTATCAGGTCATTCGCCTCGCGGGCTCCCTGACGCAGCGCGCCACGCGCCTGGCGCACGACGCCGGTCTGGACGTTGCGCCGCTCGGCAAAATCCCGCACCTGAAAACCCCGGGCCTGCTGGTGATGGACATGGACTCCACCGCCATTCAAATCGAATGCATCGACGAAATTGCGAAGCTGGCGGGCAGCGGCGAGCTGGTAGCGGAAGTGACCGAACGTGCGATGCGCGGCGAGCTGGATTTTACCGCCAGCCTGCGTCAGCGCGTGGCAACCCTGAAGGGGGCGGACGCCAACATTCTGCGCCAGGTGCGCGATGCGCTGCCGCTGATGCCGGGGCTGACGCAGCTGGTGCTGAAGCTCGAAACGCTCGGCTGGAAGGTGGCCATCGCCTCGGGCGGCTTCACCTTCTTCGCGGATTACCTGCGCGACAAGCTGCGTCTGACCACCGTGGTGGCGAACGAGCTGGAGATCCTCGACGGCAAGCTGACCGGCCAGGTGATTGGCGACGTTGTGGACGCCCAATATAAAGCCAATACGCTGACCCGGCTGGCGGAAAAATATGAAATTCCGGTCGTGCAAACCGTCGCTATCGGCGACGGCGCGAACGATCTGCCGATGATCAAGGCGGCGGGGCTCGGCATCGCCTATCACGCCAAGCCAAAAGTGAATGAAAAGACGGAAGTAACAATCCGTCACGCTGACCTGATGGGGGTGTTCTGCATTCTCTCCGGCAGCATTAATCAGAAATAACGGTCTGCTTTGTAGGCCGGGTAAGCGTAAGCGCCACCCGGCACGCAGGCCGCACAGAAATAACGAGGTAACCCGTGGCGAAAGCTCCAAAACGCGCATTTGTCTGTAATGAATGTGGTGCGGATTATCCGCGCTGGCAGGGGCAGTGCAGCGCCTGCCATGCCTGGAACACCATCACCGAAGTGCGCGGCGTGGCGGCTTCGCCGAGCGTGGCCCGCAACGAGCGCCTCAGCGGCTATGCGGGAAATGCGGGCGTGTCGAAGGTGCAGAAGCTTTCCGACATCAGCCTCGAAGAGCTGCCGCGCTTCTCCACCGGGTTCAAGGAGTTTGACCGCGTGCTCGGCGGCGGCGTGGTGCCGGGCAGCGCGATTCTGATCGGCGGCAACCCTGGCGCCGGTAAATCGACCCTGCTGCTGCAAACGCTGTGCAAGCTCGCCGAGCAGATGAAAACCCTGTACGTCACGGGCGAAGAGTCCTTACAGCAGGTGGCGATGCGCGCGCACCGT
>AGFT01023789.1_pt1 | contig 20600 bp, 15 predicted proteins | sample 305848 | NCBI WGS metagenome assembly AGFT01 (sample SAMN02954282, study PRJNA62043) | ant fungus garden metagenome | biome: terrestrial; feature: Atta colombica fungus garden; material: fungus garden; isolation source: Atta colombica fungus garden bottom | host: Atta colombica | place: Panama...
TTAAAGAACCCGCCTTGCAGACGGGTTCTGATTTACCGTTTTAAACGCAATGTCACCTTAGAAGACCACGTTACCAAAGGCCTTTTCTGCAGAACGATCTTGCCCGCGCATGCGCAGCATCAGGTTGATCAGCGCATGGTTGAGCATATACAGCCTGCCATCAGCGCCGTCCTTCACCTGCGTGAGGTTGGCGATCGTCCAGCTGGCTGCGGACTGGTGCCCATAGCGCGGAGAAGGCTCAAACATTTTGCGCGCCTGCCCCGCCTCTCCCAGCATCGTCAGCGCATAGGCAAACGGATAGGGCCGGTTGATCTCATCCTCGACGCATTTATCCATCGTAGCGAAGCTCTCCGCCAGACGGCTCGTGAGCCGATCGGTAATGAGATCTTTCCTGCCGGTAATCAGCGCGGTCTCAAGCACGTAAGAGCACGCGATACCGTGCAGGAAGTAGTTCTCCGAAGGATCGATATTCATCGCCGTCTCGGCCAGCGTTTCCACCAGCGCGTCAACGTCATACTGCTCCTGTTCAATCAGCCCAAGGTTATAGACCGCCATAATATAGTAGAGGCCCATGTGGGTTTGCTCGACGGGCGTGAGCGCCTCAAGCAGATCCCGCGCCTGACGAAGACGATCCTGGCGGAAGTTAAGCGCCCGGCGCTCCCCCGTCACCGCGATAGCGTTTAGCATCGTCAGCAGCGGATAAACTTTGGCAAACGCAGCCGACATAGGCTGAGGGAATGACGGGTTAATGCCTATCGCATCCGCCCGATCGAGATAGTCCAGCGTGTGAAGAACCGCGTCACTCAGCGCTTCTTTTAGTACCGGCTGCAGGCCCAGCACGCTAATCGCGCTGAATAACATGCTCCCGCCGCGCCCGCGAAAGAACGGAGAAGGGATGTTATTAAGAAGGCCAAGCGCGTTCTCGACGTGGTTCTGTCGGCGGGTAATGGCCAAATGGGCTTTGCCGCAGCTTGCCAGCGCAAAGAACACGGAGGTATAGGCCGAGAGCTTTTCATAATCGCCATGCTTACCGCTGTTTTCATCCTGAATGCCATCCGACTTTATCTGCTGGACGGTATTAAAAAGCAGGCCAGGCAGATCCACGCTCTTTTCCAGCACGTCAAACAGGTTGATATTCAGCTTCGCCAGCGCGTCTATGGTGATGGTGTACTGCATAATCCGCCGATACGGATCCGCCTCATTGTTAATTAAGAACAAAATGTTAGAGATGTAGTCGAGACGATCCCGAGACTTCAGCGCTTTGCCAGGCTGGATCAGCAGGCAGATGAAGTCGCAAAGCAAGGACGAAAAGTGGGTGTAGTTGTTCTGCGACTCGGTTTTTGCCTTGAGCTCGTCAAACGCATCCTGGATCCAGCCGGAGAGCGTCTCGCAGAAGGGAACAGGATACTGGCCCAGCCCCAGGCCTCTGACGATCCGGCTCCACGGCGTGGTGATAATGCGGTTCTCATTATTCAACCGCCCCAGGGCACGAATCAGATCGGACTCGGATGAAGGTACTTCGTAGTGTTGCAGCATTACATCGCCTCTTTAGCAAGGTGTTCAACGAACGGCACGCTCACGCCCAGGAACTGGTCGCGCTTGCCCTGTAAAATCTCTAATGCCCAGTTGAGCCATTTAATGCCTTCGCAGTAGATCGCCACCGGCCTGCGCTGGGTGCGGATACTGTCTTTGATCGTGCCGTCCAGTTCGGACGTAAAGTGGAAAGGCGGCATCGCGGTAAAATGCGTGCCCATCATGAAGACAAAGCGCACCAGCCAGTACGGATCGTCGCGCAACCACGCCGAGTTCGGGTTATCCAGTTCGTAAACCGTCCCCATCACCTGGGCAAAATACTTCTCCAGCCCCGTAATCGTGGGTTCGGCCAGCGGGTTGCTGTTGCTGTGCGCGCAATCGACAATCTGATACGCCCGCTGCCACGGGTTGTCCGGCGTAAAATGGATGTTGATAAGCGGGTTCTTCACCCCGTTGACGGTCATCTCAAGGGTGAACAGCTCGTTGTGGATCTCATCGTAGTGGCCGATGGAGTTATGCCAGGGCTTGTTGTCATACATATAATCGTCGCGGCACTCGGCGCCTTCGGTCTGGAAACCGATGGCGCGCGGATCGAGGAACCGCAGTTCGAGCGTCCGGGCGCTAATCGCCGCCATCGCGCGGGCGATGTCCTCCTCGCTTCGCTGTTCATCAATCAGCGCTTGCACCGCCAGCAGAGGAGCAATGTTGCCGAGCTTAATGTTTTCGGTGTTGGTATCGCCCATCACCAGCGAGTGATACTGCGGCTCCAGCATTCGCTGATACTCGGGGTGAGAACGGAAGATGTTCAGCAGAGGCTTAACGTTTAAATACTCACAGCCGTTTATCACGAGCTTGTCGCTGTCCAGCAGCTCGGCGCTAAAGCATTGAGGCGCCGTTTGACGGCACAGCGCCAGCCGTTCTTCTATTTTCCTGAAGTAGGAGATCTCAAGGGTATTCCCGCCCGTTAACACCCGATTCTGACTATGAACGTTGTCGCGCAGGAAGGTGAAAATCACCTCGTACAGCCGGGCGATGACGGAGGGAGAAGGGTTATGGCGCTGAATAAACTGGCTGACCTCCTCCCCTTCCACGAGGCTCATCTCGTAAATCACCTCTTTACAGGTGTCTTTCCCCACGCGCTCCTGGCTGGCTGGCGTGAGGATTTCTCGCTCCAGAACGGCGTAGACCTGTGGGAACCACGGCTTAACCTTCTCCGGCAGCGCGCGCAGATAATCCACCTGCCGCGCCGCTTTTGCGAACGGCGGCAGCATCACGCCCGTGCCTCCGGCGTTCCATTTGGCCGCGGTAAGCGCCTCGCTCAGGATTTTGCGCACGAAAATCGGCTTCTCGGGCGCGCGCTGGATAAACATCGTCATGGACTCACTGCCGCCCTGGCAGAACAGAACCGGCACCTCGTCCGCTTCGATATACGCATTGACCGTGCTGCACAGCAGGTTTCGCCGGATGGCGTAATCCGACACCTGGAGGAACTCGTCGGTCAGGCAAAGCTGAGCCTCGCGCTCGCGTTGCTCCAGCAGCACCGCAGGACTGCGCCGCCAGATATCGGCGGCAGAAGCGATGTGAATAATGTCCGACTGGTAGGGCGCGGTCGCCAGCGAAGCGCTGGAAAGTTCGCTGTCGAGGGTAATGACCGATAAATGGCAATCAAGCGCAGCCTGCACGCGCTGATCGGGAAAATCGCCCAGCAGCATTTTAAGGGTGTTAACTTCCAGGTCCCGGTTTGTCACCAGCGGCAGTCCGCTAATGGAAAGCACCGGGATGCTCGGGTCGGCTAACCCGGCGGCAAAGGTTTTCACCACCGCCCAGGCCGATATTTTACGGCCCAGAGAGGAGTAATAATCGCGGCAGAGCTGCACCGTGCTCTCAAACGTTGCGGCGCCGGAGATAACCATGCAGGCCAGCCAGCCGATAAAGTCATGGCTGACCAGGCAGGTATTGCCCTCCTGCACCAGCCCCGGGCGGTGCACCTTCATCAGTTCGAATGAAAGGGTCTGCAGGATAATGCGTCGAATTACCTGCGTTTCGGGCTGTGCAATCACGCTGCGCAGCTGCAGGAGCCTGCGCAGCGGCTCTCCCTGGTTGCGCTCGGCTTCGATGTACCGGCAGATATCGGCATAGCCCGGCGCCGCCTCCAGATCCGACAGCGCGTTAAAGACGTCACTGTTGCTCAATGCATCCAGGCTGGACACATAGAAAAGCGTTTTTTCCGCGTGAATAACAAACGGCGTTTTCTGATGACGGAGAACGCCCTCCTCGGTCAAAATGTTCAGGTCCGCGTAGGTCTGGTTCTTATCGCTTTCAGTTCCGTGAATATTGCGCCGCAGGCGGGCCATGATCACCCGCTCGCCGTGCTGAAGATAATCCCTGAAGCGCCAGCTATTTTTGTAAATGCTCTCTACGCCGACGGAAAGTGCGCCGGGTACCACAAGCTTAAGGGACGCGACCTGATGAATGGCCTCGACGATCCTGGGTGAAAATTGTGCCGCCAGCTCCGCGCTCTGGCGGGCGACCTTCAGCCAGCGGTCAATGGCGATACACACCTGGCCCGCGGTACGTCCTTTTCGGATCATGCCCAGCGCGTTAAGCGCATCAACGACGAACCCATCCTCCGCACCGGTAAAGGCGAATGCCGGGGTGCGAATATCGTTATCGCGCAGCATCTGCACCGACTTATTGCCCAGCCCCAGCTCGATAATGGCATCGGCGTTGAAATCGTCGGCCAGCTTTGCCGTGGAGGCAGAAAGCATAACCTCATCCACCAGGGCGATAATTGCCGCGTGGATCTCCTCTTTACGGGTCATGACGGTTTCGCGGTGGTTGGCAATCACCGGCGTATGCGGATCGTTAAAGAGAATGTTCTGGTCCTGAATGAACTGCTCCAGCCCCTGCTTGAGCGGCGCAAGCTGTTTCGAATGGGTAAGAAACGCGGTCGGATCCTTAAGCTTGCACACCTCAATGGCCGGGTAGTTTTTCATGAAGATGTCGAAGCACGACTTGATGCTGCTCTTTACGTACAGGTTAAGCTGCGCGTGGCTGTAGATTTTGTGCAGCTCAATTTCGCTTTCGAGGAACTCATCCGTCAATGCGCCGTAGGCGTCATCCAGATCTTTCGTTCGCCCCCGAAGCGCCACCACGTAATACGGTTCGGGCACAACGTGATGGGCGGTCACCGTGGAAGGGAAATACGACGTAATGGCCCGGCTAAACGGATCGCTATGCTCCTGCGACGCCAGCAAAATATAAGGAGTGAAAAAATTGGCAATCTTCACCGCGTCGACAACGCTTAACGCCCCGCTGGCCGCGGCGCTGCTAATTATGCCAAAGCTTTCGCCCGTCCAGGCGCTGACGTGCAAATCCAGTTCCTGCGCTTCCGCCTGCGCCTGAAGCTGGGCCGCCAGCGCCAGGTTATGAACAATAAAGCTGGCGCCAATAAAACCCTGCCGCTCCATTGCATTCACCGGCAGCGTTTCGTCGGTAACGATCATTTTTTCCGGACAATCGCCGTAACCCATTGCCGCGGCCGCGTCGCGGTAAAGCTGTAAAATGTCCTGATTTCCGGCGCGTAATAATTCATCGCCAATATGCTGATAGGCAACCCGGCTGCCTAAACCTGGGAAAAAGCCAACGATATTACATCTATTTGCTGCTTTATCATTTCCTGTTTTTAAATATTTCATATTGAGTCTCATTAACATTTGTATTTATGGAAGGCGTGACGACTCCTCTGAAATAAATCAGAGGCACGCAATTAAAAAAAAAGTGTTTTATAGCCAGTAAAACAACGGGTATATATTTGTCGTTCGGATAATGCTGATAAGGGTCATTAACCCTTACCAGCACTTTTATTCAGAGGATGTTAATAAGTACGAATATCACCGCGAGAGTCGATTTCGGAGGGGAGAGCCTATCCCTGCACGCGGCTGGTTTTCAGCCCGAAGTTCAGGCTGCCGAAGATGACGACGGCCAGTGCGGCCAGGCTCAGTGCCGCGCCCACCCAAAGCGGAGAGACAAAACCATAACCTTTATCCAGCGCCATGCCGCCCAGCCAGGCGCCCAGCGCATTACCAATATTAAAAGCGGCGATGTTGGTGCCGGAGGCTACCGTTGGCGCATCGCTGGCGTACTTCATCATGCGCAGCTGCAGGCCCGGCGCGGTGGCAAGCCCAACGGTGCCCATCAGCAGCAGCAGAACGATGGTCATGATTTGGCTGTGGGCAAACGTTGCGAATGCCGCCATCACGATCGTCAGCATCAGCAGGATGGTGCCGAGAGATTTATTCAGGGATTTATCTGCCGCTTTGCCGCCGAAAATATTGCCGACAAAGGTTCCGATACCGAACAGCACCAGCAGCCACGGTACGGTCTGCGCGGCGAAGCCAGAGACCTGGGTCAGCGTGAAGGCGATGTAGGTGAAGCCACCGATGACGCCACCGAAGGAGAGGACGCTCAGCAGGGCCGAGATCCACACCTGTGGGCGGTTAAACACGGCAAATTCGCGGCTAAGATGGGTGTCCTGATGCGCAGGCATCGGTGGAATAAGCGCCCGGATCCCCAGCATTGTCACCACGCCGATGACCGCCAGCGCCCAGAAGGTCGTGCGCCAGCCCAGCTCCAGGCCAACAAAGGTTCCCAGCGGCACGCCGACAATATTCGACACCGTGAGGCCCGCGAACATTAGGGAAATCGCCGCCCCTTTTTTGTCGTTAGCAACCATATCGGAAGCCACTACCGCGCCGACGCTAAAGAATGCGCCGTGGCACAGCGCCGCGACAATACGGCCAAACAGCAGCGTTTCATAACTGACCGACAGCGCCGAAATAAGGTTGCCGACAATAAATAGCCCCGTCAGCAGCAGCAGCGTTAATCGACGCTCCATGCGAATCATGATGGCCGTTAACAGAATTGCCCCAACGGCAACGCTGATGGCATATCCCGAAACGAGATAGCCCGCGACCTGTTCTGTAATGGAAAATTCAGCGGCTATTTGAGGTAATAATCCAACGATTCCAAATTCTGTCAGACCAATTCCAAATGCGCCAAGTGCTAAGGCAAGAAGACCCGTTGGCATTTTCATCTCCTGTCATCTTTTTTGATTTACCATTTACGAATGCACAACATAAATGGAATAAGCGGTAAGTTTGTTCTTACAAAAATAATTATGCTGCGGCGTTTCACATATTTGTGCAGCCGCTGAATTATCTGGAAAAAAATATAACCAGAATGGCAGAGTTTTTGGCGCTCCTCTTTATGGCTACATCGATAATGAATAGTAGGGATTTGTCAGATATAGTAGTAATGAATTTCACTGATAGCAGGTATTACGATGGATAATCTCAGGAAGCTGGATCTTAATCTGCTGCTGACGCTGGATACGCTACTGAAGGATCCAAACGTAACGCGGGCGGCCCGTTCGCTGAACTTGTCGCAGCCGACCGTCAGCGTCCAGTTAGCGAAGCTGCGCAAGAACTTTGACGATCCGCTCTTCTTGCCGGGGCCGCGCGGGATGCGCCCGACTGCCCGGGCGGAACTGCTGCGCGCACCGCTGGGCCAGGCGCTGGCGCTGCTGAATAAAGCGGTCTCCGCCCCGGGGCCGTTTATCCCCTCGGAATCAAACCATACCTGGCAGGTGGTCGCCGCGGATTACTGCGAAACAACGGTGTTATTGCCGCTTCTGAGGAACTTACGCCGTGAAGCGCCCGGCACCCGGGTGGCGGTGGTGGAGAATGCGAACTCGCATATCGCCCAGGCGGGCGGGAAGGATAAGGTCGATCTCTTCTTTCACATCGTGGAAGAGTCGCCGCCGGGCATGCGCTGCCGCATGCTGTTTAGCGAACGCTACGTGCTGGTCAGCCGCGTGGGCCATCCGCTGCTTAAATCCGCGCCGACCTTAAAGCAATTTCTGGAACTGGATTTCGTGATTATTTCGCCGGACGGCGCGGGATTTTGGGGAAACACGGACCGGGTGCTGGCGGACATGCGCCTCGCCAGAAAAGTGGTCCTGTCGGTGCCCCACTTTATGTTTGCGGTATTCACCATCGCCTCCACCGATCTGGTGGGCATGCTGCCGCTGCGCCTGGTTCGCGACAACCCGCAGCTGCAATACTTTGTGCCGCCGATTGATATTCCGGGCTTTGAAATGAATATGCTCTGGCATGAATACCTGCACCGCGAGCCTTCGCATAAGTGGCTGCGCGATCTCATCGTATAGTCGCTGGGTGAAGAAGAAGAGTCGTAAGGGCAGGTTGAATTTGAGGCAAAAAAAAACCCGCCGGAGGCGGGTTTTTTATCAGGCGTTACTCGTTAATTCGCGGATGCTGATCCACCAGGCGAGAACGTTTTTTCTGCAGATCTTCAATCTCTGCGTCGATATCTTCAATTTTCTGCTCAACGTTATCGTAGTGCTCGCGCAGGATATCTTTCGCTTCTGCGATATCCGACGCCGCTGGCGTAGCCCCTTTCAGAGGACGGTTCGCCGTCTCTTTCATGGTGAGACCGGTCAACAAGCCCACAACCGCGATAACCATCAGGTAATACGCCGGCATCATCAGGTTTTGCGTACTTTCGACCAGCGATGCGGCAAGCGTCGGGGTCAGGCCGGCGATCAGCACGGAAATGTTAAACGCCGCGGCCAGCGCGCTGTAGCGAATGTGCGTCGGGAACATCGCAGGCAGCGTCGAAGCCATCACCCCGATGAAGCAGTTCAGGATCACCGCCAGCATCAGCAGGCCCGCAAAAATCAGCCCCAGCACGTTACTGTTAATCAGAATAAAGGCCGGAATTGCCAGCGCAAACAGCGCCACGCTGCCCAGAATAATGAACGGGCGGCGGCCAAAGCGGTCGCTCATCAGCCCCATGATCGGCTGCACAAACAGCATACCCACCATGATGGCGATAATAATCAGCACGCCGTGATCTTCCGAGTAGTGCAGGTTATGCGACAGGTAGCTCGGCATGTAGGTCAGCAGCATGTAATAGGTCACGTTGGTGGAAATCACCAGACCGATACAGGTCAGCAGGCTGCGCCAGTGCTTGGTTGCAATCTCTTTAAACGAGACTTTTGGACCTTCCTGCAGCCCTTCGCGGTCGCCCTGCTCAAGCTTTTCAACGTGCTGCTGGAACGCAGGCGTCTCTTCCAGCGCATGGCGCAGGTAAAGACCAATGATGCCCAGCGGCAGCGCGATGAAGAACGGAATACGCCAGCCCCAGTCGAGGAAGTTCTCTTCGCCCACCACGGTGGAAATCAGCACCACGACGCCCGCGCCCATGACAAACCCGGCGATGGAGCCGAAGTCCAGCCAGCTTCCCATAAAGCCACGCTTGCGGTCCGGGGAGTACTCCGCGACAAAGATCGACGCACCGGTGTATTCGCCCCCGACGGAGAAGCCCTGGGCCATCTTACACAGCAGCAGTAAAATCGGTGCCCATATGCCGATGGTGGCGTAGGACGGTATCAGGCCGATACAGAACGTACTGATCGACATAATGACAATGGTGATAGCCAGTATCTTCTGGCGACCGTATTTATCGCCCAGCATACCGAAGAACAGACCGCCCAAAGGACGTATAAGGAAGGGAACGGAGAACGTACCCAGTGCCGCGATCATCTGCAGGCTGGGATCGGCCCCCGGGAAGAACACTTTACCTAGCGCATAGGCCACGAAGCCGTAGACGCCAAAATCAAACCACTCCATCGCATTACCCAGCGAGGCGGCGGTGATCGCTTTACGCAGCTTTGCGTCATCAATAATCGTGACGTCGCGCAGCGTGATGGGTTTAACCTTTTTCCTTCTAAGCATAGCTTTCCTCGTAGACTTAGCCCTGTCCGTTCCACAGTCCAGTTCGCGTTCTGTGAAGTGGAAATTCGCTCCATGCGAATCTCCTTATTCAAGCGTAGCAGGTTTACTTACATTGACGATTACGTCGATACAACCGAACCTGTTGACGCCTGCCTGGGCAGTTAGTGACCTCTTTACCCTACCAGTGTTTATATTTGTGATCAACTTCACACATAATTATATGTCGTGTCAGCCTGGTTCAGTTTTTGTCAGTTCAGGCAAATGCGCACGTTCTCAAATATCGCTATCGCGGCATCGTCATGCGCCGCATTCCCGCCCCGAAAAACAAAAATAAACCACATTCCTTCACACCAGATTTACATAAATTTTAATTGCTGTAAGAGGCCAAATGCCTTTCGATAAAATATGTGATCGATATAACTAAAACAGCGTTTTATTTCTATTGAATCACCATTCCGATGATCGCATGATAATTGCGAAAACAATGCCCACCACGTTTTCGAATGAAATCTAATTATGTGTTTTCAATTCATTTTTTTGCATGGATAAGATTGAGCTGAACTCAGATCCATTTCAGCCCATTGAATTACATGGACAATTTTTGATTCCTCCGCCAGCCACGCGGGATAAGATTTGAGGGTTAAAACATGAAGATTAAAGCCGCGATAGAACGAATCCCCGGCGGAATGATGCTGGTTCCGCTGGTGCTCGGCGCAATTCTAAATACTGTCGCACCGAATACGGGCGCCTATTTTGGCGGTTTCACAAAGGGAATGATTACGGGAACGGTACCCATCCTTGCGGTATGGTTTTTTTGTATCGGTGCTTCCATTAATTTACGGGCAACGGGAACCGTATTACGTAAATCCGGCACGCTGGTTCTCACCAAAATAGCGGTAGCGTGGATTGTCGCCATGGTCTGCGCGCTGTTTATTCCTGAGAACGGCATTCAGACGGGCTTTTTCGCCGGGCTCTCGGTGCTGGCCATTGTCTCCGCAATGGATATGACCAACGGCGGTCTGTATGCCAGCCTGATGAACCAGTACGGCACGAAGGAAGAGTCGGGCGCGTTCGTGCTGATGTCTCTGGAATCCGGCCCGCTGATGACCATGCTGATTCTGGGCTCCGCTGGCCTGGCGTCGTTTGAACCTCATCACTTTGTCGGCGCCATTCTGCCCTTCCTGATCGGTTTTGCGCTCGGCAATCTCGACCACGATCTGCGCGATTTCTTCAGCAAGGCAACGCCGGTCCTGATCCCGTTCTTCGGCTTCGCGCTGGGGAATACGATCAACCTGAACGTGATCCTTGATACCGGCCTGCTGGGTATTGCGCTGGGCGTCGCGGTGATCGTCATCACCGGCATCCCGCTGATTATCGCCGACCGCGTGATAGGTGGAGGAAACGGCACGGCGGGCGTCGCCGCCTCTTCGGCCGCGGGTGCGGCCGTCGCGAACCCGGTGATCATCGCCCAGATTAACCCAGCGTTTGAACCGGTTGCCGCATCTGCCACGGCGCTGGTTGCCGCCAGCGTTATCGTGACCGCGATTCTGGTGCCGATCATTACCGCGCTTTATGCCAAACGGTTCGGGAGCGCGCCGGAAGCGCAAACCAAAGTCCAGCCGGTTGAGATGCAGAACTAAGGCGTTTCCCCCTCACCCTGGCCCTCTCCCCAGAGGGGCGAGGGGAAAAACCGCACCGAGCAGTCTCCTCTGGGATATGGGCGAAAACCGCACCTGACTGTTCCCTCTCCCTACCGGGGAGAGGGTTAGGGTGAGGGGCAAAGAATTTCTCCCTACTTACCTCAGCCAAAAACCTCTTCCACCATCGCATCGACCAGCCGCTTCGCGGAGCAGAGCCGCGGCATCCCCAGCGCGACCGTTTGCCAGTTTTGCGTCACCGACCAGCTCACCGGGTGCCTGTCCGCCTGACACCAGTCCCCCAGCCAGCCCAGCATATCCTTATGATCCACCAGCGCCGGAGACGCGGGGGTCGTCAGCCACTGGTGATAAAAGTGGCGAGTAGAAGGCGCGGCGTTGATCCCCTGCGCAAGGTAGTTGGCCGCCATGCCGCGCAGGTTATCCTTAAGCATCGCCGCCACGTCATCATTCGCCAGGCGGCAGGCATCGCCAAACGCCCCCCAGCGCAGCTCCTCGAGCGCAATATAGCAGCGCCCGGCCAGCGACCAGCCGTCATACTGCCCTGCGCGCCAGCGGGTAAAAATCTGCTCGCTGTGTTCCCCCGCCTGCACCGTCAGCCCGCGCTGCGTCAGCGCCTTTTCCTTATAGGCGGCGCGCTGCTTAAAATGGGAGGAGAGATCGTCGTACTGCTGCATCAGGCCGGGAGGCGGCGGCGTGCGCAGGCTGGCCTGCTGGCGCACGGACTGCAGTTTTTCGGTCATGCGCGTCAGCGCCAGATGGCCGGGATCGAGCATGCCCGCCAGCTTCTCGGCCAATCCCAAGCGCAATGCCGCATTCTCGTTGAGCATTCCGGCCATCGACCACGGCCGCAGCCGGGTATGGGCCATAATTTCCTGGGTTAACCGTTCGCGAAACTGCAGCTGCTGCGGCCCCTGTCGGGTATGGCGCAGCGCATCTCCGCCCTGCACCAGATCGACCATAAATTTGGGATGAATACACTCCAGCGTCCGCCCGGGACCGTCCAGTAGCCGTGTTGTCATGGTTGCTCTGCTGCGAATAGGGTTTGAATATCATCGCGTAACAGCCGGGTATCTTCCTCAATCCACGTCGCCGTCGTCAGGCTCTGTTTTAGCAGCTGGCCGAGCGCCCGCGTGGCGTGCTCGTTTTGCTGACGAACCGCGAGGCTATCACGCAAGCTTTCCTGTAACCCGGTCAGGCACAATGAAAATTCAGAGAAGAACGTTACCATGCCCGCCGTAACAGAGACATCGACCTGCGCCGCCAAAGCTTTACGGATTTGTTCACAAAACCGATCGATATGCCGCTTAAATTTGTCGTGCAGCTGGCCAACGTCGATAACGTATCGGGTACGCGCCACCGCGCACTCTTCCCACCCCCAGCCCGGATTATTCAGCCAGCGCGACACCGTTTCCCGCACGCCTCCCGCGCCCGAAGGCTGCTCCGCGGAGCGGTCATCCGCCGCGATGGCATCGCTGAACAGCGCGTGGGTATTGAAGTTAAGCTGGTTCGCCTGAAACGCCGGGAAGCTAATCCGCGCGCGAAAACCGGCATCGCTGAGCTGCGCTTTAATGCGCGCCTCAACGGGCCGCATCGCCTCGTTGAGCGAGCGCGCCAGCGTCGTTTCAAGCTGGTCAAAGCGCAGCGCCAGCTCGCGGCTAATTTTGCCCTGCGCGTCCAGCACGATCGTTTCGCAGGCGGAGCGGATTTTGCTCAGCGCAATCTGCGCCTGTCCTTCGTCATCCAGCACCAGCCGCGTCGTCTCGTCGGCTTCACCGGCGTCCGTAGTTAGCGGGTTCGCGCCCGCCAGCGACAGAATATGCTGGCGGCTGAATACCGGGCCAATCGCCTGGTGCAGCGCGCTGCGCTGATGCGCAATAAACTCACCTGTGCTGAGAAGCGCCTGTTCGACCTCGTGCGCCACTTCGTCGCTGACCGCGCGCTGACGCGTCTGGAGCATCGCCATATCTTCCTCAAGGCGCACAATATTCCGCTGCAGCTCGTCAAAGGCGACCGTCAGCCCCTGATAGCGAAAATCCAGGTATTCGCGGGCGTTTTGCGCGTAGTTGAGCAGCTTGTGCGACGCGGATCGCAGGGCGAACAGCGACGCATTGGCATACGCGGCGTAGATCAGCTTGCGGATGGGCTGCTCGAAGAGCGAGTCTTCCCACAGAAGATCGGCGGCGTGGCGAATGTGGTCGATATCATCCAGATCGGCCGTGCGCCAGCGGCGTCCCAGCGCCGCCTCGGCAAAATCCTGCACCCAGCGCTGCGCCTGATGGTCGGGAAGCCGCCCGTGGGCCGTCAACTCATAGCGGGCGCGATTCGCCAGATAGGCCCACATCGAGGAAACCGGATAGATCTGCCCCGGCGAAATATTCCCCTTCATTAACGTCCCGGAGATCATCGCCCGCACCTGCTCCTCGTCGTCGCTGTTGCGGTCTTTCTGATCGAACTTATTGACCAGCGCATAGAGCGGGATCGATTTCCCCGCGCTGGAGATCGCCTGGCGGACCTCTTCGTCGGAAATCGATTTAAGCTGGGTATAGTCCATCACCGCCAGCACCGCCGAGGCGCGGGCCAGCTGCTCGCTGAGCATGTTTTGCAGGTGCGGCTGCCCGGCCTCGTTCGGCCCGGGCGTGTCGAGCAGCGTCAGCTGCCCAAGGTGGGCATCCAGCCCCGCCAGGTGGACAAACTCCACCTCAATCACCGGAATATGTTCAATCGCCGCGTATTCGGTAAAGGGAAAATCAACGCCGAGCGCCTGCGAAAGCCGCACCAGATCGTTGAGGCTCTTCAGGCAGTGGAATATCGGCTCCGCGCCCAGATGATGCTTCTCGAAGGCCTCACCTTTTTCAATACGCTCCAGCAGCGTATTCATGTCTTTATCCATTTCCAGACGCTGCGCCAGCCTGCCGCGATCGCCGTCGCTCAGCTTGCGCTGCAGCTGGCGAATCAAGGTGTCGATCGGCGAGGAGTGGGAGAAATGCAGCACCGGCTCCTTTTGCCCCGGCGTATGGCGAATCAGCGTAGGGAGCGCCGTCATCGGGCGGTTGCGGTTCGGCAACACCTCCGTCCCCACGATGGCATTAATGGTGGTGGATTTACCCGCCTTCATGGTGCCGACGATCGCCAGCACCATTTCAAGCCGGGTTATTTTGCGTAATTCATTATTTAGCGTCGCCTGCTGGGCATCGACGCCGCGCGCGCTGAAATGCAGCGGCAAAACATTGCTCACGTCGCCCGCCATCGTTGCAGTCACGCCGTCCAGCGTGGCCGTCGGCAGTGTTTTTACGGCTTCAAGGTTCTGCAGGGCGAGCTGCAGCAAACGCTCAGCTTCCTGGCTTAATTCAAAAATAGTCTGTGTGTGCATGATAAAAGCCTTCCCTTAACGCAAATTTATTACTTTTATTAAGCCGCGTTGTTTTAATTATGCTGTTTGGGCTTATATGGTCACGCTGGAAAACATGTTCATTAATATAACCAATTGATGGTTATCATAATTAAATCAATACCCTTGCAATACGCGTAAAACATCCCTTGGCCGGGAAACCAAAGGGATAAACGCGTAGTCCATTTTCAGGAAACTTCAGGATATATTCGTGTTATTTACCCACCTAAAATGAGAGGTGATTTACCGCCGCAACGGAATGCAGGGCGTCAAAGCGTGGGGGTAAATAGCAGCAAGTCGCTTCACCTTATCCGAAATGGAAGAGCGTAGCAATTTGCTGTAATAAAATAATCGATATAATTAGTGATATTTCTATCCATCAGCTGAATGACGTTAGCCCGGCTTAACGCCATGACCGACAGCACCATTTTCAATACACTTTGCTGGCGCGCAATATCACCGACAAAGGTGTGGGATTTGCGCTATACTTGCCGCCTTTTTCGGCATCCTGCCGTCATTTAGCTGGCACTTTCCAGCGTGTTAAGCACTTTTGAGGATATCACCATGCAACTCCCACACTGCCCGAAATGCAATTCTGAATACACCTACGAAGACAACGGCATGTTCGTCTGCCCGGAATGCGCGCATGAATGGAACAATGCAGAGCCCGCTCAGGATAGCGACGCCCTGATCGTTAAAGACGCGAACGGCAACCTGCTGGCCGACGGCGACAGCGTGACCGTCGTGAAAGACCTGAAGGTCAAAGGCAGCTCCTCCATGCTGAAAATCGGCACCAAGGTGAAGAACATCCGCCTGGTCGAAGGCGACCACAACATCGACTGTAAAATTGACGGTTTTGGCCCGATGAAGCTGAAATCTGAGTTCGTGAAAAAGAACTGATTTTCCTGCCCGGTGGCGCTTCGCTCACCGGGCACGCGGGAACTACACTTAATGGGCTTCTCTTACCTGAGGTAATGATTATGCCGTTAAGTCCCTACATCTCTTTCGCCGGTAACTGCGCCGAGGCCAGCGCCTTTTACCAGCAGTCGCTCGGCGCAGAACTCCTCTACAAAATCACCTTCGGCGAAATGCCCAAAGACGACCATGGCGAAGAAGGCTGTCCGTCCGGCATGCAGTTTCCGGACTCCGCTATCGCCCACTCCAACGTGCGCATTGCCGGCAGCGATATCATGATGAGCGACGGGCTACCGCCCGGCAGCCAGGCGCAGTATGCCGGGTTCACGCTGGTGCTTGATACCCAGGACGTCACGGAAGGCAAACGCTGGTTCGATGCGCTGGCCGCAGGCGGCAACGTCGAAATGGCCTGGCAGGAGACCTTCTGGGCACACGGTTTCGGTAAAGTCACCGATAAATACGGCGTGCCGTGGATGATTAACGTCGTCAAACAGCAGTAACCTACCGGCGGGGGCGCACCGCCCTCGCCTGTCATCGCTTTCACCTCAACTCTTCAAATTCCCGCAACCAACACTTAACCCAAATGTCACATTGATGCGCCAGCATGGGGCCACATTTTTCGTGAGGCCCCGCACATGCAAACCGTCATTCGCGTCGAGAAGCTCAGCAAGACTTTCCACCACAACAAGGCGCTGCATGCCGTTGATCTGACCGTCAAGCAGGGCGAAATGGTGGCGCTGCTGGGGCCTTCCGGTTCAGGTAAATCCACCCTGCTGCGCCACCTGAGCGGCCTGATTACCTGCGATAAAACCCCTGAAAGCCACGTCGAACTGCTGGGCAATACCGTGCAGCGCGCGGGGCGCCTGGCGCGCGACATCCGCAAAAGCCGCGCCCAGACGGGCTACATCTTCCAGCAGTTCAACCTGGTAAACCGCCTGACGGTGCTGGAGAACGTGCTGATCGGCGCGCTCGGCAGCACCCCGTTCTGGCGCACCTGCCTGCGCTGGTTTTCACCCTCCCAGAAGCAGGAAGCACTGCAGGCGCTGACCCGCGTCGGCATGACCCACTTCGCCCACCAGCGCGTCTCCACCCTGTCCGGCGGGCAGCAGCAGCGCGTCGCGATTGCCCGCGCGCTGATGCAAAAAGCAAAAATCATTCTGGCCGACGAACCCATCGCCTCGCTGGATCCGGAATCGGCCCGCATCGTGATGGAGACGCTGCACGACATCAACCAGAACGACGGCATCACCGTCGTCGTCACGCTGCACCAGGTGGATTACGCCCTGCGCTACTGCGAGCGCATCGTCGCGCTCCGTCAGGGGCACGTGTTCTTCGACGGCGCAAGCCATCAGTTTGATAACGAACGTTTTGACCATCTCTACCGCAGCATCAATCGCGTCGAAGAGAACGCGCAGGCTGCTTAACGGCCCCACTACGAGGAATGGAAATGAGCTATAAAACGGTTGCCGCGCTGGCCTTCACCAGCATGTTCAGCATCAGCACTCTGCTCAGCCCGGCCTACGCCGAGGAGCAGGAAAAAGCGCTGAACTTCGGCATTATTTCGACAGAATCACAGCAAAACCTGAAGCCGCAGTGGGAACCGTTCCTGAAGGATATGGAAACCAAACTCGGCATCAAAGTGAACGCCTTCTTCGCCCCGGACTACGCGGGCATCATCCAGGGGATGCGCTTTAACAAGGTAGACATCGCCTGGTACGGCAACCTCTCCGCCATGGAAGCGGTAGACCGTGCCAACGGCCAGGTCTTTGCCCAGACCGTTGCGGCAGACGGCTCCCCGGGCTACTGGAGCGTGCTGATCGTCAACAAAGACAGCCCGATCAACAACCTCAACGACATGCTCGCCAAACGCAAGGATCTGACGTTTGGCAACGGCGACCCGAACTCCACCTCGGGCTTCCTGGTGCCGGGCTACTACGTCTTCGCCAAAAACAACGCCTCCGCCAGCGACTTCAAGCGCACGGTGAACGCCAGCCACGAAACCAACGCCCTGGCCGTCGCCAACAAGCAGGTAGACGTAGCGACCAACAACACCGAAAACCTCGACAAGCTGAAGACCTCCGCGCCGGACAAGCTGAAAGAACTGAAGGTGATCTGGAAATCGCCGCTGATCCCGGGCGACCCGATCGTCTGGCGCAAAAACCTCTCCGAAAGCACCAAGGACAAGGTGTACGACTTCTTTATGAGCTACGGCAAAACGCCGGAAGAGAAGGCGGTTCTGGAGAAGCTCGGCTGGGCGCCGTTCCGCCCGTCAAGCGACCTGCAGCTGGTGCCGATTCGCCAGCTGGCGCTGTTTAAAGAGATGCAGGGCGTGAAGGACAACAAGGGGCTGAAGGACGACGAGAAGACCAGCAAAGTGTCGGCCATTCAGGCGCAGCTGGAAGACCTCGACCGCCTGACCGCCGCGCTCAGCGCGATGACCAGCGTGAATAAAGCGGTGCAATAACGCTTTTTTACCCCTCACCCTAACCCTCTCCCCAGAGGGGAGAGGGGACTGTACGGTGCGGTCTTTTCCCCCTCGCCCCTTTGGGGAGAGGGTCGGGGTGAGGGACTAAACCCAAAAGGAGTTACCATGCAAACCATCACCGTCCCACCGCCGAAGCGCAGCTGGTTCTCGCTTATCAGCTGGGCCATTCTGCTGGCGGTACTCGTCATCTCCTGGAAGGGCGCGGAAATGGACCCGCTGCTGCTGGTCAAAGACTCCGGCAACATGGCGACCTTCGCCGCCGACTTCTTCCCGCCGGACTTCAGCCAGTGGCAGGACTACCTCGGTGAAATGGCGGTCACCCTGCAAATCGCCGTCTGGGGCACCGCCCTCGCCGTCGTGCTCTCCATTCCATTTGGCCTGATGAGCGCCGAAAACATCGTGCCGTGGTGGATTTATCAGCCGATGCGCCGCCTGATGGACGCCTGCCGCGCCATCAACGAAATGGTCTTCGCCATGCTGTTCGTGGTCGCCGTGGGCCTTGGCCCGTTTGCGGGCGTGATGGCGCTGTTCATCCACACCACCGGCGTGCTCTCCAAGCTGCTCTCCGAGGCGGTGGAGGCCATCGAGCCCGGTCCGGTCGAAGGCATCCGCGCCACCGGGGCCAACAAAATCGAAGAGATCCTCTACGGCGTCCTGCCGCAGGTGATGCCGCTTTTGATCTCCTATTCGCTCTACCGCTTTGAGTCCAACGTCCGCTCGGCCACCGTCGTCGGCATGGTCGGCGCGGGCGGGATTGGCGTCACCCTGTGGGAGGCGATTCGCGGCTTCCAGTTCCAGCAAACCTGCGCCCTGATGGTGCTCATCATCATTACCGTCAGCCTGCTGGATTTCCTCTCTCAACGCTTGCGCAAGCACTTCATCTGAGAAAGCGAGGCTTTGATTTGTATGCACTTATCCAGACATCCGACCAGTTACCCCACCCGCTGGCAAGAGATCGCGGCGAAGCTCGAAGTTGAGCTGCGCACCCACTACCGCTGCGGCGACTACCTGCCCGCCGAGCAGCAGCTTGCCGACCGCTACGAGGTGAATCGCCACACCCTGCGCCGCGCCATCGATCAGCTGGTCGAGCGCGGCTGGGTGCAGCGCCGCCAGGGCATCGGCGTGCTGGTGCTGATGCGCCCGTTCGACTACCCGCTCAACGCCCAGGCGCGCTTCAGCCAGAACCTGCTCGACCAGGGCAGCCACCCGACCAGCGAAAAGCTGCTCTCGGTGCTGCGCCCGGCCTCCAGCCACGTTGCCGACGCGCTGGGGATTGCCGAAGGCGAGAACGTTGTCCACCTGCGCACCCTGCGCCGGGTGAACGGCGTGGCGGTGTGCCAGATCGACCACTACTTCGCGGACCTCAGCCTCTGGCCGGTGCTGCAGCGCTTCGCCAGCGGCTCGCTGCACGACTTCCTGCAGGACGCCACGGGCATCGCCCTTAAGCGCACCCAGACCCGCATCAGCGCCCGCCGCGCGCAGGCTAAAGAGAGCAAGGTGCTGGAAATCCCCAACATGGCGCCCCTGCTCTGCGTGCGCACCCTCAACCACCGCGACGGCGAGATCAACGCCACGGAATACTCCGTCAGCCTGACCCGCGCCGACATGATTGAATTTACGATGGAGCACTGAATGCACTTCGATACCTCCACCCGACAGCGCTGGATGCGCGCCCTGGCCCACAGCCAGCCCGCCGCGCTGCTGGCGCGCATGAGCGCGCTAAGCCTGACGCCGGAATACGAAACGATCCGCGCGCCGGAGATCGGCCTCGTCCAGCTTCAGGCGCGCATGGGCGGCACCGGTGAACGCTTCTTCGCGGGCGATGCCACCCTCACCCGCGCGGTGATTCGCCTGCGCAGCGGCACGCTGGGCTACGGCTACGTGCTGGGCCGCGACAAAGCGCACGCCGAGCGCTGCGCGGCGATCGACGCCCTGCTGCAGGAACAGCCCCATTTTCAGACCCTGATGGAAACCCTGATTGCCCCGCTGGAAGCCGACCGCGCCGCGCGCACTGCCGCGCGTCAGGCCGAGGTCAACGCCAGCCGGGTCGACTTCTTTACGCTCGTTCGCGGAGACAACGCATGACGCTTCAACCCGCTTTTACCCTGGCCGTCCAGGATGCCCAACAGAGTTTTCGCCGCCTGCTGAAGGCCATGAGCGAGCCGGGCGTCATCGTCTCGCTGCACCAGCTCCCGCAGGGCTGGCTGCCGCTGAACGTCGCCACCACCAGCGTGCTGCTGACGCTGGCCGATAACGACACCCCGGTGTGGCTCTCCGGCGGGCTGTCCAACGATATCGCCAGCCAGAACCTGCGCTTTCACACCGGCGCTCCGCTGGTTGAACAGCCACAGCAGGCGGTGTTTGCCGTGGCCGACGAGCGCATCAGCCATGAACAGCTCAACGCCCTGAGCGAAGGCAGTGCCGTCGCCCCGGAAACCAGCGCCACGCTGATTTTGCAGGTATCGAGCCTGAGCGGCGGCCGCATGCTGCGCCTGACGGGCGCAGGCATTGCCGACGAGCGCATGGTCGCGCCGCAGCTGCCGGAGTGCATCATCCACGAGCTGACCGAGCGCCCGCACCCGTTCCCGCTCGGCATTGACCTGGTCCTGACCTGCGGCGATCGCCTGCTGGCCATCCCAAGAACCACCCACGTGGAGGTGTGCTGATGTACGTCGCCGTTAAAGGGGGCGAGAAGGCGATTGCCGCCGCCCACGCGCTGCAGGAAAACAGACGCCGGGGCGATGAGCAGCTTCCCGAGCTGAGCGTCGCGCAGATTGAGCAGCAGCTAAACCTCGCCGTCGATC
>AGFT01018109.1_pt1 | contig 20202 bp, 15 predicted proteins | sample 305848 | NCBI WGS metagenome assembly AGFT01 (sample SAMN02954282, study PRJNA62043) | ant fungus garden metagenome | biome: terrestrial; feature: Atta colombica fungus garden; material: fungus garden; isolation source: Atta colombica fungus garden bottom | host: Atta colombica | place: Panama...
CGCGTATTCCGGGGAAGGGGCTATCGCTGATGACGCAGGTAACGCCAGTCGTAACCCTGCGCTGATCATGATGTTCGATCGCCCAACCTTCTCCGCGGGTGCCGTTTATATCGATCCTGATGTCAACATTTCAGGCAAATCGCCGTTCACGGGCGCGAGCCTGAAGGCAGACAACATTGCGCCAACGGCGTGGGTGCCAAACCTGCACTTCGTTGCGCCTATTAATGAACAGTTTGGTTGGGGGGCCTCCGTGACCTCTAACTATGGTCTGGCAACCGAGTTCTCGGACAGCTACCCGGCTGGCGAATACGGCGGTAAAACCGACCTGACCACGCTGAACCTGAACCTGAGCGGCGCCTACCGTCTGAACGACAGCTGGAGCTTTGGTCTGGGCTTCGATGCGGTTTATGCCGATGCGAAAATCGAGCGTTATTCCGGCGAGCAAACTGCGGCCCTGCCGAAAAACAGTAACAAGATAGCCAGCCTGAAGGGCGATGAGTGGGGCTACGGTTGGAACGCCGGCATCCTTTACGAGCTGGATAAAAATAACCGCTGGGGTCTGACCTATCGTTCAGAAGTTAAAATCGACTTCGACGGCGATTACAAAAGCGGCATCCTGAGCCCGGTTAACGGCCTGGTTCCGGGCGCAGGCACCACTATTCCTTGGGGCACGTCTAACCAAACCGTTCCTGGCTCCCTGTCTCTGCATCTGCCAGAAATGTGGGAAATCTCCGGTTATAACCGCGTTGCGCCACAGTGGGCGATCCACTACAGCCTGGCGTACACCAGCTGGAGCCAGTTCCAGGAGCTGAAAGCCACCGGCAGCAACGGCCAGACGCTGTTCTATAAAGACGAAAGCTTCCACGATGCGTACCGCATCGCGCTGGGCACCACTTACTATATGGATAAAAACTGGACGTTCCGTACCGGTATCGCGTTTGACGATAGCCCGGTTCCGGCTGACAAACGCTCCATATCTATTCCTGACCAGGATCGCTTCTGGATCAGTGCGGGCACGACCTACGCCTTTAATGACGACGCGTCCGTTGACGTAGGCGTGTCTTACATGCACGGCCAGAAGGTTAACTTCCAGGAAGGTCCGTACGAGTTCTCCTCTGAAGGGAAAGCCTGGCTGTTCGGCACCAACTTCAACTACGCGTTCTAATCGCGGCGGGATCAAAAAAGGTGAGCATTGCTCACCTTTTTCATTTATTCCGAGTCGATATCTTTTAATTCGTTCTCGATGGCTTTAGCGTTCGGGTTCTCTTCCGGCTTCAGCTTGCCGCCGTTGGCAATGAAGTCATGGTTCTGGAAGTAGGCCTCGCGCACGAGGATATACGGGTCAGACGACTGGCGCAGCAGGCCGTCAGAATCAAGCAGCTGCGCGCGGGTTTCGATCCCTTCGACGGTCCATTTACCAATCGACAGCGGCCAGGTCAGCCAGGACAGCACCGGATAGAGCGTATCCACCATATCACCGCCGTCTTCACGCACCGTGAAGCTGCCGTAGAACGGAAGCTGAACGTACGGGCCGTAGCCTACGCCGTAATGGCCGAGTGTGCTCCCGAAGCGGTGCGGCTGCTCGCGCTGCAGTTTTGGGTTCGCCATGCCGGCAACGTCTATCAAGCCGCCCATACCCAGCAGGGAGTTCAGGAAGAAGCGGGTAAAATGCACCATACCCTGATACGGATCCCCCTGAAGGAAATAGTTCACCATCACCGCAGGCTCTTCCAGGTTACTGGTGAAATTGCTTAAGCCGTTGCGCGCGGGCTGCGGAACGTAATCACGCCATGCAACCGCAACCGGGCGAACCACGTAGGGATCCAGCACGTTGTAGTTGAAGTTGTACATCGAGCGGTTGAACCCTTCCAGAGGATCGGAACGTCCGGTTTGCTCACCAGAGCTTGCACAGCCCACAAGCATCGTTGTGCCAAGCGCAAGCGCCGACAGCCGAAGTTTCATAAAAATCTCCCTGTTCAGTATGGCCATCGTTGATTGCCATCCGTAACGGAGCGTTTGCCACCCCGTCTGAAATATGCAAGTGATTGTAACAGCACGCTTCAGGATGTCTATGAGCACGGTGACGCTCAGCAATTAACGTCACCTAATCTCAGCATAGCCTGTCTTTTAAAATTCGTTTCGTCGCGAATTTTACAATGGCTCACCGCATGATGTGTCACCTTTATTGTCATTGCCGCCAATTTAAGAGCAACCCCACGGGAATTTCGCTGAAAGCCGCTACGCTTAGATGAGGGTCCCATTAGTTCGGAGTGGTTATGAAGGAAATAAAAGAAGAAAACATTGGCGGGCAGGATGATGAGGTGGAAGTTGAAAGCGAGGAGAAAAGCCGCGGGGAAGAAATAGAGATTGATGAGGACCGACTCCCCTCCCGCGCGATGGCGATTCATGAGCATATCCGTCAGGATGGCGAGAAAGAGATGGAGCGCGACGCCATGGCCCTGCTGTGGTCAGCCATTGCAGCCGGGCTATCCATGGGGGCATCGCTGCTGGCAAAAGGGATTTTTCACGTGCAGCTTGAGGGCATACCCGGCGGATTTCTTATCGAAAATCTCGGCTATACCTTCGGCTTTATTATTGTGATCATGGCGCGCCAGCAGCTCTTTACCGAAAACACGGTCACCGCGGTACTGCCCGTGATGCAAAACCCGACGCTCGTGAACTTCGGTTTACTGATGCGCCTGTGGAGCGTGGTATTGCTGGGGAACCTTATCGGCACGGGAATTGCGGCGTGGGCGTTTGAGTATATGCCGATCTTTGACGAGCCCACCCGGGATGCGTTTGTGAAAATTGGCATGGACGTCATGAAAAATACGCCCTTAGAGATGTTCTCCAACGCCATTATCTCCGGCTGGATCATCGCCACCATGGTCTGGATGTTTCCGTCAGCCGGTAGCGCAAAGATCGTGGTGATTATTTTGATGACCTGGCTCATCGCCCTGGCGGATACCACGCACATCGTCGTCGGCACCGTTGAAATACTCTACCTGGTCTTTAACGGCACGCTGCACTGGAGCGACTTTTTCTGGCCCTTTGCCCTGCCCACGCTGGCCGGCAATATCTGCGGCGGTACGTTTATCTTCGCCCTGCTGAGCCATGCGCAGATCCGCAACGATATGTCGAACAAGCGCAAGGCTGAACTCAAGGCACAGGCTGAAAAGGAGAAATCCGCTGCTAAATCAGCGTAAATGGTGACTCTTTGAGCAGTCAGGCGGCGATACGCTTAACGCAAAGTGTAAATAGCGCTATACTCTTGCCGCCTCGTCCCCTTAGTTAAATGGATATAACGAGCCCCTCCTAAGGGCTAGTTGCAGGTTCGATTCCTGCAGGGGACACCATTTATCCGCCGTCAATTAACTGTCTGTTTTTACGCCAAATCTTCCCAGATTCTGAATTTCATTCTCTTCGTGGTTAATATATTCAGGTAAATCAAGCCCCTCCGAAAGTGCCGCTTTTTTAATCAAAACAAGCGTTAGGACAAAGCATATAACGGTGCTACATTACGCCGCCCACGCAACGTCAGCAGTAGCCAGGCAACGCCGTAAAGTTCGGTAAAGCCTGCAACCATGACCTTGTCCTACGGTCTAATTTGCACGTGGTATCGCGAAAGTTGCGCTACTTTCACCGGCTTTACATAGGTCTCCTTAATTTGTCTCACTCCACATTTAAAAGTGCGTTCCTGCATCCGCGCTACTGGTTTACATGGTTCGGTCTTGGCGTACTCTGGCTGTTAGTGCAACTTCCCTACCCGGTGCTGCGTTTCCTGGGATCGAAGCTGGGCAGCACCTCCCGCCACTTCCTCAAGCGTCGCGAATCGATCGCACGTAAAAATATTGAGCTTTGCTTCCCACACTATAATGAAGCGCAGCGCGAAAAACTGATTTCTGAAAACTTCAAATCCATCGGCATGGCCCTGCTCGAAACCGGTATGGCCTGGTTTTGGCCTGACGAGCGCGTCCGCAAATGGTTTGACGTGGAAGGTTTAGACAACCTTAAGCGCGCGCAAATGCAAAATCGCGGCGTGATGGTGGTGGGCGTTCACTTTATGTCGCTCGAGCTGGGGGGCCGCGTAATGGGGCTCTGTCAGCCGATGATGGCAACCTACCGCCCACACAACAGCCCGGTGATGGAATGTGTGCAAACGCGTGGCCGCATGCGCTCGAATAAAGCCATGATCAGCCGCAACAACCTGCGCGGCATGGTCGGAGCGCTGAAAAAAGGTGAAGCCGTCTGGTTTGCGCCCGATCAGGACTATGGGCGTAAAGGAAGCAGCTTCGCGCCGTTCTTTGCGGTTAAAGACGTTGCGACAACAAACGGTACCTTTGTGATCTCACGCCTGTCCGGCGCGGCAATGCTGACCGTAACCATGGTCAGAAAGGCGGACAAATCAGGCTACCGTCTGCATATCTCCCCTGAGATGGCGAACTACCCTGAAAAAGAGTGTGAAGCCGCCGCCTTTATTAACCGGGTTATCGAGCAAGAGATCATGCGCGCTCCGGAACAGTATCTGTGGATGCATCGCCGCTTTAAAACGCGTCCGGCGGGCGAAGCGTCTCTCTATATTTAGTCCTGGTAAAAGGTTAATTTCCCGGTGAGATTAACCTTTTCAATCACCTATAGTCACCCAGAGTAATTGCTTTTTTGCTCCGTCGCTCAGTCGAATTTTATTGCGTCCTGCAATCAAACTGTCGCCGTTCCACGACACTCGTAAGTTACGGAAATTATTTAAAAAATTCTCGCTTGCCACCCTAATTTTTTAGGCGTACATTAGCGCCGTCTGGCAACATGAAAGCACAGAATTCCGAGCTGAAGCCGGGGCCGAAGGGGCAAAATGCCCGGTTCTTGCTTACCATGACTTCAACTCTCTTTACTCAGGTGGACTCAGTTTTTTAATGCGGATCAGAAGATACGCGGAGTGATGAAACGTGAAATATTTCTTTATGGGCATTTCGGTCATTGTATTGGTTTGGGCCGGCACTTTTGCCCTGATGATTTAGTCGAGCAATGCATAAAGCAAACAGGAGCCAATGGCTCCTGTTTGTTTATCCGCTATGCCTCAGGCTGTTGCTCGGCAGCGCTTCGGGAGGCAAGCACGCCGTCCGCTCTGAACATGCTCTTAATGCCCCTCACCGCCTGGCGAATACGATCGCTGTTCTCAATCAGCGCAAAGCGCACGTGCGTGTCGCCGTAATCGCCAAAGCCAATCCCCGGAGAGACGCATACCTTCGCGTCCTGCAGCAGCTTTTTGGCAAACTCCAGCGATCCCATTGCGGCATACGGTTCCGGGATTTTTGCCCAGACGTACATTGAGGCCTTCGGCATCTCGACCATCCAGCCGGCTTCATGAAGTCCTTTCACCAGCACGTCGCGGCGGCGCTTGTACTGCGCGGCAATGTCATGAACGCACTGTTGATCCCCTTCCAGCGCGGCGATAGCGGCCACCTGCAGCGGCGTAAACGTGCCGTAATCGTGATAGCTTTTGATACGCGCCAGCGCATTTACCAGCGTTTTATTCCCCACCATAAAGCCAATGCGCCAGCCGGCCATGTTATAGCTTTTGGAGAGCGTGAAAAACTCAACCGCGACGTCGCGCGCGCCGGGCACCTGCATGATGGACGGGGCTTTCCAGCCGTCATACACAATGTCCGCGTACGCCAAATCATGCACCACCAGCACGTCGTAGCGTTTGGCGAGGGCCACCACTTTCTCGAAGAAATCGAGCTCAACGCACTGGGCCGTCGGGTTTGACGGGAAGCCGAGGATCATCATTTTCGGTTTCGGGTAGCTTTCGCGGATGGCGCGCTCCAGCTCGTTGAAGAAGTCGACGCCTTCTACCAGCGGCACGGAGCGAACCTGCGCGCCCGCAATCACCGCGCCGTAGATGTGAATCGGATAGCTTGGGTTTGGCACCAGAACCGTATCGCCGTGATCGAGGGTCGCCAGCATCAGGTGCGCCAGCCCCTCTTTCGAACCGATGGTGACGATGGCTTCGCTTTCAGGATCGATATCGACCTGATAACGGTCCTGATACCAGCGCGAGATGGCACGGCGCAAACGGGGAATGCCGCGAGACGTGGAGTAGCCGTGCGTGTCCGGGCGCTGGGCAACCGTACAGAGTTTTTCAACGATATGCGGCGGCGTGGGGCCGTCAGGGTTACCCATGCTGAAATCAATAATGTCCTCGCCGCGCCGACGCGCAGCCATTTTCAGTTCAGCAGTGATGTTAAAAACATAAGGGGGAAGACGATCGATACGCGTGAAACGGCGTTCAGGACTGAACTCAGCCATAGATTCCTCAGATTAACGTTAGCGCCCGGACCGTCCGAGCGACGCGGCCACCGATGTGGCACGTCTTGAAAATAACCTGAATAAAAACCTGCTGTCGAGAGGGCGGATAAAATAAATATATCGCATCAAAAGAGGAAATGAGCTGCCGTTAAACAGGCAACGGATTTCCCGCATACTGACTAAGCCCTTATATTTGTTAACGCACTGATAGCAAAATAATTACCTGTAGTTCTCAGACAGAGAAAACGCCAGTAAAAATCAACCGCCCCCACACAATCCCCTTTGGAAGTTATGGTTTTCCCTCATTTGATAAACCTGCTTGATAGCTGGCGATCCTGCGCCAGGTTTTTTATGATAGCTTTTTCCCGCTTTGCCAGGTTCCCTCGTGCACGAAATCTTCAATATGCTTCTCGCCGTGTTTGACCGCGCGGCGCTCATGCTGATCTGCCTTTTCTTCCTGATTCGCATCCGCCTGTTTCGCGAGCTTCTGCATAAATCGGCCCACTCACCGAAGGAGCTGCTGGCGGTCACGGCGATCTTCTCGATGTTTGCCCTCTTCAGCACCTGGTCAGGCGTGCCGGTTGAAGGCTCGCTGGTAAACGTGCGAATTATCGCCGTGATGTCCGGCGGGATTTTATTCGGCCCGTGGGTGGGCATCATCACGGGAGTTATCGCCGGTACGCACCGCTATCTGATTGATATCGGCGGCGTGACGGCAATTCCATGCTTTATCACCAGCATTATTGCCGGGGTGCTGTCCGGCTGGATTAACCGCAAAATCCCGAAAAAGCAGCACTGGCGAGCGGGCATTGCCGCGGGCATGCTTTGCGAAACGCTGACCATGATCCTGGTGGTGGTCTGGGCTCCGACCACTGCGCTGGGGCTCGATATCGTATCTAAAATCGGCATACCGATGATCCTCGGCAGCGTGTGCATTGGCTTTATCGTGCTGCTGGTGCAAAGCGTTGAGGGTGAAAAAGAGGCCAGCGCGGCGCGCCAGGCGAAGCTGGCGCTGGATATTGCCAATAAAACCCTGCCGCTGTTCCGCCACGTGAATGCCGAATCGCTGCGCCAGGTGTGCGATATTATTCGCCGGGACATTCACGCCGACGCCGTTGCCATCACCAACATCGACCACGTGCTGGCCTACGTCGGCGTGGGTGAGCACAACTATCGCGACAACGATGACACCATCAGCCCAACCACCCGCCAGGCAATCAACTACGGAAAAATCATCATTAAAAACAATGATGAAGCGCACAGGACGCCGGAGATCCACTCTATGCTGGTGATCCCGCTGTGGGAGAAAGGCGTGGTGACGGGCACGCTGAAAATTTACTACTGCCACGCCCACCAGATCACCTCCTCGCTGCAGGAAATGGCTATCGGCCTGTCGCAGATTATCTCCACCCAGCTTGAAGTGTCGCGCGCGGAGCAGCTGCGCGAGATGGCAAATAAGGCAGAGCTGCGCGCGCTGCAAAGCAAAATAAATCCCCATTTCCTGTTCAACGCGCTAAACGCCATTTCCTCGTCCATTCGCCTGAATCCGGACACCGCCCGCCAGCTGATTTTCAATCTGTCGCGCTACCTGCGCTACAACATTGAGCTGAAGGACGACGAGCAGATCGACATCAAAAAAGAGCTGTACCAGATAAAGGATTACATCGCGATTGAGCAGGCCCGCTTTGGCGACAAGCTGACCGTCATTTACGATATCGATGAAGAGGTTAACTGCGTGATCCCCAGCCTTCTCATTCAGCCGCTGGTCGAAAACGCGATTGTCCACGGTATTCAGCCGTGCAAAGGTAAGGGCGTGGTCACCATCAGCGTCACCGAAAGCGGCAACCGCGTGCGCATCTCCGTGCGCGATACGGGGCACGGTATCGATCCTAAAGTGATTGAGCGGGTAGAATCGAACGAAATGCCGGGCAACAAAATTGGCCTGCTCAACGTGCATCACCGCGTTAAGCTGCTGTACGGAGACGGGCTGCATATTCGCCGCCTTGAGCCCGGCACTGAGATTGCCTTTTACGTCCCGAACGAACGCGCATCCGCGCTTGCGCCAACATCCCTGCTGCCCTAGGCCGGAGTAACCTATGAAAGTCATCATCGTGGAAGATGAAATTCTGGCTCAACAAGAGCTGAGCTGGCTTATTAAAACGCACAGCCAGATGGAGATTGTGGGGACGTTTGACGACGGGCTGGACGTGCTGAAGTTTCTCCAGCACAACCGGGTCGACGCCATTTTTCTGGATATCAATATCCCCTCTCTGGACGGCGTTCTGCTGGCGCAAAACATTAATCAGTTCGCCCATAAGCCGTTCATCGTTTTTGTCACCGCCTGGAAAGAGCATGCGGTTGAGGCGTTCGAGCTGGAGGCCTTTGACTACATACTTAAACCCTACCAGGAGTCGCGCATCATCAGCATGCTGAAAAAGCTTGAGACGGCCTGGCAGCAGCAGGCGACGCCGGTGGGCGCAAGCCCCGCGGCGCGGGAAAACGACACCATTAATCTGGTCAAAGACGAGCGGATCATCGTCACGCCCATCGACGACATCTACTACGCCGAAGCGCACGAGAAGATGACGTTTGTCTATACGCGACGCGAGTCCTACGTGATGGCGATGAACATTACGGAGTTTTGCAGCAAGCTGCCCGCCGCGCACTTCTTCCGCTGCCACCGTTCGTTTTGCGTGAATTTGAACAAGATCCGCGAGATCGAACCCTGGTTTAACAACACCTATATTTTGCGCCTGAAGGATCTGGATTTTCAGGTGCCGGTAAGCCGCAGCAGAGTGAAAGAGTTCCGCCAGCTCATGCACCTGTAAGAAGCGCCCCTCCCCGACCGGAGAGGGGATATTGCCTTAGAGTATTTGTCCCAGCACCTGGCGCAGATGCGCGCCGGAGCCGAGCAGCCCCGGGTTATCGTGCACGATCAGGTAAACGGGGATGTCCTGCACGTAGCTTCTGAAGCGCCCTTTATCTTCAAACCCGCCGCGGAACCCGGACGACTTAAAGAACTCGAGGAAGCGCGGCACTATGCCGCCCGCAATATACACGCCGCCGAAGGTGCCCAGGTTCAGCGCCAGGTTGCCGCCAAAGCGCCCCATGATGACGCAGAACAGCGACAGCGCGCGACGGCAGTCGGTGCAGCTGTCCGCCAGCGCGCGCTCGGTCACGTCTTTTGGCTGAAGGTTTTCCGGCAGACGGCCGTCCGATTTCACAATCGCGCGGTAGAGGTTTACAAGCCCCGGGCCCGACAGGACGCGCTCGGCGGAAACGTGGCCGATTTCGGCGCGCAGCTCCTCAAGAATAATGCCCTCTTCCTCGCTGTTTGGCGCGAAATCAACGTGACCGCCCTCGCCCGGCAGGCTGACCCAGCGCTTGTCAACATGCACCAGATGCGCCACGCCGAGGCCGGTTCCCGCGCCGTAAACGGCAATCGGCTTACCTTCGACCGGCGCGGTGCCGCCAAACTGCGTCAGATGCTCTGGCTTGAGCATCGGGATCGCCATCGACACCGCGGTGAAGTCGTTAATGATTTCCAGATGGGAAAAGCCGAGGTTTTTCTTCATTTCAGCAATGGAGAATGCCCAGGTATGGTTGGTCATCGCCACCCAGTCGCCGGTGATCGGGCAGGCGATGGCGATACAACCGTCTTTGACGTCCAGCTTATGCTCGTCAAGATAGACGCGAACAACGGCCTCAAGGCTTGGGTAATCCAGCCCGGAGTAGGTTTTCACCCGTGAAAGTTCGCCGGTCTGCACATCGCACAGGGCGAGACGCGCGTTTGTGCCGCCTACATCACCTACTAAAGCATACTTTGTCATTCTTCTACTGCTCCGCTAAAGTCAGAATAAATCTTTGGGACACTGTAAGTTCAAGGCGTGATAACAACAACGGCCGGAAGGTGAATGCCCCAGGATTGTCGATCTTCGTCACAGAATAACTTTACCGTTTCAGCACCTTTTGCACTATTTCCCTTACGCTGAATATGCAAAGTACCGTCACGCGATTTTGTACAAGGAAATCATCATGCTCCATCCGCGAGCCAGAAACATGCTGCTGCTGGCACCGCCCGCGCTGATTATCGGCGTGGCGTCCAGCCTGATATTAATTATCGTGATGAAAGTGGCTGCCGTTCTGCAGTCGGTGCTGTGGAATACTCTTCCCGTGCAGCTGGGCGTCTCTTTAGATTCTCCAGCGTGGACCATCCTGATGCTGACGCTGACCGGTATCGCAGTTGGGCTAGTCATTCGATTCAGCCCGGGGCACGCCGGGCCCGACCCGGCCCAGGAGCCGCTTATAGGCGAGCCCGTTGCGCCGTCCGCGCTGCCGGGCCTGCTGATTGCGCTAATCGTTGGCCTGGCCGGCGGCGTCAGCCTGGGTCCGGAACACCCGATTATGGCCGTTAATATCGCGCTGGCGGTCTATCTGGGCGGGCGGGTGTTCCCGCGCGTGGGGGCGCTGGACTGGACGATTCTGGCCTCTGCGGGCACCATTGGCGCGCTGTTCGGCACGCCGGTTGCGGCAGCGCTGATCTTCTCGCAAACCCTCAGCGGCAATAACGATGTTCCGCTCTGGGACCGCCTGTTTGCCCCGCTGATGGCCGCAGCCGCGGGGGCGTTAACCACCAGCCTTTTCTTCCATCCCCACTTTTCGCTGTCCATCTCCCATTACGGACAGATGCAGATTGCGGATATCTTTAGCGGCGCCGTCGTGGCGGCAATCGCTATCGCGCTCGGCATGGTTGCCGTGTGGTGCCTGCCGCGCATGCATCGCCTGATGCATAAGCTTAAGCATCCGGTGCTCATTCTGGGCGCGGGTGGGTTTATCCTGGGCATTCTGGGTGCCATCGGCGGGCATATCACCCTGTTTAAAGGGCTCGATGAGATGCAGCAGATGGCCTTCAGCCAGGTCTTTAGCGTCTCCGACTATATGCTGTTTGCGCTGATCAAGCTCGCCGCCGTGGTGGTCGCCGCGGCCTGCGGCTTCCGGGGCGGGCGCATCTTCCCGGCGGTGTTTATCGGCGTGGCGCTGGGGCTGATGCTGCACGAGCACGTGGAGGCCGTCCCTGCGGCGATTACCGTTTCCTGCTCGATTCTGGGGCTGGTGCTGGTGGTGACGCGCGACGCGTGGCTGAGCCTGTTCATGGCGGCGGCAGTGGTGCCTGATGCCACCCTGATCCCGCTGCTTTGCATCGTGATGTTGCCCGCCTGGCTCCTGCTGGCGGGCAAACCGATGATGATGGTTTCAGGAAAGGATAAGTAATCAGGCGTTATTACGCGCCTCCAGCGCTTTGGTTATCGCCCCCAGCAGCGGCGGAATATCGGCTTTTGGCAGCATCACCTCGATTAGCGACAGCCGCTCGTGGTGCGCCACTTTTTCGAGCACCTCCGCCAGCTGCTCAGCCTCACTGACGCGCCAGCACTCGGCCTGCGGATCCAGGCTGAGCGCCTGCGGGATCTGCGTCCAGTTCCACAGCGCGATGTCGTTATAGCGCTGCTCCGGCCCGTGGATCGCGCGCTCAACCGTGTACCCTTCGTTATTCAGCACCAGAATGATCGGACTCTGTTTATCGCGCAGCATCGAGCCAAGCTCCTGAATGGTCAGCTGTGCCGCGCCGTCGCCCGTGAGCACAATCACCCGGCGATCCGGGCACGCCGTTTGCGCGCCATAGGCCGCGGCAAGCGTGTAGCCAATCGACCCCCACAGCGGCTGCACGATAAAATTCACGTCCGCAGGCAGGCGGAGATCGATCGCCCCGAAGGCCGACGTTCCCTGATCCGCGAGAATAATATCGCCGGGACGAATAAACGTCTGCAGCGTGCTCCAGAAGCTTTCCTGGGTCAGCGCGCCGTCCTGCGGCGTCCAGGAAATGCCGTCGCGCGATGAGGGCATAAACGCGTCGTGAACATGCTGTTTGCACAGCTCCGCCAGCGTCTCAATGGCCTGCTGCATCGGGATGCCGGTAAACCAGACGTCCCCTACGCGCGCGGCGTGAGGCTGAACTTCGATAGTCTGAGAGAGGCTCAGCTGATGGGTGAACCCGGCGGTCAGGGTATCGGTAAAGCGCGTTCCGATGCAGAGCACCGTATCAGCGCCTTCAATGGCTTCCCTGGCGGCGTCAACGCTGGCTGAACCGCTGTAGGTACCGTAAAAACCCGGCTGACGTTCATCAAAGATCCCTTTACCCATCAGCATCGTGGCGTGCGCCATCGGCGTCTCTTTTACCCATTTTTGCAGCGCGTGCTTCAGGCCGTGGCGAAGCACGAGGAAATCGGCCAGCAGCGCCGTGCGCTTGCCTGCGGCAAGCCGGGCCTGCGCGGCGTCGCGAAATGCCTGCAGGCACGCATTGTCAGCATGAAGGGGTCTGGCGGAGAGCGACGCGACGGGCGGCGTTGCGGGCTTTTTGGCGACGTCCGCGGGCAGCATCAGATAGCCGGGGCGTCGCTCACGCAGCATCGTCGCGAGAACCCGGTCGATCTCAAAGCACGCATTCTGCTCGGTCAGGATCGCCTGCGCGACGGTTATCGGCTCGCTCATGTGGTAAAAGTGCTTAAACTCTCCGTCACCCAGCGTATGGTGTAATAATTCTCCGCGCTGCTGCGCCGGCATCCCCGGCGCGCCGACGATGTGTAATACCGGCACATGCTCGGCGTAGCTGCCGGCGATACCGTTCATGGCGCTAAGCTCTCCGACCCCAAACGTGGTCAGCAGGGCAGCAAAGCCTTTGCATCGGGCATAGCCGTCGGCGGCGTAGGAAGCGTTGAGCTCGTTTGCACAGCCAACCCAGCAGATGTCCGGGCTATCGATAACGTGGTCGAGAAACTGCAGGTTGTAGTCGCCCGGCACGCCAAACAGGTGATCGGCACCACAGTCGGTAAGACGGTCCAGCAAGTAATCAGCGACGCAATAGGGGGTACGCATAACAGGTGTCCTTCTGACGTTGACCTCACCTTGAGTATTAAAGAAGCCCGAAAGGTGTCCAGAAAGAGCCAGCAGATGAGTATGGAAAGAATCATTTACAAATAATTCACCATTTCATTACATGAGTGTAAGCGTATACACTTCCTTTTCTTATCAGCGCCTGAGGATATGAGAATGGTTTACCAGCCGGAAAAAAATCGTTATCAGACAATGCAGTATCGCCGCTGCGGGCAGAGCGGACTAAAGTTACCCGCCCTCTCGCTTGGCCTGTGGCACAATTTTGGCGATACCACGCTGGTCGAAAACAGCCGCCAGCTTTTACACCGCGCCTTCGATCTGGGCATCACGCATTTTGATCTGGCTAACAATTATGGGCCTCCTCCGGGCTCGGCAGAACGTCATTTTGGCCGGATTTTGCAGGAAGATTTTTTACCCTGGCGCGACGAGCTGATTATTTCGACCAAGGCGGGCTACACCATGTGGGAGGGTCCCTACGGAGACTGGGGCTCGCGTAAATATCTGATCTCAAGCCTCGACCAGAGCCTGAAGCGCATGGGCCTGGAATATGTTGATATCTTCTACCATCACCGTCCGGACCCGGAAACGCCGCTGCAGGAGACGATGAAGGCGCTGGACCACGTCGTGCGCCAGGGCAAGGCGCTTTACGTCGGCTTGTCCAACTATCCTGCTGAACTGGCGCGCCAGGCCATCGACATGCTTAACAACCTCGGCACGCCCTGCCTTATCCACCAGCCTAAATACTCTATGTTTGAGCGCGCCCCGGAAGACGGGCTGCTGGATGTCCTGCAGGAAAAAGGGGTGGGCTGTATTCCGTTCTCGCCGCTGGCGGGCGGCCAGCTGACCAACCGCTACCTTAACGGCATTCCCGCTGACTCGCGCGCGGCCAGCGGCAGCAAGTTCCTTAACCCCGAGCAGCTCACGGATGAAAAGCTGGACAAGGTTCGGCGGCTAAACGCCATAGCCGAGCGCCGCGGGCAGAAGCTCTCGCAGATGGCGCTGGCGTGGATCTTACGCCACGAATCCGTGACGTCCGTACTGATCGGCGCCAGCAAGGTTTCGCAAATCGATGATGCGGTGGGCATGCTCGATAATTGCCAGTTCACGCAGGACGAACTGACCTCCATCGACCATATTCTGCATAGCACAAATTCGCGTAATCTTTAGCAAAAAGTGCTCTCCTCCATCAATTCGGAGTTGAGGCGATGAAACGAGGCTTTACCACCTCGTAATATTGCGTTAACAGGCCGGGCAACGGCCCCGATCGTGAAGGAGAAAAACATGTTCAGGTCACTGATTCTTGCAGCGGTATTGTTGGCTTCAGCCCCGCTGGTCGCCACTGCTGGCGAAATCACCCTGTTGCCATCGGTAAAACTTAGCATCGGCGATCGCGACGACTATGGCAGATACTGGGACGGCGGCTACTGGCGCGACCGTGACTACTGGCATCGTCACTATCAATGGCGCGGAGACCGCTGGTGGAATCATGACAATGGCCGTCATCGCGGCTGGGACAATCGCAAAGCGTACGAGCGCGGATACCGCGAAGGCTGGCGCGATCGTGATGACCGCCGCGGCGGCTGGGGCGGCCCCGGCAGAGGCCACGGTCACGGCCATCACCACTAACAGCAAGAAAGGAGCCTCCCGGCTCCTTTCTCTTTTACAGCCCAAACGCCGTACCGACCAGCAGCCACAGGTTTAGCGCAACGACCACCGCCACGATAATCCACCCGGCCCTTTTGACCAGCGTCGTATTGACCAGCTCGCCCATCAGCGATTTGTCGCTGGTGAAAATCAGCAGCGGCACCAGCGCAAGCGCAATACCGAAGCTGAGCAGCACCTGGCTCATCACCAGAATACGCGTAGGATCCAGCCCCATTAATATGACGATGAATGACGGCAGCATCGTCACGGCCCGGCGCACCCACAGCGGAATGTGGAAGCGCACAAACCCCTGCATTACCACCTGGCCTGCCAGCGTCCCGACGACCGTCGAAGAGAGGCCCGCGGCCACCAGGCTCAGGCCAAAAATCGTCGCGGCGGCGTGGCTCAGCAGCGGTTCCAGAGTCAGATAAGCCTGATCGAGATCGGCGACGCCGGTATGGCCATTGAAGTGAAAAGCCGCCGCCGCGGTGGCCATCATCGCCAGATTCACGAATCCGGCAATGGTCATGGCGATCGCCACGTCCCATTTCGTTGCTGAATAGCGCTCTTTCCGCGTCCCGCCGTGCAGATCCTGCGTTAAGGATGAGTGCAGGTAGATAACGTGCGGCATGATGGTCGCTCCCAGCACGCCCGCGGCGAGAAATACCGCTTCGGACGTTGGAAGGCTCGGGATGACCATCCCTTTACCCAACTGAACCATATTCGGCTGGGAGAAAACCAGCTCAACGATATAGGCGGCCGCGACAAACAGCAGCAGCCCGCCAATCACCTTTTCCAGCGGCTTTTGCCCGCGGCGCTGAAGCATCAGGATCAGGAAAGTGGCGATCCCGGTGAGCACCGCCCCCTGCAGCAAGGAGACGCCGAGTATCAGCTTGAAGCCGATGGCCGCGCCGATAAATTCCGCAAGGTCGGTCGCCATGGCGATAATTTCGGCCTGCACCCAGTACAGCCACACCGCAGGGCGCGGATAGCGATCGCGAATTTGCTCCGCCAGGTTTTTACCGGTGGCGATACCGAGCTTGGCAGACAGCATTTGGATCAGCATCGCCATCAGGTTAGCCCAGACGACGACCCACAGCAGCGTATAGCCGAAGCTGGCCCCGGCCTGAATGTTGGTCGCAAAATTACCCGGATCGATGTAGCCAATAGCGGCAATGAAAGCGGGTCCCATCAGTGCGAACCGCAGCTTCCTGGCGGCCCTGCCGCTGCTACCCTCTACGCGACTGTTTGTCATGTCTGCCTCTGGAAATATAGCCTTTGCTATGTTTCATGCTATCAAAATGATAATGATTATCAAGTTCATTTAAGTGGTTAAAAATGATTTCTCTGATAGCCAGGAACAATAGAAGGGCAGGTGGAGCAACATCACAGAATGTGAAAATGCGCAGCTATTTGTGAAGGGTAGCACACAAACTTAACTTTTCACTCATTTACCTAACATAACAAAAATGTATTGTTGATCACTATTTTTGAGACTCGTCACAGGACGTAACTATAGTGTGCCCTTGATCTCGTTTTCTTTGCGCTTGTTACATAGAATGTGCACGGAAATTAAACCTGCCTCATATTTGGAGCAAATATGGACCGCGTCCTTCACTTTGTCCTGGCACTTGTTGTCGTTGCTGCGCTTGCGCTGCTGGTTAGTCATGACCGCAAAAAAATCCGCATTCGCTATGTTATTCAGCTTCTGGTTATCGAAGTTTTACTCGCGTGGTTCTTCCTGAACTCCAACGTGGGCCTCGGCTTCGTTAAAGGCTTCTCCGAAATGTTTGAAAAACTGCTCGGATTCGCCAACGAAGGGACCAATTTCGTCTTCGGTAATATGAACGATCAGGGCCTGGCGTTCTTCTTCCTGAAAGTTCTGTGCCCTATCGTCTTTATCTCTGCGCTGATCGGTATTTTGCAGCATATCCGCATCCTGCCAATCGTCATTCGCGCCATCGGTACCGTACTTTCTAAAGTGAACGGCATGGGCAAACTGGAATCTTTCAACGCCGTCAGCTCCCTGATCCTGGGCCAGTCTGAGAACTTCATTGCGTATAAAGATATCCTTGGCAAAATGTCCCGCAACCGCATGTACACCATGGCGGCCACGGCGATGTCTACCGTTTCCATGTCTATCGTGGGCGCGTACATGACCATGCTTGATCCTAAGTTCGTGGTTGCCGCGCTGGTACTGAACATGTTCAGCACCTTTATCGTTCTGTCTATTATCAACCCGTACCGCGTAGATGAAGGCGAAGAGAACCTGCAGATGGCGAATCTGCATGAAGGTCAGAGCTTCTTCGAAATGCTGGGCGAATACATTCTGGCAGGCTTTAAGGTGGCGATTATCGTTGCCGCCATGCTGATCGGTTTTATCGCGCTGATTTCCGCCCTGAACGCGCTGTTCGCCGCGGTGCTCGGTATCTCCTTCCAGGGCATCCTGGGCTACATCTTCTACCCTGTTGCCTGGGTGATGGGTGTTCCGGCCAGCGAAGCGCTGCAGGTGGGCAGTATCATGGCGACCAAACTGGTCTCTAACGAATTTGTTGCGATGATGGATCTGCAGAAAATTGCCAGCACGCTCTCCCCGCGCGCGGAAGGCATCCTGTCCGTGTTCCTGGTCTCCTTCGCGAACTTCTCCTCCATCGGTATTATTGCCGGTGCGATCAAGGGCCTGAACGAAGAGCAGGGTAACGTTGTTTCACGCTTCGGCCTGAAGCTGGTTTACGGTTCAACGCTGGTTAGCGTGCTGTCTGCTTCTATCGCAGCGCTGGTTCTGTAATTCGGATCGCATAATTGAAAACCGGGAGCAACGCTCCCGGTTTTTTTATGCCTGCAGTTCAGCAAGCGGAGCAGGTTTACCTATCAGGTAGCCCTGCAGATAGTCCACGCCAAAACGCAGCAGCATCTCGCGCTGTTCCTCCGTTTCCACATACTCCGCCACCACGCAGAGCGACTTCGTTTTTGCCAGATTGCAAATGGACTGCACGATCATTGCGTCCATGCTGTCGCTGCAAATATCCTTCACGAAACAGCCGTCGATCTTAATGATATCTGCCTGCAGGCGCTTAAGGCGCTCGTAGTTGGCATAACCGGTGCCAAAATCATCGATGGCGATGCGGAATCCGTAGTCGCGGAGCTGCTGAATGTTGTTGATGCTGGCTCCAGAATTGGAGAATGCCTGCTCTTCCGTGATTTCAATGACCACGTCGCCAGGCGCAACGGCATACCGCTCAAAGAGCTGGATAATCTCGGTGGCTGCATCTTTCTGAATCAGCGTAAACGGCATCAGATTTACGGAGAAGCGGGTGTCAGCCTGCGGCAGCGGATGATCCCGAAGCCATTCCAGCAGCTTTTCAAGCACGCTTAAATCAAACCGGTGGCTGAGGTTAAACTGGGCAATCAGCGGAATAAAGCGATCCGGCGTGATAATCTCGCCATCGCTTTCCAGACGAGCCAAAATTTCATAATAGCCCTTCCCCTGCGCGTTACGGATGGGCTGCGCGTAGAGGCGTAGACCGCCCTCATCAAGAGCCCGCTTGACGCGGCCCAGCATCAGTACCCGATCGGTAGTCTGGCCAGACACCGTCGCCAGACTGTTCGTTAACCCCAGCGCGTTGTGGGTTGCGCAGGCTTGTTCAGACAGCCAGCTCAGCTGCCCCAGCGTATGGTGCAGATTCTCACCGTTTTCAACCTCACCCCACGCCGCGCCGAACTCAATATCCAGCGGCGTTTTGTTCCATACGATCTTGCGGCTGTTTAAATAGTCAACCATGTGCTGCAGGCGTTCGGAGATCTCTGGCCCCAGCAGCACCACGACGAGCTCGCTGCCGGGAAGCTGGAACAGCTTTTCGTCTTTTTGCAGGAAAGGCTGAAGTGACGTTGTGATCATCCGCTTGCAGTGGACGCGCATGAGAATGCCGTAATGGCGGCTCAGGAACTCGAGGTTATCCATGCGCAAACAGCACACTTTCGCCGCGGGATGCTCCTGCAGGAAATCCTCCAGCGCGCGAATGTTGGGGAGGCCCGTCAGCGGGTCGGTAAGCGCCCTTTCCTGCCAGCCCTGCTTCATCCATTCGCTGCGGCGATAAATCTTCGACATATAAAGCAGGCAAATCGCGAAAGAAATGAGCACCGACAGAATAAATGCGAGCGTGTAGCCCGACTCGACGCCGCTGAGGAAATTGTTGTTATAGGTTAAGAGTAGAAACGCCGATGCCGCCCACAGCAGCGAGATGAGCGCATAGCTCATGCGGCTAATCCCGAGGGTGAAAAGGATAAAAATTATCGGCATTAAATAACCGGCAATAATCGTTGACCTGAAGGGGACACATAAAATCGCCACCAGGATGGCCAAAAGCATGAGCCATCCTAATATAAAAAAGGGTTTCCTGTTAAAAATGAAAGGTTTCAGGCTGCGTAGCCAAAACGCTCTGGCATAGCGCGGATTCACTATCATTCTTAAAGGGTAATAGAACATCATCGTGAAAATCAGTGCGGCACAGATTAAACTTTGAATATCCACTACATTATATATAGCCGTACCTTCGCCGAAGAAGTTAGAAAGCGAAACAGGAAAGGCAAATAAATAGCCGGCAAGATACATTGAAAGCTTGATGCCGAGCGGCACCATGAAGCCCAGCCAAAAAATACGGATACCAATATACTTATTAGGCACGCTGTAGCGCCAGCGCCTGCCGATCAGCAGCCGCGCAACGCCGCACATCGCGAAGACTGAGAAGGTCTGGCATGCGACCATCACGACATGCTGCACAGGGGTTAGCTGAAAATAATAAACATTAGTAATAATGAAACTTAACAGAACGGGAATAATTGCCCGACGGCCGAACAATAACATCATTGCCAGCATAACGCTTAATGGCAGCCATGCCAGATAAACCTCATTCCCATTTATGATTGCGCGCGGTGATATATAACGAGAAAAGGGAACCGCCAGCATGCATAACAGCAATGCAATAATAAATATCTTTACATTATGACCGTATTTTCTTTTCATTAAGATAAATAATCTATTAACACACTTAAATCATTGACCCGGCAAATAATAAGTTCATTATTTGCGCGAAGCAAGTTCAAGTCCAAAAAGAGCCCGATTTATTGATTTGAGTTTAGGGAAAGTATAGAAAAAAACCATCTTAACAACAAAAAGTGTTGAAGGATGTAACAGAGGCATAAAAAAACCCCCGTCTTGCGACGAGGGTTCAAATTTTGGTGGAGCTAAGCGGGATCGAACCGCTGACCTCCTGCATGCCATGCAGGCGCTCTCCCAGCTGAGCT